>TARA_R110002020_G_scaffold304239_1_pt1 | contig 16267 bp, 9 predicted proteins | sample TARA_R110002020 | Tara Oceans TARA_R110002020 (sample SAMEA4396489) | marine metagenome | biome: Westerlies Biome; feature: [MES] marine water layer (ENVO:01000295) within the mesopelagic zone...; material: water (ENVO:00002006), including particulate matter (ENVO:01000060) such... | reverse complement strand
AGTACCTCACCCTCCAGGAGCTCCATTCTTCCTTTTGGTATATCGCATGTTCAGTTTCTTCGCTTTCGGAGATCCATTGCAGGTGGCTTATTGGATGAATATCGGAAGTGCACTATTCTCAGGCTTCTCTATTTTATTCCTTTTTTGGTCGATCACTCTATTTGGAAAGAAGCTTTTCAAAGTTATAGAAGGGCAAGAAAGCAAAGGCGAAACAATCACCTTGATGGGTGCCGGGATCGTCGGCGCATTGGTTTACACCTTCTCAGATAGTTTCTGGTATTCGGCTGTAGAGTCAGAAGTTTACGCGATGTCTTCCTTCTTTACAGCGATCGTGATTTGGGCATTCTTGAAGTGGGATGTGATCAAAGACCCACGCGAAGAAAACAAATGGATGATTTTCATCGCCTATTTGGTCGGACTTTCTATTGGTGTTCACTTGCTGAACTTGGTGACTCTGCCAGCTTTGGCACTCATTTACTATTTCAAAAAATACGAGAATCCTACGCTGAAAGGTGGTTTTCTTGCCATGTTCCTAGGCGGAGTTGCGCTGATCATTATTAACAACCTGATCATTCCTGGACTACCAAGCATAGCTGGATCGATGGAGATATTCTTTGTGAATAGTATTGGCTTACCGTTTGGGTCAGGAATTATAGTGTTCATGCTGCTGTTTTTCGCAGCAGTATTCTTTGCATATAAGTACTCTCGTAAAAAGGGAAATGCTATTCTTAATACAGCTCTTTTATCCTTCATCTTCATCTTGATCGGCTACGCGAGTTATGCCTTGATCGTGGTGCGAGCAAATCAAGATCCGATTATCAATGAAAATGCACCAAAGGATATTGTCAGCTACGTCTCATACCTAAAGCGTGAGCAATACGGTTACAGACCTTTGCTTCATGGGCAGTATTTCACTGCGCAATTGGTGGCTCAAGAAGAAGGCGCACCAGTTTATATGAAGGGAAAAGATAAGTACGAGATCGTAGATTATTCTTTGGTCAACACCTACGATCCTACAAAGACTACAATTCTTCCTAGAATCTATTCAACACAGGAAAATCATAAAAGGCTTTACCGACAGAAACTTGGCCTGAGAGAAGGGCAAGACCCAACTTTTGGTGACAATATCTATTTCATGTTCTCGCATCAGTTAGGAAAAATGTACTGGAGGTATTTTATGTGGAATTTCTCCGGAAAAGAGTCAGATTTCAGCGATGCACCTTGGGTAGGAATTACGGATGCATTCAAAGATTATCCTGATTACATCACGGAAAACAAAGGACACAATAACTACCTCATGCTTCCGCTGTTGCTGGGAATTATAGGGTTATTCTTCCAAGCTAAAGCAGATCCAAAGTCTTTCTATGTGAATCTAATGCTGTTCCTAATGATGGGCGTGGTACTGGTTCTTTATCTGAATTCCCCTCCTGTTGAACCAAGAGAGCGGGACTACATCTATGTGGGTAGTTTCTATGCTTTTGCCATCTGGGTTGGGCTCGGAGTAATGGCCATCGCACACATGATCGGTCGGGCCACGAAGAATATGGCAACTGCCGGAATAATTGCGACGCTACTTACTTTGCCGGTAGCCGGCTTGATGGGCGCTCAGAACTGGAATGATCACAACAGAAAAGGAAGATATTTCTCGGTGGATTCTGCTAGAAACTTCCTGGCCTCTTGTGCCCCAAACGCGATCTTATTTACTGGTGGAGATAACGACACTTTCCCACTTTGGTATGTACAAGAAGTGGAGGGTTTCCGTACGGATGTCCGAGTAATTGTCTTGAGTTACTTCGATACGGATTGGTATGTGGAGCAAATGACTCGACCAGTCAATGAATCCGAGGCACTGCCATTTAGTTTAGATGCTAATCGATATCAGAAAGGCACAAATGATGTACTTTACGTGATGGAGAGAGAGGGAATGAATGCTATCTCCGTGAAAGAATATCTGAAATTGCTTAACTCAGGTTCTGATCTTCTGAAGATGGAAACTGGCGGTAAATCTGTTGCCAACATGGTTCCTTCTCGAAACTTGATTTTGGAAGTGGACAGTTCTGCCGTGGCGAATAAGAACATCATTCCTGAAGAATTCGCTCCTTTGTTCTCCCCTCAAATGAATCTTCAGGTAACTGGAAACTATGTAACCAAAGGCACTTTGATGCTGATAGACCTAATCGCTTCCAACAATTGGGATAGACCGATTTACTTCAACAATACATCTCTTGCCACCATTGGAATCAACGTCCAAGATCACGTGGTGATGGAGGGTTTGACTTATCGCTTGCTTCCAGTGAGAAAGCCTGAATACATTCGTGAAGAGCTGGTCAATGCTGATTTGGCTTATGAGAACTACATGACGAAGTTTTCTTTCCGAGGAATGGATAATCCCGACGCTTATTTGGATGAAGAATATAGAAGATTTGCTTCCAATCACAGAAGTGCGCTGAACAGCATTGTGATTGCTTTGTTAGACGAAGGTGATATGGAAAAAGCAGCAACTCTTCTAAACTACGGATTGGAAACCATGCCAAATGAAGCAATTCCTTATGATCTCTCCAGCGGACAATCTGTGCCACTTTTCTTTGAAGTAGGGGAGGATGAAAAAGCACTGGACATCATCGATAAGGTCTCCAAAAAGTCTTTGGACATGATTGAATTCTACACCAGCGAGAAAAGGGAATATGATCGTGAGATGATGATCTCTGTGGAAATGATCAAATATTTTATTCCTCTTCTGGAAGAAAGAGGCTATCAGGAAAAAGCTCAGGAGCTCAAGCTTAGAATGGAGCAATTCCTAGGGCCTCAGCAAAGTGGTGGAAGTGCTTTGGATAGAAGGTAAAAGCAGATAGTTTTTTAAAAAAGGGATTCGAAGTTGATTCGAATCCCTTTTTTTGTGAGTTTTTTCTAGCCACATAAAGCACGAAGGTTAGGTGAAATTGAAAAAAAAGCCCCTAAAAGATGTTTGCACCGCAATATTCATTTAGATGTTTTCACCACATAGTAACATAGATTAACCTAGGGAAAATCTTCGTGGACGGCTAATTCTCATGTTGAACCTTATGTCCTTTTTCCCTTTTGTGGTTCAAAAATATTCTACCACTTAAGGCATAAAGAGTCCTTTTTTTAAAACTATGAGAGCGATGTATCTATGTGGGCCTATAAAAGTATTGCTTTATCGGTAAAACATTTTCCACCTTATTTTGATCTATTAATAAAGCAATATGATCAAACTTACTTTTCAAGTGGTGAGAAAAAAGTGCATTAGAATTATTATTAGCTAGAAATATCGGCATTCTGAATACTCTGTTTTTTTGGTCCAAATGACGAGACTTAACTACTAAAAGTTGCGCTATCTGCGAGTCTTGATAGCTATCGGGACTTCGGGTACCATGCGTTTAGACTCCTATATAAACCGTTTCACAATCCAAAAAATGATAGCCAGAAGAAATACAACGATCGAAATCTTATTGATTCCGTGCATCATTCGCAGGTTATAATTGGACTTCTGGCTGGGATCTGGCTTTTGGAAAACCCGTACAAAATAGTTTCCAAAATCACCTATCTTAAAAAATCCTTTTACTTTATTGTTATCGGACATGGTTTGAATTTTTAATGGTTAACAGATTGAACTGGTAAATGGCTAACTATATCCTTTGAGGTGCAACGCTTCGAGGTTTTTAAAACCTCGAAGGGTTCTATTAAAATTAGATAATCTCAGGTTCGTTCCACATGCCGTCTTCTTTGATGATTTCTATCAATTTATCCACAGCCTTTTCAGAAGGAACAGAACGTTTCATCACTTCCTTGCCTTTGTAAAGTGTAATTTTCCCTTTGCCTGATCCTACATACCCATAATCAGCATCAGCCATTTCTCCTGGGCCATTCACGATACAACCCATTATTCCGATCTTAACACCTTTGAGGTGATCAGTTCTCTTGCGGATCATCGCGGTAGTTTCTTGCAGGTCAAAGAGCGTTCTACCACACGATGGGCAGGAAATGTATTCGGTTTTGGACATTCGGGTTCTCGCTGCTTGCAAAACTCCAAATCCCACAGAATTATGAAGTTTGATCTGTGCTAACACTTCCTCGCGCGAATGTTCTTTCTCCTTTTCTAAGGAAATGAAGATTCCATCGCCCAAACCATCTATCAACAAACCTCCAACATCAGTTGCAGAATAAAGCATAGTTTCATCCTCAGACTGATCTGGATAACTGACTTTCACGATCACCGGGATCTCAGACTTTGCTTGAAGTAGACTCACAAAACCTCTTCTCAAGGCAGGCATCGCGTGTTTATTTTCTGTTTTAAGAATCAACACAGTATTTTTTCTTTGCTCAGCTAGCACGATCGCTTCAGCAATTTCCGTATCAAAAACTTCAAGGAAATTCAATTCTTTATGAAATTTCTCAGCAACTGAAAAACTCACTAAATCGAAAAGCGGAAATTTATTTTGCTGGTCAGAACCGATAGTCCAAATCGTCGCATCCTGAATTTCTTTCATTCCATTTGGTAGCATAAAAGGAATCGGATTCGCACCGGAATAAACAAAATCACATCCTTGATCATTCATCTTCCACTTGTCCAATTCTGGCAAATAGAAATGACCAACCGACTTCATTTCCTTTTCTGTGATATTTTCGATCTTAGAAATATCCGTGATTACTCGAGGCACATTATGACCTCCAAAGTTGTAAATCTCCGCAGAGTGACGTTTGAAATGCTCATACGGATTGACTGGATAATTTTCAATAGCCTTTATCTCAGCATGTCCCGAACGATGAGCATAGCGGTCAATCAATGCCTTAGCAACTGGCGCTTCAAACTCAGGATTTTCGGTCAAGGATACACGAACGGTATCTCCCAAGCCATCTTCCAGCAAAGTTCCGATCCCAACAGCCGATTTGATTCTACCATCTTCCGCTTCCCCAGCTTCTGTCACTCCAAGGTGCAAAGGATAAGGTTTGAAACCGCCTTGATCTAATTTCTCCACCAACAAGCGGTATGCCTGCACCATCACCTGAGTATTGGAAGATTTCATCGAAATCACGATATCAAAGTAATTCTCATCTTCACAGATTCTCAAAAATTCCAATGCTGACTCCACCATTCCTAGCGGAGTATCTCCATACCTACTCATGATCCGATCAGAAAGAGAACCGTGATTGGTTCCAATTCTCATCGCTGTTCCATGTTCCTTGCATATTTTCACCAAAGGCAAAAAGCGCTCACGAATACGATCAAGCTCTTCCTGATATGTTGAATCTGTATATTCGATTACTTCAAATTTCTTTTTGTCCGCATAGTTCCCCGGATTCACCCGCACTTTCTCCACTATCCTTGCAGCTACTTCAGCGGCATTTGGAGTAAAGTGAATATCAGCAACCAACGGAGTATTGTATCCTCTTTTGCGAAGCCCATCTTTAATATGCTGTAAGTTTTCCGCTTCTTTGATACTTGGAGCGGTGATTCTCACCAACTCGCAACCAGCTTCAATCATGCGGATACTTTGCTCGATAGAGCCTTCTGTATCCATTGTATCGACCGTCGTCATGGATTGCACCACGATAGGATTATCTCCGCCGATGATTACATCACCGATCTTCACCGGAATCGTTTTTCTCCTCGAATAACTCGTCAAGCTATCGCAATAAAGCGGATCTACTGATTTGATAATTTGCTCCATATTGGGTTATATATCTCCTAATTGAGGTCGGATTACTAGTTCTTCAACAACAGACTGAGGTGAAAGGTTATAGGCTGCCCACACACTTTCGGCCACATCCTCGGATTTCATAAATCTTTCTATCGGTAAATCAACTCCTTCCCAGCTCGATGTATAGGTTGCGCCGGCAAGAATGGATGTTACTTTGATCTGATGTGGTTTTAATTCTTCACGCAGACACTTGGTCATCCCAAGCATGGCCCATTTGGAAACGGCATATGTTCCTCCATTTGGATAGGCTGTCAATCCAGCGACTGATCCCATGGTGAAAATATGTCCTGATTTTTTCTCAATCATTTCGTTGACAAAACCCCGGGTCAGGTAATAAGCGGAATACAAGTTGGTTTGCATCATCAGCTCAAAATTCCCCTCTGGTTCATTGTGAATAGCTCCAGGTAAAAACACTCCAGTGTTATTTACCAAAACATTAGGAATCGAAACTGCTTTGATCGCTTCCACGAACTTGGTCACCTCTTCCTTTTTGGAAAGATCAGCCTGAATCGCCAGAACGTTGATCAAAGGATATTTGCTTTCCAAAGAAGTCTTCAGTTTAGCCAAATCAGTTTCATTTCGCGCACAGGTGAAGACATCAAAGCCTTCCGCTGCAAAGCGCTCAATGATCGCTCTTCCTATTCCTTTGGTGCCTCCAGTGACGAGGATACTTTTGCTCATTTGATTCGCAGTTTAATAGTTAGTGTGACAACTATTCTCCTCCGGCAAAGTTACATGTTTTTATCAAAATAGAGCGGAAACTTGCATTCTCCCAACATGGACAATCCGATCCAAACCCTGGGAATTTCGACCTTCATACACCAAGTTTAATTGTAATCCTTCTCCTATTTTCTGTAACCAATTCACATTCCATGTGACATTCGTACCTGGAGTCAACGCTTGGAGCATTTCATAGCCCACAGCTGAATTTGCAATGCCATTGTAATCGATCTGAATCAGGTTAAGTGTTGAGGTTATGGTGGTTTTTACCGCTCTGGAAAGACGAAAATCCAGCCCTATTTGATTGAGTCGAGCTTTTTCATCAAACTCTAGATTGGCGGTGTTGACTTTTCCTGTATAAGTATAAGTCGCTGTAGTTCTAAAATATGGTGTGGGTTGCCAAGAAAACTCTGGACCGATTTGATTTTGGGAAATTGTATAATTCCGATTATCTAAGTAATCTGAGTTAGATTGACGATTACCCGTCCCCGCCAAAATCCTTAAAGTCGTCTGCCCTGTAAAGTTATATCTGGCATTTAATTTCCAGTCTTTTTGAATCAAATCCTCAAAACCTCCGGAAAGCAATTGCTTGAATTGGGAATCAAAATAGGTCAAATCAAACCCATATTTGGCTGAAGCTCGATTGAAAAAAAAGCTGGAGCGAATCACCTGCCTCAGTGATAAAACATCCTCTCTATCCACTCCACCAACAAAAGGATTGATCCGATCCACGAAGTCATCTGAAGTCACTTTCTTCTCCACGCTCAAACTGGTCGTGTTGGAAAAACGATGCAGAAATGATCTCAGACCACCTTCAGTCTTCCAGTTTTCTGGAAATCTGGCTTGAATTCTATAATTCAAAATACTCGTGTACGCTTGAATGTAAGTATCCGTTGGCACAAATATCTTGATATACTGCTTCTCTTCTGGGTTGATAGCCAGATAAAACTCATTTAATTGCTGGACCCCATCACCATTATCATCTCGCCAAGTGTGCGTCCCATCGCCATTAGGAGCTGGCAAAAAGACAAATTCCCGTTGCAATTCGCGTCCATTTCCAATTGCATAGGAAATTTCATTTCGAATGAGATTTTTACCCAAACTTCCCTGATAGTCAAGCTTTCCCATCACTGTAAGTTCAGATTGCAAATCGCGCTGCACATACTCGATCTCGCGATAGGTAAATGTGCTTCCCAAACTATGCTGTGTCCATTGCTTTTTAAAAGTAAAATTGGACGTAAACGCTCTCGTGTCTTTCTGCAATTCACCGGCGAACGGCGCCTTATCTTCCCGCCAAGCAGCGTCGACAAGAAAGGAATAACTCAGTGTATCATTGCTCCGGAGATAAACCAAATGCTGTTGGAAATTCATCGCCGTACTCACTACCGAATCAGTTTCTGCATTTCTCAAGGCATTCTGGTCAAGAGAAAACTGATAACCTGGAACAATGAATTTGGAATTGTAACTCACATCGCCCAAATAGCGCGTCCACTCAGAAGTTAGTGAATCCTGTTTGGAATTCAAGCGGAAAAATTCTTGTCTAAGTCGGATTTTGGATCCCAATTGAAGGTTCCAATTGGCGACATGCTGTGTGCCGTTCAGTACATTTTGTCTGTTTCTCAGGTAAAAAAGGTAATCAAAGCGATTAAGCGCATCTTTTTCAAAACCGAATCCAGCTCGGAAAAATTGCTCTGAAGCAGCGTTTTCCAAAGCTTGCTGGCTGAGCCCCCAATCTCGATCAAACTCGATATATCTGAATCGATCAATAAAATTGAAATTGGTGGAATTGTACTCGTATTCTGTCTGCCCTTTCATGATGTAGCCTTTGAAAAGTGACGATTCCCTACCCTCTGATTGCAAGCCTACTTTCATACCTAGCCCATGATTATTATCATCTCCAAACTCCGAAAACAAATTCTCATCCACAGACGAAAGCGCTACTTCAGTATAAACTTTCTCATGTTCATTCAGCTTAATTCTAGTTCCAGCTGTGACCATTCGCTTACTATCAGGAAGTGGCAATTGGGACAAAATTGAATAATCTCCCTGCGGAAGTCCATTCAAGCGCGGCACATATTCATAGACTGTTCCGTTGGACAATTGATTGGATCGGCGGTAATCCCCTTGGCCAGCTCCGACCTGCGAAAACCCCAGTTCATAATGAGCGATGGCTGGATCCGTAGAATAATGATAGAAAACTAATGAATCTCCGAATTGATCGATCTCAGTGATTTTCGCATATAAAATTCGATTTTGGTCAAAGGCTACGCTATCGATTCTTGGAATAGTTGCCAATTCTGGATTGTCTCCGACGGAGGAAAGTAATCTCAATTCCTGCTGGGAAAAATCCGTGAACAATGGTCTATTTCGATTGTCCTTTTCTTGATAATAATTCATGTAAAAGTCGACCGTACCATTCGTCTGGCTATGATTTGCACCGATGATAGATCGGGAATAATTCCGTTCAGAATATTCAAAATCTACCCGAACTCGGGAATATTGGGTAATCAGAACTTTCGGGGTAAAAGTGATTTCCGCCTGATTGTAATCAATCACATAATCCTCGTTAAATCCACGTTTGAGCTGTTTCCCATCCAAAAATACACGTTCGGAATTTGCCATGATGATCACAAATCGTTCATTGTTTGGCCCACTGACTCGATACGGACCAAGTACGCCTTCCAAAATCGGTAATTGGATGGAAGCGAATTTCCCTTTGGCAATGGAAGCAAAAGCCTGAGAACTTGCAGTCCATTGATCACTCACTTTATACTTGGACGTAAACTGAAGTCCCTGCACATTTTTGTAATAGCGTAGAAACTCAGATTGCCTTTGCTGCAAAACTACATCTCCCGCAGCCAAGCTAAAATCCTGGTTATACAGCTCAATTAACACATTGTCAAAGTCCTGGATTTGCTGTGTATTTCCCTCTGGCTGAAAAGGCACATTCTGATCAGTAATGCTTGCACGGATTTTTAGATTTTCGGAAATATCGCCTTCTAGCTGAAGATTAAGTGCAGAGTTCACAAATACATTTTGTGTGTTTCCGAAGGAGATCCCCCGAGTAAGACTTCCGGATTTGTAAAGATTCGTTGTAGGAAAAAGCTCCTCTCGAAAGTCGAAAGTAGGAAGTTCCGCCATGCGATTATCTTTGAATTGGGCAGTTGAATCGTAATCCGCAAATAAAGTCCTGCGGGCAATCGGCTGATCCAACCGTAGTGAGAACGTTTGGTAGCAAAGCAAAAGTGAATCAGGCTTTGTTTGGTTTGCAAAAAGTATCTGAAGTTTATTGGTGCTTAATTCGTACTTAAAACTGTATTCCTCCCCATTCTTATCAGTAATTCTGATCGTTTCTTCCAATAGTGAAAGTGAATCTGGAACTGAAGGATTAACAAAGACATCTGAATCTACCCATCGGCATTTCTCCTGAGCTTTTACCGAAGTAAAGCAGCCAAGTACTAAAACCCAGAAAAGTAGCCATACACGCATGCTTACTTCGAAATGCCTTTTGATTTTGAAGGTACTAAAAAGATGAATTAACCTATCAATGGAAATGTGAGATAGAAGGTTGTGCCTTTCCCCAACTCGGTTTCAAACCAAATCTTGCCTCCCGCTGTTTCTACGCCACTTTTTGCGATAGCCAATCCTAATCCTGACCCTGTGGACTTAGTCGAGAAATTAGGTATGAAAATCTTATCCTTCAGCTCATCGGTGATGCCTTTTCCATTGTCTGTGATTTCCAAGAAAACGGCTTGGTCCGTCATCCAAAGCCAAACTTTTATCACTGGCTTCACTCCTGGCTCTACAGCCTGAACCCCGTTGATGATCAGATTGGAAATCACACGCCCAAAAAGCTTATCATCACCCATAATCGGAATATCATTGGTGAAAGAATCATCCTGAAAAAGCAATTCGACTTGTTGATCTCCACTAAAAAGTTCTAAAACTTTGTTCAGGACAGATTTGAAGTTCATCCGTTCATTATTCGGTAGTGGCATTTTGGCAAACGTGGAAAAAGAAGAAGCAATCCCACTTAATGCGTCTACCTGATGAATCAGGGTTTCCAGCGATCTTTTTAGCTTTTCTGCATCGTCCAATCTTCCAGCATCTTGTAGTCTAATCAGATGCTGCAATGTAAGCTTCATCGGAGTCAGCGGATTTTTGATCTCGTGAGCAACTTGTTTGGCCATCTCACGCCAAGCAGATTCCTTCTCAGTGGAAGCGAGCACTTTTTTCGAATTCTCCAGCTTGAAAAGCATGTTATTATACTCATTGACCAGCAAGCCAATCTCATCTTTTGAACCCCAATACATAGGTTCGTTATCTTCCAAATTGGTAGCTTTTAGCTTTTGTGTCAGCAATTTGAATGGAAAAGTAAGGTTGGTCGACACAAAATACGAAACAACCAAAAAGAGGATGAAAATCACCACAAAGGCATTGAAGATATTGCTCAACACATCTGCTATCAGTGTGTTCAGCTCCTCTTCAGATTCAAAGAAAGGCACAGCCAAAATCCCCAAATTCGCCTGACCAGTAGTAGCTGGAATAGAAAGGTACACCGCTTTGTATCTGAGTTTACCGATTTGCTCGTCCGCGAGGTATTGACTTTGCCCCATCTCTTCGATCTCCGCAATAGCTTTTGGATTGATCAACGGTGCCAGAATCTTCTTATCGAAGATATTGGGACGATTGGTTGATTCAAGTTTGCCTCGCACACTGTATACGTGAATATCACTTGCAGTTGTATTCGCCAGTTCGTTTACCTCCTCATTGAGTTCATCGCTATCTACATTTTCAGGTTTCTGATTATTCAAAAAGCTTCCGAGGTTCCCACGAATCAAAGCTGCCTTTTGAATATACTGTCGATCCAAATCTTCGCGGTAGCTGTTTGCTAACAGCCCAACAGTGATTATACTGATGATGATGATTGGAAAGAAAAAGGCGAAATTCAGGTAAAGCTGAAGCTTGGTGGAATAATTGAACTCGAAATTCTTGACTCCTGTGACCAGTGTATTGATCAGGATAGTCAAGAAAGTCATGATCACAAACAAGACGAAAAACAGAGAAATATTTCCGAAGAAATGAGCTAAGGAGATATTTCTGGAAGACACAATGATCAATTCATTCCCATTTTTTATTCCATAATGATGATAGCCAGACTGATGAACTCCTTCCGTCAATAAAGCATTGCGCGTCAACACTCGCTCAAAACCCTTGCTCAGGTAATTATACGATCCAGAGTTGCGTATAAATTCATTGTCTTTGAAAATAGCATAATCATACAGCACTGGATCAAGCTTGTCATTGTACTTTTTGTCCAACAAAAGCTTCGGATAGACACTTGTTGGTTGAACTCGTAACTGCCGGAGTTCTAGAAAAACCGTCCCTAGGAAGGCCTCATCCTTATTCACTGGCACAAAAGCAATAAAACGGTTACCAGTATTTGACTCATTTCCTCGAATAAAATACAAGTCTTTTACACTGGTCACATAATCACTTTTGATAAATTCCAGCTGAATATCCTTGAGATTTTCAGAATCTGAAGTACCAAGAATCTGCTGTCCTGAGGATGAGAAAATCCGGACTTGGACCTCAAACTGATCGAAGTAGTTATCTAAGTAAATTCTCCTGATTTTGGTTTCTATAGGCTCCTTGGAGAAAAGCGGGTCTGCTATTCTGTTTTGGATAAATAAATCACTTTTAATCCGAGTGAATATTTCACCCAAGAAAAACTCAGTCATCACATCATTCTCGATGAGATTTTGATTTGCAAAACGAGTTTTGGATTGGATCAACTCACTTTTCTCCGTCTGGAAAGTACTTATCCCTCCGATAATGGCCGTCACAAGACAGGCGAAGAAAAAGGTGAGAAACGTATCTAACCCAAGCTTAAAGGCATTTTTAAAAAGCTCAAGCCGTATGATGGTGACTAAAAACAGCAAATGAATCAACCAAACCACACCACCCCAAATAGAAAATACAAACAGTAGCCCTGCGATAGGAAAACCAATCAAGGCAATCCATTTGTAATAGAATTTTTTGCGACCATTGATCTCCAAAAGTAGACTAAACAAAGTCAGTGAAACCAGCACGTAAACGGCACCCCAAAGGAAAAGCATAAAAAAGCTGATTCCTTTGAACCAATCGAAAGAAGGGATAGAACTCACATCTAGCGCCCACTGCGAATTCGTCATCAAGTCCCTAGGAAGAGACCAAACCATATACATGCCGACAGAACTGACGAAAAGTGCGAAAAAAAAGAATACCCAGATTTCGGTAGGAGATTTCAACACTTTGATCTTTTCATGCATGGTTTTGGAAGCCAGCTGGTAAACCACCATTGCCAAAACTATGACCGCACAAAGGGTATTGATCAGGAAATCACCAAGACTTGGATTGAACCAAGATGAAGCATAATTCGCAGAATCAAACAACGTCAAATTGAGATAATTGCCTGGAAAATCCAGTAAGAGCATCATAATTCTAAATGCTCCAAGCACAAAAATAGCATAACCAATAGCCTCCCATCTTCGTCCTGATTTCCACTTATTCAGGACAAAATCGGAACTCAAAAGAAAATAGAGTAGAAAAACTGAAGTAAAGAATATTAAAATGGCGGGATTTACTACCCTTCCTGCAGGACTGTAGCCGAAGAGAAAATTGACTCCAAAAAGAGGGATTCCGGCAGGATTCTCAACCACGGTAGATGCTTCCTCAGGATTAGTAAACAGCTCAAATCGTCCATTTCCAAATATCTCAGGGTTAGCTCCTGTGATCAGGTAATTGTTTTCAATGTTTCCAGGCCACAGCAAACGTAATACATGAAGCATAACATAATCAGCTCCGTTCCTTTTGACATTTCGTATTTTCAGTAATAGCGTCCCATACGGGTCTTCTAGGAGTTGGTACTCTCGAGTAAGATCAACCTGCGAAAAATCCAGTGTCAAGGTAAAATCAGACCAATACAACAGGTCTTTTTCTGGACTTAGAATAAAAAAAGGATGCTTGTGAACTGGCGTACTAATTTGACCAAAGCTTAAGGTATCGTCTGGCCGCACATCCATTAGAATCTGGATAAAATCCTCATCAAATTCTTCATCAACAGCCTGAATTCGATCTTGCAAAGCTTGCAAATAGGTATCCTGATCGTTTTTCTGGAAGAAAAAGAAATTCAGGATAAGTACAGCAAGAAGAGAGAAAATACTGACCAAGATGATCAGGCGACGGGAATCATGCTTCATTTAGATGTAAAATAAAAAAAGCAAAGTCCTTGATCAAACTTTGCTCTTCTATTCATTTAGTGTAAGGCTATTTTTGCCTTTCTTTTTTTAGCATTTCGGTACCAAAAGTAGCCTATTACCACAGCGATGAGATAAGGCATTACAAAAAGGTACATGATTCCAAGGTTCAACCCAGCAGCCACACTTGTATCGCCATTACTCACGTTGTTTTCCACTGAAGCGCGACACATGGCGCACTGCGCAAAACTAGCTGTCTGAAACAGAAAAGTTACCAATGTAAAGAGTGCTATTTTAAGTGCTTTCTTCATAGTAAGTCCTACGCTTATTTAATACGCAGGTTTATTAATGAACGTAATAAGGACTGATCATCAAGTAGACTATCACTCCAGTCACCGTCACATACAGCCAGATTGGATAGGCAAATTTAACAACTTTTCTGTGCTTCACACGCTGGTCTGTGTATCCGTAATAATAAGCAAAGAGGATAGGGAAAAGTGCCACTGCAGCGAGAATAATATGGGTAATTAAAAGAAAATAGTAAATACTCCGAATTGATCCTTCGCCCCCAAAGGAAGTGCTCTCAGCGGCTGCGTGATAAATCACATAAGAAACTAGGAATATAGCTCCTAATACAAATGCTGTGGTCATGGAGGCGCGGTGATAAGGGATATTCCCATTTTTAATAAAAACCAATCCTGCTATCAAGGCTACTGTAGCGGCGGTATTCATCACAGCATTAAGGTGCGGCAGGAAATAAACCCATTCAGAACCCAAATCAATTTTAGTAGGCATGAATATGAGCACGGCAACTGCCACAGGAATAATTACCGAAATGGCGATAATCCATCCTTTAACTTTCCCTTCATTCTCCAACAAACTATTTTCCTTCGCTTGCATGTAATAAAACTTTAGTCTCCAACATTAATAAATCCACATCTTCCCGAGAGGTTCCACTGTAATACCCTCTTATTCTTCCCTGTTCATCAACCAGTACAAATTTGTCACTATGAACAAAATCATCAGGCACACCTAACCCATCTACACTAGGAATGATAAAACCACATTTTGCCAAATCATAGGTTTCCTGAACTCCACCCGTTAGGAAGTCCCACTTTCCGGCTTCAGCATGATGTTCATCTGCATATTTCTTTAAGACCTCCGGACTGTCATAAGTGGGGTCAATGCTAATAGACATGATTCGAACGTTGTCATAGTCTCTAAACATGTCATTGACACGCTCCATCTCTGCAGACATTTTAGGACAGATACTTGGACAGGATGTAAAGAAAAAGTCAACAATTGTCACTTTACCTTCCATATCAGCTCTTCCTACTTGTTCCCCATCTTGATTTGTAAAGGTAAACTCAGGAATATAATGCTGGGTAGTATCAGCAATCGGACATTCCTGAAATGGATTATCAACTCCTTTTTCAAAAAAAACAGGAATATCATAGCTATTACTTCCAAAACCCTTAAGAAACAGGAAAATTAAAACAGGCACCAAGAGTATGCATACTAGCACCATCCCTTGCAATATTCTCAAACTTCTCATACTAGTGGTTTAACAAAAAAGAAGGTTAAAGTTCCTCACTTCAACCTTCTTTTTTGAATTTATTTTGAAACTCTGATTAGAACCAACGCATGTTGAATATATCTGAGCCTTCTTTGATCAGAACTATTATCAGCCAGAACAGAAATGCGATCGGAATCAGAATAGAGTAGATCAATGGCTTAACCTCGTCACCAAGGTGCATGAATTCCATCATAATGTACTTGGCTTTCCATATTGTCAATGCCATGAACAATACATAAAGTATTATTCCTCTAGGCATAGTAAAAGCCATTATAAATTCTGCGCCAGTAATAAGCGCAAGAATTAGGGCAGTCTTACCGATCTTTTTTATCTTTTCCTTATTTCTAGGAACAACAGTAAGCGTTGATTTATTTTCTTGAATATCCATAATTCTAATTTTTACAGGTTAGATCAGGTAGAATAAAGTAAATACAAAGACCCAAACAAGATCTACAAAGTGCCAGTACAAACCGATTTTTTCAACCATCTCATAATGACCTCTTCTATCATAAACGCCTACAGCTGCTTGGTAGAAAACCATAAATAGAAGGATAACACCTATCGTTACGTGGAAACCGTGGAATCCTGTGATGAAGAAGAATAGGTTTGCAAAGGAAGCAGGCCCATATTCATTTACCAGCAGGTTTGCACCAAATACAGTTTCTGTTACATTTTGGCTAATTCCATTGATATAATTTAAGACAGCACCGCTTTCAGATCCGTGAATGAAGTGACTCCACTCCCATGCCTGACAGCTTAGGAAAGTAATACCTCCTACTAGCGTCCATAGCATCCATTTTACTACATCATTTCTATCGTTACGGTGACCAGCTTCTACAGCCAATACCATTGTCACAGAACTAGCGATCAAGATGAAGGTCATCAAACCTACGAATACAAGTGGTGCATGAACTCCATGTACAAATGGAATAGCATCAAATACCAATTCAGGAATTGGCCAATACTCATTAGAACCTACAAATTCAGTAGCAGGTCCGGCATAGGCAGGATAG
>TARA_R110002020_G_scaffold23434_4_pt1 | contig 16269 bp, 21 predicted proteins | sample TARA_R110002020 | Tara Oceans TARA_R110002020 (sample SAMEA4396489) | marine metagenome | biome: Westerlies Biome; feature: [MES] marine water layer (ENVO:01000295) within the mesopelagic zone...; material: water (ENVO:00002006), including particulate matter (ENVO:01000060) such... | reverse complement strand
TCGCTTTTTTTAAATAAAAAGAACATGGCTTTAACTTATTAACATTGTCTAAAGTTGAATCTAGTAATTCTATATCTGTTTTTATTCTATAATCTGACGATGTATTAAAAGAGACAGTATGGTCTCCATTCCACGAAACAGACCCATTACCTGAGTCGCTATCGCGAAAATTAAGATAGAAAGGAGCAACTGTAGGGTCTCCAGCAGTCATAGTATTATCGTCTCCAAATTGCAACTCTATAATAGTATCATTTGCATCAACTACATTATCGTCAGTCATAAATACAAATCTTGCAAGACTGCCATCATTTGCCACTTCTCTTTCAACATGCAAAGTTGCGGTAGGAACATTAGTTCCAATACCTATATTACCATCATCTAATATTCTCATTCTTTCATCAAGGCTAGAAGAATTATTATGAGCTGTATAAAAAATCATATCAGTGCCAAAATTATCAGTATCATGAACTTGTGCTGAAAGAACTTGTATTTGCGCACATATATCCTCATCACTTGTACCATCAGCATCTTGACTACTCCATTGAATTTTCCCTAATGAAACAGCATCTCCGATAGTATCATCCATCCTTGTAAGTTTAAAAGTTGGCTCATTATCTATTTGAGCAACTTCTAATCTAGCTGTTGGAGTACTAGTACCAATACCAAGATGTCCAATGTTATTTAAACGCATAACTTCTTCAGAAGCAGTACAATTAGCAGAATCATCAGTACTATCATTTACCCATATAAAATCCCCACGAGCTTTTGTATTGGAACGAATATACCCAAACCAGCCTTTAATTCTATTATCGTCATCTGCGCCTGATTCAGAACCTACTCTATATCCTGTGCCAGCATACATAGCGGTAGTATTAGAATCTGTTCCATCTCCATTATTTGAAATTAACAGCCATTTATTAGGTGCAAATGTTGTAGGGTCTACATCATTTTCTATATGAACAAATGCGTCTGAAACACCACCTGTTGTAGTTCCAATACTAACACTATTGCTAAAGAGATATAATGGAGTATTTTCCCCATCTCCAGTTACTATTCGCCTTCCCGCAGTATTTCCACCTTGAGTAGTTAAATCATCTGTATTACCTTCAAGTTTTAATAAACTTTTAAATGTTGTTGCTATTGTTGCACCTGATAAACTTGCCATTTCAGTTCTCCTATTAAGGCATTATTCTTTTGCTATTATAATTTCTACTTCTACGCCATCAGGAGAGTCTGTAAGACTTTGAGGCCTAGCGTAAACTTCTTCTATTTTTAAATTTGTCCCATCACCACGTAATAAAATACTTGCACCAGCAGGAACGCTAATGTGACACCCCTCGTCCCACCAGCCATCATAATTAGGAGGTCTATCTGTATATGTACTATCTCCCCAATTATTATTAGTAGACCATGTCCCATTCCATGTTTGCTCGACTCCAAGAGTTACTAAAACTCCATATGCAGGGTCTAGATTTTTTATATATAAAAAGGCACAATCTGAAGAATCATTACCTATTTGAGTCATTCCATTAGTAACAGTTAAAGTTGATTTATACCAATCTGTTGCATGCCATTGATTTTGATAAATATCTACATTTGATTTTCCACCTAAAACTTTTGACACTGTGCTATCTATAATATATTTTGTGCCAGATTCTAAATCACCACCTTCTTTAGCTATAACAGATACTCCAGTTATTACCTTTCTATCATTAGCCATTAGTTTACTCCTGTCAAGTATTCTATTGTAGTAGCTGTACTTGTAGTAGATTTAGCAACAACTACAGCAGTAGTATCAATCATAGAAGTAAAACTTTCACCTGGAAATAAAAGTATTCTATAAGAAAAATCTGAATAATCTCCACTTAAACTTAATGCAGCATTAGCAGAGCCTGTATTTTTAACATAAACAAATGTTTTAGAACTAGCTACAGTAACAGGACTTCCTCCAGAAGCTGCTAAGGTAGCAGATGCTGTAAAAACAGGTTGAGTAGTAGTTGTGTGAGTATAAGTACCTGTTAATTTAGCTTTTACATCACTATCAAGATACCATCTATACTTTTCGTCCCCAAAATTAATTCTTTCTTGAGGTGTACAATGATTTTTATACGTTATTTTAAAATTTGCCATTATTAAGCTCCTTCACTTGGTTGTGGGAACTGCGACAAATATTCTCCTTGCACTTTTGTATACTGAGATTCTAACCATGCATAATCTGCATTTTTTGACTGTAAATCAGCATTAAATTTTTGTAAATTAATGCTAAATTCTTGTGTTTCAGTACCAACTTCAGCTTGATAAGTACCTACTTTTGCTTGATATTCATTTAACAAACTTTGATTATTAGCTATTGTATCTTGAACTTGCTGTATAGCATCTTGCATAGCTTTTGCTTGAGCATTAGAAGCGTTTTGTAAATTTCTTTGAATTTCTTCTTGCTGATTAGTTTGAGCTTGTTGAACAAGCTTTTGATTATTAGCCTGATTAATCTGTAAATCTTTTTGCATATTTTGAATATTAGCTTGATTTGTAGCATTAGCATTTTGAGTAGCTTGAGCTACTAATTGATTATAAATTGCTACATTTTCTTGAAACTCATTTACAGAGTCTCCAATAGATGCTTGATACTCACTTAAATCAGCTTGATATTGCTGAACTTTCATTTGCAATATATCTTCATCTTCAGCAGTAACTGAACCTTCAAAATCAGGCCTTTCAGGTGGAGCTGGAGCTACATAAGTTGGCTGATTAGAACTAGCACCTGTGATGCTTGACACACTAGCATTGTCTACAGCCACTATATCTGCTACAGATATATCTGCAGTTTCTGTTACTGTTATTGCAGAAGGTGGTGTATAATTAATAGTAGCTAACGTAGGCTCATCAGGTGGCACAGATGAAATTGATAACGAACTTAATTCCGTAGGAACAACCACATCAACCATTTTTCTATGCAACACTTTAGCAGACGCAAATAAAACTACTGCATCATAATACTCTGCTGGAAATCCATCAATAGCATCATCAGTAGAACCAACTGACGCTATAATCGGTACAGCATACCAAGCTCCTCTATTCCCAGCACTATCAGCACATGCAGGAAGCACGTACAATGACTTATCGTCTATATAATAAATAGGACTACTATTAGTTGCAAAATAAATAGAACTAGAATCAGCATATTTAGCTTTTTTATCCCAATCTCCTTCTATTGCAACTATTCCGTCTCTTGTTACACCTGTAATAGTAGAAAACTCATCAACTTCAACACTAGCTGCTGTAAGAGCGTTATCTGTAGCAAACTTATGCCTTTCATTTGCTCCAAAAGACATAACAGCTCTTCGGAAAACATCATGACAACCATCTGCTATAAATTGAGCAATAGCAGCAGTATCTGTAAACGCTCCAGTTATATCTATTATTCTTGCATTAAATTGAGCAGCCATTTATTTTTTCTTTTTTTTAGGTGTAGTATTATATTTACGTCTATTATCGTCGTACTTAATGTCCGATTTCCATTTAGTACCTATATCAACAGAAGTTACTTTACCGTTTGGCATTAAGGCTTCTTAGGTTTTGTAGGTTGATTAGGCGGACTAGGTTGACCAGGCTTCCCAGGTTTTTTAGGTGGGTCTTTCTTTTTCTTTTTTTGAAGAAGAGGAGGTAATCCTTTACTACCATCACCACCATACATAGTCTTTCCACCTCTACCGTCACCACTACGACCCTTTCCTTTTCCTGCACCTTTATCACCGCCTGCAGCGCCACTTGTTTTTAATGACTTTCTATCTATTATTGGTATTGCCATTTTTTTTCCTTTCTTTAATGTTGTTGCATATGTATTAATACTGTAGTATCTGCGTTACTTAAAGCATCTACTTCAAGTTCTACAAATGGACCTGAAAGTGAATCTCCTGCTAACAGTTTTACTTCAGTATAGCTAGCTTGACCTTCTATAACTTTAAACTTTAAAGTTGCACTATGTGTACTACTTGAAAAACATGATGCACTAAAAATTGTATAATCTTCAGTTGTTGTTCCAGTACCTCCAATAATATCACCTTTATCATGAGTTCCGTCACCATTTGTATTTTTTACAACAGCTGTTTCAATACTTTTAATATTTTTTATAATTGGCATTAGTTACTCCTTAAATATGACTAGAATATTTATAAGCTAATACTTCAGCATTAGTAGCTGAACCTGTGTGAAGAACAAATCCTTGAATAGGACCAGATATTGTATCTGCGGCAACAGCTTTTACTGTATATCCTGTACCAGCATCATAATCTGTTTTATCAAAGTATAAAATAAGTTGTATAATATCACCTGCAGCATCTCCTAAACATTTTATACTAGAAAAAGGACCTTCATACTTGTTTGTATCATGCTGAGTATCTACATGTATAATCTCTGGCGATTGATGTGTTTGTGGATAGCCTTCTAAAGCAGACATATCTTTTTTCTCCTTATTAAGACTATAGGGCGAGTTGCCCCGCCCTTAGTCAGTTTACTTATTTAAGACCTTATGAAGGGTCAGCGCCTATAGCACCACTAATAGTCATATCAGACTGATTAGGGCCTCCGTTATAGTAAATTAAAGATATAGTACAAGGATTAGCAGCAGTACCACTATCCTTATCTACTACTATCTTTAATCCGTTAGTAATTGCGCCTGAATATGATGCAACTGCAGTAGTACTAGCCCCTTGAGCTTCTACTAACAAACCCGATAGAACTTGGTATGTACCAGCACTATTTAAGGTATGTATAGTTGTATTAGCATCTATAGTTCCTGCGCCCATTACTACTTCTACAATAAATTCTCCAGCCGCTTTTAACTCATTGATAATAGGCAATGAAGGCCCATTAGCAACAGCATTAGCTGTAGTATTTGTTATAGGAGTTGAAAACAATGAATCAGTACCATTAGTACCAAAAACATCGCATACTTCAGTTAATTTAACCCAACCACTACCTAATTCGGTTTTAGTCCAGCCATTATCACTTTGTACATCAGCCATATTATACCCCTTTAACTAAACTTTAAGACTGCATGAGTTTCAGGAAGAGATATTTCTAAACCAGCTTCTGTAATAATCTGGTCACGTCTTCCGTCTTCATCATTGTCTTGAATGTTAGTTTCAATAAAAGTATCACGACTTATACCATTACCTGAAAGCGGGCGATATGCCACATTAGCCATGTCAACAGCTACACAATAGTTTTCCCATGGTCCACGTAATAGAGGCTCTGCTACAAAATGTAGATTACCATATATTGTGTTAACCATAGTTACTTGATGGCCAAAAGCACCTGGGATGTTTTGAACATCTAACTTGTATTGTGAAGAGCCAACTGAATTGTTCAAGAATGAACCAGAACCTAGCTTATTAAGATAAGTAATTACCTTACGTGAAGCTAAAACTAGTTTATTTCCTGAATTTCCACTTTCTGGTGCAAACAAATCTTCCATTGCATCTAAGAAAGCATCATATCCAGATGAAGCATAACTCATATTGTACACTTTACCATAAGTTTCAGTAAAAGGAACAATGCCATGTGTATAACGTGTTGTTAATGCGCCATGAGTTGCATTACCTAAACCAAACAAAAATGCTTGCTCTAAGTCCATCTTATGTTCCATTAACTTTTCAGTCCATACACGCTTATACTCATCTGAAATGCCACGATAACGAGTAGCCATTGCAGTACCTGAAAAAAGATTCATTCCAGTTTTAAAAATCTGGCAATAACCTTCAGAATCAGTTAGAATGTCTTCCCAGCCAACAGGAGATTTACTTCCTTCAGCCCATGATGAACCAATTACTTGACCTTTATTATTAGCCGGCCAAGTAGTTGAACCTGCAGCTGTAACAGATTTTAACATATCACCAGCAATAACAGTTTCAGCAGCTTCATGCTTAATAGTACCAGCACCACCAGCAGCATCAACACTAGCGCTTTCACTAATTTTAAAATTAATTACGGCACCAGAAACATCTTGTACTGCAATTACTTGACCTGGAACTATAAATTTACAAGGCTGTGCTGCTTCAATTTCTCCAGAAGCATTATAGCCACAATCTATAGATAGGTCATTAGTTGAATTAGTACCAGCTGTATTAGCAGCAATACCCGTCCATGTAAAAGAAACAATGTCAAAATTACGTCTCTGCCATTGATGTCTTTGTTCTAAAAATTTAAAAACTGGGTCGTCAGTCGCTTTCTTGGCTACTTTTGATAAATAAACGAAGAAAGGAGACTGTTGAGGAGCCAGTTCTGCTACTCTTTCGCCAAAATTAAAAATCCGGCGGTTATTATCCATAGATACTCCTGAGCCAGCAGCACCTGTGGATATACTTGTTACGTTTGCCATTTTAATTCTCCTTTAAAGAATTGTTAAGTCCAAGGATTCTTGGAATTATGTGATTTAATTAAACTATCCATAATCGAGTCACCATCATCAGGTTTAGGCTGAGAACTTTGAGAAGGCATTACGCCCATAGGCGAAGGAACTTGCTGCGCATTTCTAGATTGTTGAAATGTTTCACTTGGTCCTGTTGCCTGCACTGCTTGTCCTCCAGCTTTATTCATCCTGAATAGCTGAACTAGATTATCCATTGAAATAGATTCAGGGTTAGACATAGTTCTTATAAACTCTTCACTTTCAGTTGGAGTTAGTCCATAATGTCCTTGTACATGTTCAGAAATTTGGCTAATTTGGCGTCCTTGTTCTATTTTGCCTTTTCGCTGTGCTTCCTGATTGCTCAAGTATTCAGCTTGTCCGTCAAGCTTCTCTTGCATTACGGCTAAATCATACTGATGTTTTAATTGATTATAATCAGCTATTTGTCCATCCCACGCTTCTTTTTCATCTAAATACTTAGCACTCTCACTAGACGGGTCAGACCACGCCTCTTCTCGAGAGAACCTTGCTGGTTTTTGTGGGGCATGTGGAGGTGGTGGAAATTCTTCTACAGTTTCAGCGGCTTGTTCTGGAGCCTGAGTAGCAACTTGAGACTTAGTTTCTTCAACTTCAGCCTTTAACGCTTTTAACTCATTTTCTCTTTTAGCTGCTTGTGATTGCCAATATTGGTAACGACGTTCATCGTTTCTAGCATCCTGTGAGGGTGTTTCCTCAACTGGAGGAGCTTGCTCAGTTTGAGAGGCTGCTTCAGTTGTATCTTCCGTACCTTGAAAAAACGCATTTTCAACGGGTAGATTACTATCACCAGAGCCTTCATTAGTTCCAAACGTTTGTAATGCTTCAGTGTCAAATGCACTTTCTGCTGCTTGGGGTGTACTAGTTTCGGGGGTATCTGTTCTGTTTTCTTCCATCGTTTATTATTCCTTAATTAGACTGCTCTTTATCTAAAGAGGTTGAGTCTGGTTTAGTTGCCACGGCTATATCCCGTTTAAGCAACGACATTTCGTCGCCGAGACGTTTTTCAAATAGAGTAGAGGCTGCTTTTGCTTTATTTGCAGTACCATCCAACCCTGTTTTAAACTTCTCAACTTCGACTTTTTTCCGCAGATTAACTGCTTCTCTATCTCGAGTTTGCAAGTCGCCCTTTAACTCCTTAATTTGCTCTTGTGAAGCTTGGAGTTGCTGTTGAAGCTGACCAATTAAATCGGTACGCTCCATAACGCCTTCCATATCGAAAACTTCTGTTTTCTTAAGCACTTCCTGTTTATCAATAATACCTTTAGAGTATGCATCCATGTAAAATTCAAGTTCTGCATATCTATTTGAGGGTAAAGTACTTCCTGATACGTATACCACGTCATACTTACCTATTGTTATATTATTAATAATTTGAATCTCACCAGTTTTGTCATCAACTAACTTTTTGTTAATAACATATTCTGATAAAGAGTTATTAGGTTGTACTACTCGAAAGATTTTTCTAGTTTTATATAGTTGCTGCATTAAGGGTATAGCCACTTGAGCTACTCTTGTTAAGCCAGCTTCTATATCAGCTAGTTTTGATTTAATTTTTCTTTGTCCAAATTCATCAAGCGATATTGTTGCTTTGTAAGTTTGTGGAGCAGCTTGTGAATTACCCATCATCATCTCATAAAGACCTAACTGATGGTCAATGTCAGACTTGGCAGTTGTTTCATTATGATATAACTCATTAGGTAATGGACTAGGTTGCACAGGCATAGGAGCCCCGTCAGTAGGGTCGTATGTTATAGCTACTCCAGGCTGTGACCATTTTTCTTCAAATTCTTTCATATCTACACTACCTTCAGGAACTAATATCTTAACATTAGTAGAAGTAGTAGCGTGAGCAATAATTAAAGACCTTGTCTTATTAATATACTCTTGCATTCCTTTTACCATTCTTACATCTGATGTAGGAAATGGAGTCCTTGTGTGGATATTCATAAAAGGAACAATTGGATACTTTTCTATAGGTAAAATTCTAGAATATAAATATTTATCACCCATAATAACACACATTTTAATTCTTTGAACAGATACTTGAACAACTTCAATCATTTTTCTATCAATCAAGTCTTTAAAAGTAACTTGCTCTACAGGTATCTCAGGAACCGGTTGGCTTAAAATCGTATTTGGGTCTTGACCTACAGATGTAGCTTGCATAGCTTGTTGTTGACGTTCTTGTTGTATTTGCATCTGCATTTGCTGTACTAAAGCCTGTACTTTAGCTTCATCTGTCATAACCTGTGTACCATTTAATATCCATGCAGGTTGTTGTATATATGCTTGAAACTTGTTATCATCTAGCAAATCTTCTTTATTAGAAAAGGCTTCATATACTCTATACTTGTCAACCATGACCTTATAATAACGCTCATAACCTCTTACATACTCTTGGTCAGACACATTTTTAACATCTTCTGGGAAAGTAGATGAAAAATCATTATTAGACCTTCCTGTTGCTATTTCATCCCATCTTTGGTCGCTATTAGAATTTTGTATAGCCTTTTCATACATTGGATACATTTTAACAGCTTGTTCTTTAGTAAACATTCTTGATACTATAATGTTTTCAGCATCATCTAAAAATTTATTACGAGAATTAGGGTCTACATAAACATCCATAGGGTCTATGTCATGGATACACACTTCACCCTTGCCCATATCCATCATAGGGTCTTGATATACATTAATATATCCTACACCCATTGTATAATAATCATCTACTACTTGACGTATAACGCTATTTCCATCAGAAACATCATACATATAAGCTAATAATGAAGATAATATACTAGCTACTTTATTATCAGAATCTTCTCTAGGAGCGCATCTAAAAGATGGTCTATTTGAAGTAAGCATTGATTTTGCTGCTTCTACAGCAGGATGGATACGATTTACTACAATAGGAGCTTGACCTCTTGCAAGAAGGATTTCTTCTTGTTCTTTGGTCCATTGACGTCCTAATCTAAATTCTTTGTCTTCTTTAGCATGTTTAGCCCAATGCTCACGTTCTTTTGAATATATATCAAATATATGGCTTGTTTCATCAACAAAGCCTTCAGGATTCTCTGTAGGGTCTATTTTTGGGCGGTCTGACATGGTCACAATCTACGACTTATAATGTCATCCAGTCAAGTATTTTTTTCTTAATTGATGTATTTTCTTCAGATTTTTCCCATTTAACCTTTCTGCAAGGCTTAGAGCCGTCTAAGGCAGTCCATATAGCATCCATAATATCATCGTGCTTACCTTTTGGATAAGCCATAAACTCTTTTTGAGATTCTAAGTCTTGTGGGCGCCAAAAAAAGCAACCTTTTGCAAACATAGGTATTAAAGAAAGCAATCGTTCGCTTTTACGATTTCTAGGCTTTACACCTTTTTCTAGACCAGGGATATATAAATCATCTTTTTTCATTAATTCTCGTACTGCAGTCCTAAGAGCTTCTTGATATCCAACAGTTTCTATTTTAACTCTTCTAGGTCTGTATTTTTTATACATTTCTATAATTTTAGAAGGTTGTTTTTCAGGAGAGATTCTTTCTCTAAATACGTCTATAGCATAATGATTGCCTTCAGCATCTACTCCAATCATAGCTACTACAAAAAAGTCAGCTCTCATTGACAAGCTTGATGCAGGGTCTACACCTCCATATACTTCTACAGGTATTACAGTTTCTTCTTCACCTACAGTTCTTACCATACAACCTTGTCCTTCTTTAATTTCATAATCATAATGATGCAATTTCATCCATTCTGGCTTAAAAGGGGCATTTTCAGGAGATTGAGCAATATTCATATACTCCTGATAAAACCCATTAACATTTCCTACAGAACGATACTCTTCTTCAATTTGAGCTATTCGTTTCTTTGGAAATCTTTCAGGCCAAATGGAAACACCATTTTCATCAGTAATAGCATACCAAAGAACATTCCAAGCGGAGCTATCCTTTACCCAGTATAGAAAACAATCTTCTGATATTACAGTACCTATCATAACAATCTTTCCATCATCTGACAATGAAGGAATAACAGCTTCTGTCATCCATCTACGATTTTTAACTCTCGCTTCTACTGTATATGCATTTAGTTCTGATTCAAAGTCATCAACAATAATCAAGTTTGGTCTTGTATCACCTTCAATAAAACCACGAACACGCTGTCCTGTACCAACTGCGACAATTCTGGTACCATTAGCTAGTACTATGTCTGTATTGGTCCAACGCTTTGCAGTGCTAGCTCCTAAATCTCCAAATAACTCCCGATATTTTTCTGAATTATTTAAATGATATTTGATTCTTGATAAAAAGTTAATTGATTGTGCTTGAGATTCGGAAATAATGACGACAAACAAGTCTTCATCGCTCCGCTTAAAAGCTGATTTCCAAAGTGGGTATATTAAACTAGTTGTTGTAGATTTAGCTGTACCCCTAGGAGCTGCAATAGCGGCTCTACTAACATTAGGGCTTGCCAAGTTCTTGTATATATCATGATGGAATGGAGGTATTTCTTTATGAAGAGCAGTTGGAAAGCATATACGCCCAAAAAGAGCCATATTCTTGTATAATTTCTGATATACTTTCTTTTGCTCGTATTGCTCTTCGTAATCCATCTTACTTTTTCTTGCCCCAGCTAAACGGATTTAAATTTAGCTCAGACTCATACCATAACATCCTTTCTTCCATTTCATTTACATGGGCTTGTTCAGAAGCTTTTCTTTCTGCTTCATGTAGCTCTATTTCTTTTAAAGCTAAGTCCATGTTTCTTTCTAAGGATTGTATTCTGCTTTCTAGTTTCCAAAAAGAATAAACTACTATTGCTGTTGCTGCAAGTATTTGTAAAAGCCATTTAAAATTGATTGTAATGGCCATAGAGTCACCGATTACCTCCCCTTTATAACTTCTTGCACCTTTATTGTCTAAATCCGCTTCCATTAATCATCTTTTGTAGGTTCTGTCGTGGTCCTGGTAGCTATAAGATGCTGTTCTTCTTCTCTAAGCTCGTCTATAAGCTTGGTTGCAGAGCCAACTTCTAACTTATCTACAGTTTTAACCATGTCTTTGTCTTTCATTCCGTGTAAATCCTGTAAATTTTCTACAACACGTAAAAGATTAGACACATCTTTCTTTGATTTAGCTAATTCTATAGTTTCTTTCATAAGCTCAAAGGTATAATCCTCTGTGAGTTCGTGGTCTTGCAATAGTTTTTGCCTTTCCTCTCTAACCATAGTTTTAAATACCTCCGATTTCATTGTACGTTTCCATTTACGCCGTTCACTATCTGTAACAGCCCCCATTGCCCACTCTATGGCAAGGTCGTAATCAGGTTTTAAAGCGAACATACTTGCCAAGTTCTTCATTTTATCTTGCCCAGACTGAACTTCTATGTAGCTTTTCCCCGTAAACGTTGTATTAGTTTTCCTACCTTTAACATTAAGTTTCTTGGATGGATACTTCGGACTAAAAAACGTGTAACCCCAAGGAAAACGCAAATAAATGTTAGAATCACCCCTATTACCTGCATACTCACGTCTATTAATAACTTTAGCAACATAATCATCGTCCGATATAGCGTATTCGCCTGTTTCCGCATCCTTCCAATATTTAAATTTGATATTATTATCTCTAGCTTCTTTAGCACGATAAACGACATAAGTAGTATGCTTTTCATCGCCTTTATGTTTAATGTTGATGCTGTACATTCATTAATTCTGTTTATACTTTAAAGTTCTTAGAATTTCAGAAACAGGGTCCATTAATTTTCTACTTTCATGGGGTATATTATGTTTATTTAAAGCTTTTTCAGCAGCTAAACGAGATGAATTTAATTTATTATTATGTTTAATTTGACTTATAATATCTGAAGGCTTGTGATATATTTGTTCAACAAATGCTTTAATAGTTTTAGGAGGAAGACCTCCAGTAAGCATTTTATTAGATACCCTTCCTATAGCAGCACCAGGCATAGCACTTCCCATAGCAAGTTCAAGTAAAGCTTCTTGACCCTCATCTGTCTGTGCAAAAGGTGTAGGTCCTATACTGCCTGATTGTTTAATGTTATTGGCTAAAGTTCTAGCTTGATTATCGGCAAGTATACTATCTATATTGTCATGTGCAACCCCTGTATTATCTACGGGAGCAGATAAAAACTTAAACATACCAGCATTAGGGTTTTCATCCATACGTTTACGAACATTCATCCTTCTTTCAAATTGTTCGTCTTCTTTAGGGTCTCTAGTATTGGCCCATACACTATACATAGTCCCAAAATCTTTTGCATCTTGAGGAGTCTTAGGGTTAACTCCATAGGTTTCTTTATACATTTTGTTAAGAAAATCGCTCATAAAACTGCTCCTGGATAATAATTCATTGAAGTCTGAAAAGACTTAATTCTTTCATCTGCTTGATGTTGAGGGCCTGCCCAATGGTATTTAGCCCACCATAATGGTAAAGTCTTATATGTCAAGTTCTTAAAGGAAGCTTGTGGATGATATCTTACATTACCTAAAAACATCATATTTTGTCCTAATGGAGGTACAGTAGTAGCATCTACTCCATAACGTGTAGATATTGTTGTCCAATCAGGAGCATCTATCTGATTTGCCTTTAACCAACGTAGTAAACGATTCATAGCTGTCTCACCACCTTCACTAGCACCTGCTTCAAACTGAAACAAGCCTCTACCAGGTCCTCCACCCATCTGAAAACATTCTGGGTCTCTCCTAGATTCATGATAAGCTACTTTATCCATAACTCTTTCTATAAACTCAGCTGTTTGTTTATATCGCTCACTAATGTTAACTAGCATGTGAGTGTAGATTTGTTCTAATTCGTCCATATAGCCTCTTAAATTTAACGGAAATATACTCAGTAATATAAGCAAGTCATAGTATATAATACAAGCACTTTATCGTTATATAGTTACGGTAAACTTAGTATACACAGTAAGAAAACTAATAAGTAGCTACGGAGTAGCGTAGCAGTAATAGCGCTATCTATTATGCTATATCTACTTACCTTTATTACGTTATCTATACTACGTAGTAAAATAACCCGTTTACCTATATAAGTCAAGTCTTTTATTATTTACGTGTTAAAGCCCATACTCCAATATTGATACTTCCTAGGATTAGCATGTAGATATTATCTTCTAATGTGTATATTTGGACGTATTTTAGCCCTACAAGGAGATTAAACCACCTAACTAAGGTAAACATACCCTTTTTATTTTTAAAGCCTCTCATAGGGTAATTTAGAGCTTAAGTATAATACGAATCTGTATAAAATATCACAAAAAAAAATCCTAAAAAATATTTATAGAATGGGTTTACGTGATATACACACCTCCCTACCCGTTCGAAATCACGGGCATGGGGGTCAACTAGTGTTGAAAACTCTGTTGTGTTGACCCTCGTTCGTTACCTCACGACCGATAGAGCGTGGCCATTGGTGATTTCTTCGTGTAGGTCGTCACAATCCCCTTCTAGCCATGCTGGCTAATGTGCACTTAAACCAGTGGCCCAAACACTTCGTCTTGTGGCCCACCCGTGCACGCTTTTCAATATAAGGATACTACTCTTATGAAACATTTCGAAGCTATACTCACTTTTATGCGTGGCATAAACCCTCTAACTAAAATCGCTAGCGATGGTAGTGTAGAGGGACGTTCCCCAAGAATGACTAAACCTACAGCGAAGCTGAAAGGCTTATTCATCCTTAACCCAAAGCCGTTTGTTATCGCTGAACTGGAACTACTAGTTCAGGCGTACAATCCGGCATTAGTTGTTCGTCACAGTGAAGCGACAATGCGTGACAACAAGCTAATACCTGCGATGCTTTGGGTCGGACAGGACTTCGCCGATAATACAGACGAAGAACTGTTAGCCTTTACAGATTCTCTGTAGACTCTAACTCCTATCCATATCCCTCCGCACTCTACGTGTGGGGGGATATTCTTTATTTTACTACACATAACATACCGCCGATGGTGTGTTAATTCAATCTATAATCAGCGTTATAAGGAGAACATCTATGAATAAATTAATTAATATTAAAACTGTTAAAAGGTATGTCGTTATGAATACTAATTCAGGTAGTGTGCAAGTTGTATACGCACAAAATAAGAAGCAAGCAAATAGTAAAGCTTTATCTAATTTTATACCACAAGGAGGAATTAATGCATTAAATAATTAAATCTTCGAAGCATCTGAGTTAGCTACTTAGATGAGCTGAGTGATAATGAGGCCTTAGTGGCAAAATATCCCCAGCACTATAATGACCTAGGTATGTCTTAAAAATGCCTAAACTTTATTGTTTCATATTGGTCTTATTCTACCAAATATACCATCACTATACAAAGAATAATAATAGTCTCGTTAAACTAATTAACGCTTACCATTGCCATGACCGAAGTCGTGGCACAATTTAATAAACAAGGAGAATATAACATGGTAGAAGAAAGCATAGTAGGACACATCATTATGTTAGTTTTTATTGTAGGTATCTGTTTTTTAGCAGATTACGTAGTAAAAAGATTCTAGTTTGTGGATGCGTGGTACATACTTCACGTCAAGCTTTGAATAACGCTGGAGGAACATATAAAAGAGTAGTTTGAATTGGGGTCTTGATGGTGATGATGCTCACGCAATGCACTTACAAGTCAACGGTGTTGAAGGCTACTCTTTTATTAAATTTATTAAGTAAAGGGAAAACTATGGCAAAAAATAATAATTATGGTAATTATATATTATCAGATGCACCTGTAGATTATAAATTATTTGGATATAATAAAAGAGATTTAACTCAATATAAACATCAATTTGTATCTAAAAATAAGTTAACAATACAATATTTAGATATACATGTAGAAAGACTTAATCCTAATCCATATATAAGAAATCTTCCTTTTTATAAGACTGTTTGTGATATATGTGGTAATACGTTTTGGCGTAAAAAAAGCTATGATAAATATAAAAGAAATATGTGTGGATATAAATGTCAAGGAGATGCTTTATATAACAACGTAAAAAAAAGAACCTTTGAAAACCCTGGTATTAATAGCTATGGATATCCTTGCTTTGTAGATAGAGGCAGACAAATAACATGTCATAGATATGCAATGGAACTTTATCTTGGAAGAAAACTAAAAACAGAAGAATTAATTCATCATATTGATATGGATAAATTAAATTATGATATTTCTAATTTATACCTTACTAATAGAGATTCCCATGTTACAATACACGGGACTTACAATGAATTATGTTCAGAATTAATCAATAATTATGATAAATATTCTGGTATTGAATTTAATAGAAAAAAAGGTATATACTATTTAATAAAGAAGGAGAAATAATTATGGCATATTGTCCATATTCACATAAATGGCAGTTAGTAGATTGGGTAGTTAATTATAAGAACTTCAGACGAACTACTGCTAGTAAAATGACCAAAAAGCAACTCTACGCTATTTGGTATAAATCATAAAGGAGCAAGATGGAACTAAAAAGTGTAAATATATCAGTAATTAAACCTAGTATATATAATCCGCCTATTAGAACTACTTCAAGTTCTAGTATCGCAGGATTAAGGGAAGATATAAAGCAAAGAGGTCTTATCGAACCTTTAACTATAGATAAAAATAATGTATTAATCAATGGTCATAGGAGATTCAGATGTGTTGTTGAGCTAAACTGGAAAAAAGTTAATGTTATTCAACACAATATTGAACAAACTGTAACTGATGAATACTTTTTATCTACAAATGAGCATACATTAAGAATGAATGGTGCTCAATATTTATGGAGATATATGAATAAA
>TARA_R110002020_G_scaffold7496_3_pt1 | contig 16279 bp, 11 predicted proteins | sample TARA_R110002020 | Tara Oceans TARA_R110002020 (sample SAMEA4396489) | marine metagenome | biome: Westerlies Biome; feature: [MES] marine water layer (ENVO:01000295) within the mesopelagic zone...; material: water (ENVO:00002006), including particulate matter (ENVO:01000060) such... | reverse complement strand
ACATCTATACCTTTACTATCCCAAAATCTATTGTTATCGTCTGGTTTAGCATTAGTTCTATGTGCAGTATCAAGTCCTTGTCCTGAAGAAAAATTAGTTCTTGAATATATACGACCTAAGTTAGATGTAAAATCTTCAGGATTTTGTTTAACATTAACTGCTTGTCCTCCTTGTACATCAGATGATTGTATAGTCATAGGAATATTAGGACTTATAGCTGCACGTAATAACAATTTATCTACACGTACATCGTATCCATATCTTTTAGGATTATCTATAAATTCAGTAGTAGGTATCCTAGGCATTAGGTTGGGTAAAGTATGCTATTAAGTTGTACTGGTTCTGGGTATTTAGACCTTAAATTACTACGAGCTTGTTGTATTAACAACTGTTGATATCTTAATAAACTATTTCCAATACTATTAGAACTACCTATAGGACTTACAGATGATTCTAATTGTTCTGTTATGTAAGATGTATTAAGTTTAGATATGTCTTTACCTGCTATTAACTGTGCAGCTGTACCTGTCATAACAATTGGTTCATATTCTGTTTCTAAACCTATAGAAGATAAAGTTGTAGTTTCTGCTGTAGGTGTAACAAACTTCTTTTTAAATGTAACAAACACAGTATGTCCTGCTGCTATACCTACAAATTGTACTGCATGTACGACATTTGGACCTGTTGTGTATGTTTTAGTTCTTTCTGTACTTGTATCATCTGTGTATACAAAAGGATTAGGAAGGTCAATCATTTCTATAGCTACACCATTGTACTTAAGTCCTGTTTGGTCTGAGCCTGCTTGCCAATCTGTATATTGTGATATAGCTTTAAGAGGTGTTATTAAATAATTATTATTATCTACATTACTACCATGTGTACCTAAAAGTTTATAACCTGTACTAGCAACAAGTTCTAATGTTTCTGTTGCAAATAATGTAGGGTATAAGTTTTTAACTTGGTCAACTATAGCTTCATAAACATTTTTACGAGGAAATGCAGGTGCTATTTTAATTAAATCTCCTGCTAAATGTGCAACATTAGTAGTACCTCTTTGTCCTCTTTTAACAGTAATAGTATTAGCTGAAGCATTGAGAGCTGTTGTATACATAAGCTCTTGTCCTACTTCTACAATTGCACCAGCATCTAATGCATCTTCTTCTTCAATTGAAAATAAATTACCATCATAAGTAATTGAATCAACACTGTCATTAATACCAGATGATAAATATGAATATGACTCTACTTTATCTACAGGTTCTAGGTATTCTCTATATACCCTATCGACTAGGTCGCCTACTGTGCTACTCACAAGGCCTCCTAACTTTGTTTAAATATTAAATTTAATGTTCTATCAGCTGCTTCAGAACTACCAGATGTTACTCTTAAAAATCCAGGAGAAGCAAAAGCCCAACCACTAGGGTCAACTCTTACTACATTTCCTGCTGAAACTGAGTATGATACTTCAGTACCATCTGTTTCTACTACGTCATACCATGTTGTTCCATTGAATGAAAAATCAAATGTTACTGTAGTACCAGTCATTGCTGCTGGAAATACAATACCAGATAGTAATAAACCATCACACTGTGCAGCAGATGAGTTAGTAGCATTGTCTGAAATGTCGATTAAAATTTCTTTTTGTAATTGCATATCTTCCTTACTATAACAGAAGAAATGGGAGGAAGGTGGATTCCCCCCAAATCTTCAAATTTGTTAAGCTACTTTAGCTATCTTTAAATGGTATGAAGGAGGACCGAAGTCGTATCCCATTTCCATGTAAATACCTTTAGCAACCTTTGCATCTGCATTTTGGTCAATATCTCTTACGAATACTGTTCCGTATCCAGGGATATTTGTAAAGACTGGCTGTATAAAAGCAAAGTCTAAGATAAATGCATTATTAGCAGGCATGATATTAGGGTCAATAACCATCATTCCAATCTGTCCGAATGGAGTAACAATTACATCAATATCAATACCAGCAAGGTTTCTATCTCTAGGTAAGATAGCACCGGTAATTCCAACTGTTCCAGCTATTAATTCTTTGTTTAAGTCCAAAAGTTGTTTTGGAGTTACGCAAAGTACTGGCTGAATCATTGGAGCATGTGCATCATACAATCTCTTAAGAGAGTTAGCGATAGCGTCCCAAGATAATACTTGAGCATCACCTGTTGCACCGTTACCAGTAGTACCGTTCCAATAGATGTTACCACCTACAAATGTAGGAGCAACAGTATTATTTGCATTAGCATTTAATGATGTGTACTCAGAAATACCACGCATTTCTCTGGTTCCTGAACCAGGAGTAGCGTGAGCACCATCTGCGTAACCACCGTTGAATGCAAACCATTCTACTTCTCTAGCTACTTTTTCAAGAGCCAAAGACATTTGCTCTGCAAATTCATCTACTATTGGGTTACCACCAGCAAGTCCTAATAGACTTCCTGCAGTAGTTGTTCCATCTCCATCTGATGAAGCAACGGTATTAATTGAACCGCCAGCTGCATTAACAGAAAATGGATTCTGATTTTGAAATGTTGCCATAGCTGTGTAAGTGAGTTTCACACCTTTATGAAATATCTGTGTCACACCTGTGTACGCAACTCTATCTCTTCCAAGATATTCAGTTGGTGCACCACCTTCTTGTGCCTTAGTAGGCTCAGAAGATACATTGTGTCCGTCAGCAGCCTGGATTTGCCAGAAGGTAGATTGTAAAACCTTACCTCCATTTAATCCGCCTGTTGCAGATAAGAAAGGAGTTCTTTGACCACCTACACGGAATAGCTCTCCCGAAAAGTTGTTAATCTTTTGAGAGTATAGTGTGTCACCTGTCAGCGTAATTGCTGCCATGATATACCTCCGTATATGTCGTATTAAATTCTTTTACTTATTTTGTTTGTCTTGTTCCATGATTGTTAACCTAGCTTTCAATGAATCTCTTACTGAAGACCCTTGTAAAGCTTTGGCTAATTCTTCATTGGTACTTAAAGGTACGTCTGAAACTGAATTTGCATCAAGTGCAGCTACTCTAGAACGTGCATCGTCTTGAATTAATGGTTCAGGTGCAGGTTGTGTTACTTCCTGTACTTGTCCACTAGATTCATAACCATACTCTTCTTTAGCAAACTGTGAAATAGACTCTGTATCAATCGGTCCATCATACACTTGTTTTAACGCTTTGCCGAAACCTTTGTCAGTAGATAATCCTAACTTACCAAAGACATTATCTATTTCTTTATCTTTAAAAGAAGCTAGTTCTGCCTCAAGTTTTTTGATAGCATCATCTTTTCTATCAATTGTTTCTCTCATTTGTTTTACACCATGTTCTTGCGGTGCATCAAATTCTTCCATTTTGTACCTCCACTATGTGTTAACCTATCAGACAAGACCATAGGAATCTTGCCGTGGTGCTACCTATACACTTGACTTATCTCTCTGGTAGCTTAAAGCTATAAGTCCATTACTCTACGGTTTTAATACGAGCTTTCAACGTAGGCTTCGAAAGCTGATTGCAGGTCTATTAGCGGACCACGCAACGCTAAATTTATTATAACAGATTATTCAATTAATCCAGTAACTTTTCCATCTTTTTTTGCAGCTCCTAATGTATATCCCATTTGAGAACTTATATTTCCTTGTATTCTGTCTAGTTTCTGTGTAGCTGACATATCACCTGTTACTGAACCTTCTAATGTTCCTATATTCAAATCTCTACCTGCAGCTCTAGCACTAGACATTACACTACCAGCACTACTATATAATGATTGAGCTTGTTGTTCGGTCATTCCTAGTTTTCTTAACTGTTCAAATCTATTAAATGTAGAACTAAAACCTTTTGATTTAGCTTGTGCTTGTAAATTAAGAGTTGATATATCACCAGCTAAAACTTTATCTTCAATAGTTGGATTAACTAATGCAGCAAATATACTTCCACTATCAACATCTAAACCATATCTATCTCTAAATAATTTTTCTACTTCAGGTATTTTATCTTTAACACCAGCATATACAATGTCTACTCTATTTTGAAATTCAGCTGCAGATACTGGGTCTTCTTTTTCACCACCACCTATCATATCATTAAAGAATGGTTCAAAATCTTCAAAATTAGTAACACCTACTTCAGCTAATGATTCTTTATAACTAGCTTTAGTAGATAAAGAAGTAAGTTCATCCATAATTAATGAACCATCTTTACGTTGTAAATATGCAAATTCATCTTTCCATTCTTTAGTTTGTCTAGTTGCTGCTAAAGCAATGTTAGAATCTCCACTTTTAGCCCAAGATTCAGCATACTTACCTATTATATCTTCGGGTAAAAATTCAGCATAAGCTGAAGCCATATCTACACCTTCTTCATATGCAGATGTTTGTACCCAACCTTGTTCTTCCATAAGTTCTAATTCAGATTTATCTTCACCTTCACGTTTACCAGATTGAGCGTATTTAACCTGACCATTCTTTTGAATTTTAATTTGTTTGTTTACTTCACCTTCTAAAAAAGCAGCCATATTATCCTCTAAAACTCTGTTGTGGAACTACACCTGTACCAAATGATTGCATAATACTTAATGCTAAATCATTTTTAGTTTTTTGCATACCATTACTTAAACCATATTCTCTTAATTTTTGTTGTTCTTTACTAACATCATTCATTTTAATTATCTCATCTAACAATGGGTCATTACTTGACAAGTCAACACCTAGTATATTTTTAGCAGATGATTGTTTGCTTGACAATATAGTTGCCCAAGGTATATCTTCATCATACATATCATAGAATTGAAATCTAGTTTTTTTCATTTTAGCAATCATTGCATTTTCAGCATCTTTGCTATTAACACCTGCTCTACGTAAATCTCCTGCAAGTTTTTTTACATCATAATCTATTGAGTTATGTAAACTATCTGGCAAATAAGTATCCATTAAATCACGTACTCTTTGTTCACCATATACAGTTTGTGTAACAGTTTGTCCTTCTAATATATTTAATACTTTAGAATCTATTTCTACATTTGATTGATTATCTAGTATTGCATTTAATTGTCTATTAGCTGAATCAACAGTAAAATATCCAGTGTTAACTAAATCTGCCATTCCATTTGCTATTTCATCGGGTAGTTCTACACCATAACTAGATACTGATAAATCTTTAAAATAAGATACAAAATTAGAATAGTTTTCTTTCCATTGTAAATTATCTGTAAACTCTAATCTTTCATTATCTATTTGACTTTGTTTAAGGTTTAATCTTTTAAGAACACGACCATAAGCATCTGTTGCTTCTAAATTAGTTATAGCTGTATTTACATCACCACCTGATGCATACATTTCAGCAGTTAATAATCCTACATATTCTGGGTCATTCATTAATGTAGAAGTTATACGGCTTCTATTATTTTCAACAGCTTCGTTAAATCTTGATGCTAGTTCTTTATAATCAGAACCTTTTTCTAAATCTAATATACCTACAGGTACTGGTACTGTATATTCGTCAAGAAAACCTGAATCATATGCATCTTTACTTAATTCAGGTATTCCCATAGTTTCACGGTGTCCTGCTTCTATATCATCATCTTTAGGAATATCTCTTTTAGGAATGTTAGTTATATCTTGTAATACATAATCATCTGGTAAATCCATATAGTATTGATAAGGTGGGTCATGTACAACTATTTTGTATCCTTCACCTACAACATAAACAATATCTGCATCAGGATAATTACTTTGATAATTTTCTATGTCATCTTTTTTAACGTCTTGTACATCTTTTATAATACCAGGAGCAGTATCAACTGTTAATTCTTCTCTATCGACCATAAGACCAAGCTTCCTTTTCGACTCGTTTGTTTCCTAGTATAGCATCAATTGTCCATTCAACTCCTTTTTCTAAAAGCTGAGGTTGAGCAAGTGCTGCTCTCCAACCACCTTCACTAAAAAACTTCTTGTCTGCATATTCTTCTCTAGCTTCTTTAAGTACAGGAACATATTCAAATAAAACTTCATCTATGTAATAAGTAGGCATTTTTTTAATAAAGAAATCCATATTTTCTGATGCTTCTTGCATTGCAAATTGATGAGCCATAGCTTCATTGTATTCTTTTAATTCAGGATATTCCTCATATAGTTGTTGAATTTCTGCATTATAAGCTATAGCTTCTTCCATTTTTTGATTAGATTCATCTGTATCTTTGTAATTATAAGGACTATATAAATCTCTACTATCAAATCCAGTAGTAGCTGTAAACTTAGCATCACCGTAACTAACAACACCAGTAACTACAGATGCAGCAAACATAGCTAGTTCGTACATAATAAATCTTCTTGCATTTTTAGCTAAGTTAGGATTAGTTTTAGCAATTCTTCCATATCTTAAACTTACTTCTATTGCTGCTTCTAAAGGAACAACAAGAAAACCTGGTACTTCTCCCATAGATTTTCTTACTAAACTAGGTTCTACATCTGCATTTTTAGCAATATCATCTACTATTTCTTTTGAATTTTTAGTTTCTATTTCTTTTTCATACCATGTTGCAAACTCTGGTGTATCTATAGGTGGCATACCACCAGGACCAAATCTATTAAATCTATTTCTAAATTGTTCTGCATTATTAATATCATCTTTAGCACCTAATGCTTCTGGTGGTCTATAAAGTCCTTCACCTGTAAAGTTTACTTGTGTATTTACTCCTATTTTTTTTGCAGCTTTAATACCAGCTTCATCATATCCTGATTGTCCACCACTAATAACCATACCTGTTATAGGTTTATCACCAATAAAAAACTTAACTCTATCAAATACTTTGTTAAGTTCATTATCAAATACACTTTGTTGTATTGCTTCATTAAAACCTACAGAACCTGGACGTGTAGATTTGTATGCACCATGACCAGCAATATTAACAGTTTTACCATTTGTAAGATTATCTGCAATTACTTTAGCTAATTCATCTATATTATCTTGATTTTTCATTAAACCAACTTCATTAACAATAACTGGTTGATAAGTTTTACCAGCATTATTAACTGAACGTTTTGTAGCACCACTACCTTTAGATTCATCTCGTGTAAAATCTATTGTAATATCAGAGTTTTCTGCATTAAATTCTGTTCTAATAGGATAGTTAGCTTTAGGTGAAACTTGATTAAATTGTGTTCCACCTTTTAATTTTTCAATTTCTCCTGTTTGAGATGGATTAATTAATTCATCTCTAAGTTTTGTTAATATTTTAGGCATTTCAGTTGTCCATATATCATTTTTTTTCAATTGATGTGTTATGTCAAATCCTTCTGTTTCTTTTAGTAAATTAGATACATCTAAATTTTCAGATAACATTTGTCTATATAAATCTTCCATCAGTTGTATATTTGTTTTTTGATTTGCAACAGGTCCTGTATTTATTTTTCTAGCTTCAGGTTTATCAAAGTATGCTCTATAAGTAGGTTCGTGAAACTTACCAGATTTATTAGTTTGATATGCATGCTCGACACTTCTATATTCTCTACCATCATACGTAAATGTATGGTCAGCTAAGTTACTAAGTTGTCCCCATCTAGAGTCTGCTAATACTATATTTGCATCACCTAAATTTGTTTTAGGTTTTAAATCTGTAGCTTTAGGGTCAGCATCATATCTATAACCTTTAACAGTTGTAGATTTAGCATCACCAGTAATTTGTTGCATACGATTAACAATTACATTTATTGATTCTTGTACTTTATTTTTAGCTTTTAAAAATTGTTCTTCATCTTTATAAATATCTCCAGCTTTGAAACTACCTTCCATTTTTTTTAAACGATTTGTGTAATATTTATGGTCTTCCATTAATCCTTGTAATTCTTTAAAAGCAGGACTATCTGGATTTATTTTGTCACTGTATATAAAATTTAAAGAATCATTAGCTATGTTACTTGTAAAACCTAACATTATCCTCCAAACATATATTTAATTAAATCAGATTGCATTTGTCTAATAGCTTTACCACGTTCTACATCATCTTCTTGCTCACCAAACTCTGCATCTAATTGGTCTTGCATAATATCTTCTGGGCTATTTATACTAAACTGTGATAAATCTGTATATCCCATTCCAGGATAATCTTTTGCAAATTGTTCTCTTTGTGAATTCATTTCAAAATATTGTGGATTTTCATTCATAAAATTAAAATCAGATAGCTGTTGTGCTTGTGCTCTAGCTTGTGCATATGAAGCATCATAACTTAAACTAAATGTTTCTGCCCATTGAGATAATTCTTGTGCAGTAGGTTTACGATTTAATTTTTGTTCAAAGTATGCTTCTACCATTTCTTCTAAATTTTCTTTACGAGGAGGTATGTATTCTTTAAGTAATTGTTCTGCAATTTTTGCTTCTTCAGCTTTATCAAGTTGAACACGTTCAGCTGCCATTTCTTTTAATGCGTAACCAATTAAGTTTCTATGATAATCTGCTTCCTCATACATAGAAGAATATGATGTAAAAAACATAGCATCTTGTCCTTCTATTTCATTAGCATATACATCTGTACCTTTTACAACGTGTCTATTTTGGTCTAACCAAGTCATTACATATTTAATAGATGCACGTAATTTTTCTGACATTACTCCTTGACTTTCAATAAAATAATCATTAGGTACTATATTGTGTCTAATAAGATAGCTTTGCCAATCTTCTATTTCTTGTGATGAAGCATTACTATCTATAATGTCTGATATTTTTATACCATCGAAATGTGATTGGAATGGTAAAAAATATTGATTACCATTAGCATCAAGAATAGGTTTACCACTATCTTCGTATGCAGGTCTAACTAAAGCATCACTTTGCATAAGTGCTTGATACTCTATTAATTCACTTATTTCTATATCATTATCAACACCTTCTTCAGATTTTAATCTAAGTATTTCATCATTGATTAAATCTGGGTCAACATTGTACCCATATTTTTGAGAAAATTTATTAAAGTTTTTATTAGAAATACCATACGTTTCGTCTCCAGGTAAACCAGAACCTTTATAATCTTCTCTATCTACAGACCTACTTGTTAAATCTGGGTCCATTGGACTAGGAATACTTCTTGTAGTATCTACATCAACGGGTACATCATCTTCATCACCAATCATTTCTGATTCTGTTTTAGCTACTTCAGTATTCCACCAGTTATAAAATTCTTTTTCAAATTCACTTTGTTCTTTTGAACCTAAATCAGGTAATATATTTTCATTTACCCATTTGTTACTTCTGCGAAAAAATTCTATAGCAGAACCTCTTTCAGGTCCAATAGATTCAAACCACTCTTCAAATTTACGCCAGGCTGCTTTTACTTTATCCATTATTATCTTTCAAAATAATCTAATACTTCTTGGTCATCTCTATATAACTTTACCAGAACTCCATTCCACACACCCCAAAACTCAGGGTATTGTTCCATTATTTCATTAGCACCATTATATACATATACTCTTAACATTTTAGCTTTAGGGTCACTAGATGTTAACCACCAATCAGGATTTTGTGATGAATTATATTGCATAGATAATGCTTCTGCAGTTGTCCAATATTTCATTATTTCACCAAAACCTTTACCAACTTCTGTTCCCATAATTGCTTGATTAGGTAACCATCTTTCTTTCATTTCATCAAAAATATCATTAACAGATGGAGGATTCATAGTGCCATATTCTTCTGATTGAAAACCAGGTAAAGCTATTTTTAATTCATTTCTATAATGTCTTTTAAGAATAGTTTTTCTTATGCTATCCATGTATTCAAAATTGTCAATCTTTTGTGAATATTTTTTGTATCTAAAGAAACCTATAGTATCATTGATAGCTCTACGATATTGGTCAGGACTTAATTCATTTTTATAATCTAGAATATCTCTATAATTTTTTTCTTCATAAGGATTATCTATGTTTAAGTAGTAACCACTTACTTGTAAATTAGCAAACATTTCAGAATTATCTTTTTGAAAGTTTTGTACTCTAACACTGTAATTTTGTTTACCACCTTCTGCTTGTGTTCTAGGACTTAATAAATATGGATGTTCTACTCCAAACTCTTCAAAGAAAGCAGAGTATGTTCTTAAATCATTACCACCTTGTTCTTCTCTAATACGCACATATTCTTCATAAAGAACAGCTTGTCCCCACATTTGTCCTTGGTCATCTTCTATAAAAAATTCAGGTTTAAATCCAGCAGGACCAAAAAACTGATAAAGGAATTGAAATGCAAATAATGTACCTGATTTTTCTTTTGCATACTCTAAATAAAGATTATCTATTTGACCTTTGTTTAATTCGTTCTTATCAAACTCTGGATATAGTTGTGGTATATATTTATCTAATTTACCATCTTTATATAATCTTTGAGATTCACCAGCAGATACACCCCATCTAAATAATTCAATAGTACTTTTAGCACGCATTCTTGCAAGTTGACCAGAACCATCAGTTATTCTTTCAAACTCTTCTTCATTTAACATAGCAGCACCAAGTTTTCTATATACCGGTGATTCTCTAAATGCATCACTTATTTTTTCTGGTGGAGGAAATTCTCCAAATATAAATGTTTCTAGTTCATTACCCCAACCACTTTTAATACCAATAGCAGTTGTAGCTGATTCAGCTTTAGGTATTAATTTACTGAGTCCAAAAGCTACCATAGAGTTAGGACCGGGAACAAAACCTTGTGCTAATAAGTTAACACCTTGTAATGATACTTTAGGTGACATTTGTATTTTTCTATCACTATCAGAAAATAGTTCATCATCAAATATTAAGTTAGACATAAACCCACCAAATGGATAAACAAATACTTCTTTATCAGGATTCATAGGGTCAGGTGATATAAATCCATCATCACTACTTTCACCTAATGTATTTGCAGTACCAAGTCCTCTTATAGATACTTGTGCTTGTCTTAAAGCATATGGTTTTTCTGCAAGTAATTGTCCCCAAGTTTGAAATACTTCAAACCATACTTCAATAAATGGAAATACATTTACAAGTTTGTCAGATACTGTATGTCGTTTTCTTGTATCGTATAATAATTCTTTTACACCAGCAAGACCGTAAGCTTTAGATTCTATATCCATAACTTGAAAATCTTTAATAGGACCTGATTTATATAAACTATTTTGACCTTTTAGTTCTTGAATTACATTCTTTGGAATACCTGCTTGTATACCTTCTTTTATAAATTTAGCTCTTAAATTTTTATCCATATCTTTAAATCGTTCAGAAATATACATCCATCTAAATTGTTTAAATGTAGTAGAACGGTTAAGTACACCAATTGGTTTAGTCATTAATCTTGTAAATACTGTATCAAAGAAATGGTCCATCATTTCTTCTATTGTTCCTAAATAATTATTAACACCTTCACTAGGATTAACTTCTCTTACTTTATTTAATATTCCTGGATTAATACCATCTTCTTTATTAAACCAAAAACCTAATTCGCTCATCATTTTATTTTTATCGTACTTTTTAAAAAACTTTTCATTAGACATAAAGTCTACAAAATCAGAACCTTTTGTTCCTGTCTTACCTTTTTTAAGTAATTTACCTTCAGCAATTAAACCACGTATAGCTGCTTCTCCTGTATTTGCATCAGACCTAAGTGCATATGTGTATTTACCACTTTTACTTTTTACTGCATCTAAAGCTAAATCTAAATCACCACCAGCTATTTTACGTATTCTTGATTCAACCATTTGTAAATGTTGGTCTAATGCTTTAGATGTTTCATCTAATAAATCAGCATGTCCACCACCACCGTATCTTACTAATTCTAATCTTGCTTTTTTACCAGCATCTGAAATTATCCATTCTGATAATTCATTACTACCGTATCCATATTTAGCAACAGCTTTATTTATTTCATCTCCTTTTAGTAATCTAAGTTCGTGATAAACAGCTAAATTAATTTCATCTTGTGTTAATTCTTCAGTTTGTTTAGCTATATATTCTGTATGTCTATTTCTTGCTTTAATACTTGTACCTGTAATATCTTCATATCTCATACTTTTTTGCATAGCTTCCATAATTTCTTCTTCCATTAAGAAATCAACAGCATCGTCACTGTATTTAGCTTTTTGAAAACCTTTTGTAAATGGTAAGTTTTCTAATACTGAACCTACTTTAGAATTAGGATTATGTGAAGCTAACCAAGTTAAATATTCATAAGGTTTGCTATAAACATTAGATATACCTTTCATAGCCATACGTGCTTGTTCTTCCATAAATACACGTGTAAAGAAAGCAAATCTCATTAATACAAGAGGTTTAAATACATTTCTTGTATAAAACTGTAATGTGTTACTTAAAAAGTTATCTTCTAATCTTTTAACATTTAAAATACCATCATCAAATGGATTAGGTAAATCTTCTCCAGTTTTACCCCACCATTTATTTTGTGATTTATATTTACCATATGCTTTTACATCACCTAAAAATGATGTACGAACATATTGACCTTCTGGATAAGCTTTAAACAAAGGACCTAATGCACGTTCAATTAATCTATAATCTAATAAAGGTGCTATGTTATCTTGCATTTCTGACAACATAGATGCTGATACATTAGTTGTTACCTTACCAAATTCATCTACAACATTACCAAGATGATTTATTTCATGTCCTCTATAATTTGTACCAATGCTTGGTAGCATTTGACCATTTTTATCAGTAGCATATATTTTAGATTTTTGCATACCTTCAAACATATCATCAGCAACTGATGCTACATACTCCCAGTTACCACCTCTTGATTTAATCATTTTTACATCTCTTAATGCTTGTTGATGTGCAAAGTCTCTGTATTTAAATTTTTGATTAGGGTCTATTTCTAAAAATTCTTTTAATATTTTATTAGCTTCAATATCATCATATTGATTTACTTGTAAATGACCCATTAATTGTCTATATCCTGAATCTAAGTTATTCAATGGTATACCCATTTCAGGTACAACACTCAATAACTTTCTGTAATAAGGATTATATGTTGAATTGTAATTAGATGAAAATCCAAGATACTTTTCAAACTCAGGTAGTTTACGTTGTCTCATTTCTTGAAACTTATAAACCATAGGAGAGTTTTCTGTTTTAGCTAATTCAGATATTTTATTAGCAATATCTTCTGCTTGGTCAATTACTACAGCATCTGTGTTTTCTACTCTAGTTAATTTACTTGGATTACGTCTAAAAGGTATAAACGGCATAACAGTATCTTTTACTTTACGTATGTTTTCACCAGCAAAACTTCCAAATGTTCTATATGACCTATCTATACCAGTTTTTTGTAGCATTCTATTAAGTACCATAGAACCAGTTTTAGGTAATGTTTTTCCTGGTAAAGTATAAGGAACCATTTCTCCATACTTGTTTTGTATTTTATATCCTGTATCAATCATTTGACCAAATATATTTTGTACATCTTTCCAATCATCTGCTTCTACTAAAGCTTTTTGTACTTGTGCAGGCATATCTTTAATTATGTTGTTACTACCCATAATCATTAAGTTATCTTCTTCAGCTACAGCTTTAAAAAATCTTAGGTTAATTGGTTGATTTAATATTTCATCTTGTGTTAATTGAAAGAACCTTGGTACATAACCAAACAATGTCTCTTCTTTTTTCATTTTTTTAAGCCATTTTCTTTGGTTAGCAGTATCAGCTGTAATATTTTTATTAGTAAGTAATTGATATCCACTATCTACTAAGTCATCAATTTTACCAGTACCAACAGCACCATCAATTCTTGGTCCTACTTCTTCTAATATATTGTCAGCTAATTTTCTAGGTGTAACTTTAATAGTTTTAGTTATACCTTTATTAATAAGTTTACCTTGGTTAACTAATTCATATGCACCGTTAACACCTCTTAAACCTTTAGAAACATTTTTAACACCTTTAATACCTTTACCTAAAAATATTTCTGGAACAATTTGATGTGCTGCATCAATTAAACCTGACATATTTCTAAATGCAGTAGTACCTGGTTCAAAAAATTCAGCTGATTGTACTTTACCTGGTGAATATTCCATTAATATATCTCTATTTGCCCATTCAGGTCTAAAGTAATCTTGTCTGTCTATACCAGCATAAAAGTATTTTTGTCTATGCCTACCTGCATAAAAGTTAATTTTGTTTGGATTATCAAATGATGTGTAGTATAAGTTACCACCTTCACCATCAAAAGCATAATTACTTTCACCAGTCTTAGGGTCAAAGCTACCTCTTAATGGGGTACCAATGTTTTTATATATAAAATCTCTAGCTTCATTAGGTGACATACCATAATCTTGTGTAAGTTTAATGTAATGAGGACTTGTTTCTGCTTTAACACTTTCTGATATAAACCATCTACTTCTATCAAAGTTAATAGGTTTACCTTCTAGTACAGCTCTATACATAGCAGTTATTACAGGTTCTCCACCCATTTTATGTGCTTCAGCAATCATATCAATTTGTTGTTTAATTTCTTCAATAGGACCTAAGTTTTCACCTAATCCTTGTATTCTTGAAGCACTTAAATCAATAGACAGTTTTCTTTGTGCAGAAACTTTTGAATATCCATTCTTTAATAATTTATCATATTCTCTTAAATCTCTTAAATATGCTACAGAACGTCCTACAGCCATAGGTTGACCAGGTAATAGAGCATTAATAGCTTGTGAACCTACAGACCATTTACCTGAACCACCAGGTCCTATAGTTTGAAATAACCAATCTAATCCAGCAAATGCCCATATACCTGCTTGTGTTTGAAAAGGTTTAGCTCCACCAGGTGCAAATCCTAATGTCCATACATCAGCAGCAGTCATTTTCATATTGTCAGCTATAGATTCATCACCATATTCAGCTTGTAATTCATTCCATAACTTAACTTCATCATAAATTCTTTTATTAGCTGATGCTTGTGCAATAGCTCTTGATGATTCATAGTTTGTAGGTACATTAAGTTGTGATAATGACATAGCATCTGGTGCACCTATTTCAGGCATTTCTTGTTGATATTGACTATAGTTTTCTAAAATCTGCATAGGGTCAATAGCAGATAAAGTATCTTGCATTTGATTAACTTTTAAATCTAATCTGTTGTTAGCTCTTAGTAAATCTTCAAATTCATTTTTGTCTTGTAGATAAAAACCCATTAATTAACCCTGTTATTAATCATATCTGCAACTAATGGTGATGGATTCATTTGATGCATTGCTTGTAATATAGTATCTATATTATCAGGCATTACAGCAGGTCCACTACCAGGTCCTATAGGTAATCCTTCAGTAGCAGGTTGACCAGGATACTCAGTAGGAGCAAATATGTTAGGATTAAGTCTTTCTTGTTTAGGTAAAGGTGCAGCTTTTTGTTGTTCAACGAATGCTTTATTCTGACCATAGTCAGCATCAGGTAATCTTCTTAACGGTTGTTTACTACTACCAGCTCCACCATCTGTTCTTTGCCCACCTTGTGGTGTAGCTACAGCTGCAGGTTTAGCTGGTTGTCTGTATCCACCTCTACGATTCTTCGCCATTATTAAATTCCTTTGTTATTAAAACTATTACTCCCGGCATAGGGGTTATAATTTCTAATACATTTTCACTTAGTATATCTAATTCGTCTGTTACGCCATATTCTTCATATACTAAATCCCAAAACTCTCTATCAAAATAATGTTGCATTTTATTATACTCCAAACGCTTGTGCCATTCCTGGTACATCCCCACCACCCATCATCATTTGTTGTTGTATTAAAGCTTGTTCTTCTGGTGACATCTGTGGTTCTTGTGGAGTATAGAATTGTTTCATAATTTCTGTTACAGCTCCTGGATACTCGTAAATAGCTATAGCAGCCATTGTAGCTGCAGCGTCACCTTGTGCTGACCTAGCTAATATAGAATCAAATAAAACACCTTCAGCTTTGTTTTTACGTATACGTTCTTGTACTTTTGCTATATTCTCTAAACCATCAATATTATCTTGTAATGTTTCTACGTCTATAACACCTGCTTGTAATAATTGCAAACCAGTTACAATTTTTTGTGGTTCATCAAATCCAGCCATAACACCATAGATACGTCTAGTTCTAAAGTCTCCACCAATATCTGCTAACACATTATAATTTTCACTAAATGCTGCACCATTAAGGTAACCTACCATAGGTTTTTTAGTTTCATTTATTGTGTAAGACATAACTACATCTAGTTCTAATCTTTTAGAATCCATTTGTGATAGACCTTGTTTAATAATATCTCTATATTCAGATATCATTAAT
>TARA_R110002020_G_scaffold98621_2_pt1 | contig 16291 bp, 18 predicted proteins | sample TARA_R110002020 | Tara Oceans TARA_R110002020 (sample SAMEA4396489) | marine metagenome | biome: Westerlies Biome; feature: [MES] marine water layer (ENVO:01000295) within the mesopelagic zone...; material: water (ENVO:00002006), including particulate matter (ENVO:01000060) such... | reverse complement strand
CTTCGCAATCCTGATCATCGCCGTGGTGGCGGTGATCGTCGCGCTTTTGCGCAAATAACCCGAAAGGAAAGACTATGGAACAATTAACCCCCTTCATTCGCTATGCCCTGCAAATCGGAGCAGGTTCGCTGGTGACCAGCGGCCACATCGATGAGAACGCCGCTCAGCAGATCGTTGGCATTGGTATGAGTGTTGCCGGTTTGGTCTGGTACCAATTTTCCCGCAGCCGCGCAGCGCTGAAGGAGAAATAGAGACCACAAGCCTGCCCCTCAGCCCTTTACAGTAAATGATGCACATCGGTTTGTGAGGGTGTTTTCCAAAGGGGCTCAGAGGCGTGCGATTCATGAAAAAGTCTTTAGGAGCTTAGTTGAGATCTGTATTGGGGAGCATATCTATGTCTGCGGTGCGGACAATGAGTTGCCGTTGGCTACAATCGTGTCAACGGCCGCTCCCAGCTCAAAGCGGACGGTCGAGATGAGGCGTTTTCGTATGCAGCATTCGACGTGATGGGCGAAAGTGGGCGTTCGCTGCGCCGGTCAAAAGCGCCCGCTATGCGGAAATATCGAGATCTGCAAAATTTAAAATGAAATCGGTTTTGTGGAAATAAATCAATGGGCGTCGTAATAGTTCGGCGCATTTATCAGAAATTGCCGAAATCGATGATTGCGCTTGCGATCCTATCATCATTCAAGATGTACGGTCTCTCTTCATTCGACAGCAACCCAGCTCTTGCCGGGTCCAATAGAATTATCCGCAGTTCATCTTCGGGGCAATATTCGGTTGACTTGACAAAGATATTGTTCAGCCAGTCATCCAGATGGTCTCTTTCGGGTCCAAAATTTATGCGCCCATCAATTTCCCATGATCTATCCTTGTCGCCATATTGCACCTCGCGTGCGACAATCCTAAGATTTTCTCTTTCTTTACTTTCAGCAACAATATCCTTAATTGCAGTTAACAGTTTTACTAAATCATAAACCACGTATGCGTTGAGGTCCGGGTTGTCGCGTTCCCGTAGCACCTTAGCGCGCTCTAGGTCGAAGCTGCCACGCGAACTGCACGAACAATATTCATTGACTTCAACCTGATGAACCAGCGGGTTCTCTATTCCAATCATTGAACTTTTGGATATATCAATTCCTCCAATTTCAGCGTTATATGTTCCATCTCGGCTGCGGAACACGTCTCGCTGCAGCCCCTCCTGTAAATCGCTAAATCTTCCTATCTGGGCTTCGTCGGCTGGACGATATCCGACGATCGTCCCGAACTTGAAACTACCATTCAGGGTTTTCTCAAGAAGCCTGTTTTCTTCGTTGTTCGAAAAGTGTCGAGTAACCACTTTGGTCTTATGAGAGTTCAACCTACTCAAGGTCGTTGCATCCAGATGCGGAATTTGTACACGAGCCGAAATCAATATCCCAACCGAACCTTGTCGCGGCTGTCCTTGCAGCTTACTCATCTTCCCACTTGCGCGACTTGTTCCCCGTGCTATTGAACTAGGCTTCGACTTGCGAGCGACGTCTGTCTTGATTTTTGGAAGACCTGTGATCGCAGTCGTACCGAGAAAGAATGATAGCAAGTTAGACATAGCAGTTTCCCCAATGGAATGCGGTACTCGCCCGCAATGATAAGCTTTAATACCAGCTTGACATCCAGTTGCTCAGATCAAATGTGCCGCAAATTTGCACCAGGGTTTTAACCAAATGCAAAATCCGCTGTGAGCGGTTGTTAGAGGCGTTTAGCACGAAGGGCGATCTTGGGCCAAGCGTAGCGTGAACGCTGCCAGTATCATGCCACTTTGCAAAGTTCACTTTCTGCGCATAGCTGCCGATCGCGTACTGCGCGGCAACGGGCAAAGTAGGATCGAACCGGACCCTCGCCGGTTTTTCAACGTTTGATTTAAAGGGCTAGTGCCTGCCGCACGTCACTATTCATGGCTGCAAGTCCCTAACTGGATGCGCGGGCTTTTTTGCGTTTTGGGGTGGGCGTTCTCGTTTTACCCCCGTACTAGGGCTGTGAATGCCACCAGGTGCAAAAGGGGAATGACATGGGCAAGCTAAGAGTAGACCACCGCATCGTTATCCGCGACCAGCACGACAAGATCGTGTCTGACGTTCACGCGCTAGACTTCGCTGCTGCTGTGCCTTTGTACGAAGCGGCACTGCAAGGCATGCAGGAGGGCCAGACGGTTGCGCTGCAGCACGGTGCGCGCGTTGTGCGGGCTTCGTACAAGGCGTGAAGGGCTGGCGCAGACGTATGAAGTCTCTAGAATCGTGGGGCACATCTATTCTAACCCATTGAATTCCGTGGAGCACTTTCCACAATCGTGGGGCAGTGTATTTTGATATTTTACAATGACTTGGCGGTAAATTTGGTAGGCCCGGCAGGACTTGAACCCGCAACCAAAGCGTTATGAGCGCTCTGCTCTAACCAGTTGAGCTACAGGCCCGCCTGATGCTTGGGTAGGGGGATGGCGTTTCAACGTCAAGGGGATGTTGGCCGCTTGTGGACAAGCGGGCGAAAAAAAAAGTCTGCGTGCCTTTGCGCATACTCTGCAAGAGCCTGCATTGAAGCGCGGACGCATCTGCGGTATCGGAGTGCGCAACGCAAACGAGTTGACGGATAGATCACATGAACGAGCGGCAAACGGGAATCACCTACGCGGACGCGGGTGTGGATATTGATGCGGGTAACGCGCTGGTCGAGCGGATCAAGCCCGCGGCAAAACGCACCAAGCGGCCCGGTGTGATGTCCGGCCTTGGCGGCTTTGGCGCTCTGTTCGATCTCAAGGCTGCGGGATACAATGATCCGGTACTGGTGGCGGCCACGGACGGGGTGGGCACCAAGCTGCGCATCGCGATTGATACCGGCAATGTCGACGGTGTCGGCATTGATCTGGTGGCAATGTGTGTCAATGATCTGGTCTGTCAGGGCGCAGAGCCGCTGTTTTTCCTTGATTACTTTGCCACAGGCAAGCTGGACCTCGACACCGCGACGCGCATCATCGAGGGCATCGCGAAGGGGTGCGAGCTGTCGGGCTGTGCGTTGATCGGGGGCGAGACGGCGGAAATGCCGGGCATGTATCCGGAGGGCGATTTCGACCTCGCAGGCTTTAGCGTGGGCGCGATGGAGCGGGGCGGTACGCTGCCTGCGCATGTCGCAGCTGGCGATGTGTTGCTTGGGCTGGCCAGCGACGGTGTCCATTCGAACGGCTACAGCCTTGTGCGTGTGATTGTAGAGCATTCCGGCATGCAGTGGGATGATCCTTGCCCGTGGAACGGCGGCACGCTGGGTGAGGTTCTTTTGACGCCCACACGGCTTTATGTGAAATCCGCGCTGGCCGCAGCGCGGGCAGGGATGGTCAATGCGCTGGCCCATATCACTGGCGGTGGCCTGACCGAAAACCTGCCGCGGGTACTGCCAGAGGGGCTGGGCGCGAAGATCGACCTGAATGCCTGGGAACTGCCGCCGGTGTTTCGCTGGCTGACGGCCCATGGCGGCATGGACGAGATGGAATTGTTGAAGACCTTCAATTCAGGCATCGGCATGATTGTGGTTGTGCCTGCGGACAAGGCGGAAGCAGCAACCGAGCTGCTGCGCGACGCGGGCGAGACGGTCTACACCCTTGGCACAGTCGTCGAGGGCGCTGGTGTTGTCTATGAGGGCAACCTCGTTTGAGCGTGCGGGTCGCGATTTTCATCTCTGGTGGCGGCTCCAACATGGTATCGCTGCTGGAGGACATGGCGCGGGGCGGCCACGCGGGATCACCCTGTGTCGTGCTGTGCAACAACGCGGAGGCAGGCGGGCTGGCCCGTGCGGCGGGGCACGGTGTGCCAACTGTGGTGGTGGATCACCGACCGTTCAAGGGAGATCGTGCGGCTTTCGAGGCGGCGATTTCAGCCGCGTTGGAGCCCTATGCCCCCGACGTGATTTGTCTGGCCGGCTTCATGCGGGTTCTGACGGCAGGCTTCATTTCCCGGTGGACGGGAAAAATGATCAACATCCACCCGTCGCTGTTGCCCAAGTACAAAGGATTGCACACCCACGCCCGCGCGCTGGAAGCGGGCGATTCCGAGCATGGCTGCACCGTGCATGAGGTGACCGCAGCGCTCGATGACGGGCCGCTGTTGGGGCAGGCGCGCGTGCCGGTGCGGGAGGGCGACACGCCCGATACGCTGGCAGCGCGGGTGCTGGTGCAGGAACACCTGCTATATCCCGCGGTTCTGCGCCGCTTTGCTGCCGGTAGCCGCGAGATGCTGATTTTAGAAAGCTGACTGGTAAAAGTGCCTCGCATTCTGTACCGCTAGGTCAGTCCAAGGATTTAATAGTTTATGCGCACGATCACTACGACCGAAGAACTGGCCGCTTTCTGCACTGAGGCCGCGACCCATCCTTTTGTTACTGTCGACACGGAATTCCTGCGCGAGCGGACGTATTATTCCAAACTTTGTCTGGTACAGCTGGCCATGCCCGGCACTGACGACAGCGGCGCTGTTCTGGTTGATCCGCTGGTCGAGGGGATCTCGCTTGAGCCCCTGTATGAATTGTTTCGCAACACCGATGTGGTCAAGGTATTCCATGCCGCGCGGCAGGATCTGGAGATCTTCTACGTTGATGCGCAGGTGTTTCCGACGCCGCTGTTCGACACACAGGTCGCGGCCATGGTCTGCGGCTTTGGCGAGCAAGTGGGATACGAGACGCTGGTGCGTAAGATCGCCAAGGAAGGTGTGGACAAGACATCGCGCTTTACCGATTGGTCGCGCAGGCCACTGACCGATGCGCAGAAAACCTATGCGCTGGCAGATGTGACGCACCTGCGTCAGGTCTACGAGTTTCTGGCGGCCAAGCTGGAGAAATCGGGCCGCCACAAATGGGTGGAGGAGGAGCTGGAAGTGCTCACCAACCCCGACACTTACATCACAGCACCACGTGATGCGTGGAAGCGGGTGAAGACACGGACCAACTCGGGGCGTTTTCTGGCCATCGTGCGCGAGCTTGCGGCCTTTCGCGAGGCTTATGCGCAGGAGCGCAACATCCCGCGCAGCCGTGTGTACAAGGATGATGCGATGGTCGAGCTGGCGTCGAACAAGCCCAAGAACCATGACGAGCTGGGCCGTGCGCGCTTGTTGCTGCGAGATGCCCGGAAGGGCGAGATTGCCGATGGAATTCTGAAAGCGGTCGAGGCCGGTCTGGCCTGCCCGAATGATGACTTGCCGCAGCCTGACCGCAGCCGCGAAAAGATGCAGGTCAACCCTGCACTGGCAGACCTGTTGCGGGTGTTGTTGAAGGCCAAGACCGAAAGCGCAGGCGTTGCAGCCAAGCTGATCGCAACCGCGCAGGATCTGGATTCCATTGCCGCAGGCAGCCGTGATGTGCAGGCGTTGCGGGGCTGGCGCATGGAGGTTTTTGGCACCGATGCGCTGGCGCTTTGTGCGGGCAAGATCGCTTTGACCGCAGTCGGTAGCGATGTGAAGGTGGTTCCAGTCTAGGACTGGAACGCCGTTTCAAGCGATGTATTTAGCGGCGTGCGACGCGCGCGTTGCGCACGCCTTCGACGCGGATCGTGCTTACACCGCGCAGTTGTTGGTCTGTGACTTTGCGCGCGGCGGTGACTTCGCGCGTGGCAGGGCCGCCGATTGCGGTGTTGCTCACAGGCTCGATTCCTTCAAGGCGGTAGGTCAACACGCCATCAACGGGTGTTCCGTCCTCGTTGGCGGGTGTGAGTTGCACTGAATATATCCCTTGGCGGTCCGCAAGACCCGTGGCCCGCACTATCGCTCCGCCTGCAATCCGCTCGACCGTCAGATCGGTAATCTCCTCGAAAGGCTCTCCGATGTAGACCTCGGGTGCATTGCGGTTTCCAAAGAGGCCCGAAGATTGCGGGATCAGCGGGTTGACCGGTTTGCTATCTGTCGGGTCTATTGCCACGGAGGTGCTGCGCCCGAACCAGTTGACCGGGTTGAGCGCGCTTTCGCGCACAACGCCACAGGCCCCAACCGTCAGGGATGCAATCAGAAGAACGGAGAGAGAAATACGCATTGGACCTGCCGTGTGATGCTGCCGTTGCGCCAAGACCTAACCCATCACAACGCCCATGGAAAGAGGCAGGGTTTCAAAAGGGCTGGGCTGGACCTTTGCGCGGCGAGCGCCTACCTCAATGGCAGATGGACAGTCGAGGAGCGGATAATGGCGACAACCGATTTTGAAGAACTGGTGGAAGATTTCGAATTCCTGGAGGATTGGGAAGACCGCTATCGCCATGTGATTGATCAGGGCAAGGCGATGGACGCGTTGGCACCCGAGCTGTGTGTGCCTGCGACCAAGGTTGAGGGCTGCGCGAGCCAGGTTTGGCTGCATGCCGAGATGCGGGACGGAAAGCTGCATTTTGACGGGGCGTCAGATGCAATGATCGTGTCCGGGCTGATCGCGGTGTTGCGGACGCTTTATAACGGGTTGACGCCAGTTCAGGTGCTGGCGGTGGACGCGCGGGCAGAAATGGGTCGGCTGGGGCTCAACGAGCACTTGTCCGCGCAACGCTCCAACGGCCTGACCGCGATGATCGAGCGGGTGCGGGAGACGGCGGCGCGCGCAGAGTAGGCAAGAGGGGCTCTGCTCTGAGTACAGACCTCCCGGAACACTTGTGGGGTCAGAGCGTTGCTAGAGAGGTTTTCAGATCGCCGTAGCCGGTGAAGCGGCGCTCGAATTTCAGTCCGAGGCGGTCAGCGCAGGCGCGGGCCTTTTCCGTCAGGGCAGGATCGTCGGTCTGCGCCTGATAGACAAGTTTTTCATAGTTGCCAAAGTACATGTCGCGCAGCTGCGGATGGCGGTCAAGGCCCATGGGCTTGATGATGAAGGCGTCGAACTGGCGGACAAGGAAATCTGTGAGGTAGAAGGTGGTGATCTCGTCCGCGCTGGTCTCGGCGAAGCGGTCGTTGCCTTCAAAAAAGCTGTAGCAATGGGGCCCCGCGATCATCTGCACGCCGAGCTCTGCGCAAGCTGCTTGCAGCAAGCCGCCTGTGCCGCAGTCGGCGTAGGCGATAAAGATATCATCGTAGGCGTCGCGGTGTTTGGCGACCGTGTTGCGCACGGCATCGGTAATTTTATCAGGATAGAGGTGGTAGTTGGCGGGCAGGCAGGTCAGGTCCAGATGGGTCCAGCCGTTTGCCCGATTGAGGTCGATGATCTCACGCGCCAATGCGCCGCAGGCGATAATCAGGACGCGGCCGCGCGGGGCATCCAGCGGCAGGCCTTCTTCGGTCAGTTGCGTGTCCGTGAGTGTCATTTGCGGTAGCGCGCAAGCAGGGCTGTTGCCAGCAGGAACGCGGGTGCGGCGATCATCCAGAGCGTAGGGCCGCCGGTGCTGAGCAGCCAGACTGTTGCTCCCGCGGCGAGGATTACAGTGGTCAGCATTAGGGTGAACATGGTCACGGGCATCGGTGTCTCCTGTCTATACGTTCAAGATAGGTAAGGTGATGTCGTGAAAAAAGGCCCTGCGGGTGCAGGGCCTCTCAGGTAGGGTGCGGATCAGGCGGTAGCGCCTGCGCTGTTGTGCTTGCGGCCGACCCACTCCTTGGCGGTTTCAACTGCAACAGCTGCGTCGCGGCAATAGGCGTCTGCCCCGATGGCGCGGCCGAATTCCTCGTTCAAAGGTGCGCCGCCGACCAGCACGATATAGTCGTCGCGGATGCCTTGCTCGACCATCGTGTCGATAACCACTTTCATGTAGGGCATCGTGGTGGTCAGCAGGGCGGACATGCCCAGAATATCGGGGCCTTCCTTTTCCATCGCTTCCAGATAGGCTTCGACCGAGTTGTTGATCCCGAGATCGACAACCTCGAAGCCCGCGCCCTCCATCATCATGCCGACAAGGTTCTTGCCGATATCGTGGATGTCGCCCTTGACGGTGCCGATGACCATTTTGCCGACGCGCGGCGCGCCGGTTTCGGCCAGCAGCGGTTTCAGGATGTGCATGCCGCCTTTCATCGCGTTGGCGGCCAGCAGCACTTCGGGCACGAACAGGATACCGTCGCGGAAATCGGCGCCAACAATTGTCATGCCGCCCACGAGTGCTTTTGTCAGGATGTCATAAGGTGCCCATTTGCGTTCGATCAGGATGTGAACGGCCTCTTCGATCTCTTCCTTGAGACCATCGTAGAGGTCGTCGAACATCTGTTGAACCAGTTCTTCGTCGTCGAGTTCTGACAGGATGATTTCGTCTTCGTCGGACATTGTATTCCCTTTTCTTGGCGGGCTTGTTGGGCCGTTTTGTTGACCTGTTTTGTCAGACCTTGGCTAAAAAACTGAGGCGTTTGCGACCAGACAGGCGCAAGCCGCGACGCGGGTGTGCGGTATCGCGGACAAACCTTCTTGCAGCTGGGTGTTTCAGCGGCGGCGGCCGCGGCGCGGTGCGCGGGTAGGGCCCTCGCCATCGGTGCCGTCACTGGCGGATGAGAAGGCGCCCAGAGCGGCGCTGATCTCTTCCAGCTCGGGCACAGCGCCTTTGGGCGTGGTATCGAGTGCCTCGCGCATTTTCTCCAGATGTGAGGGCATCGTGCCGCAACAACCGCCAATGATCTGTGCGCCGCAATTGCGCGCCATGACGGCGTAGGTGCCCATCAGTTCGGGCGTGCCGTCGTAGTGGATGTGGCCATCGTGATACTTCGGGATACCTGCGTTGCCTTTGGCCACAACGGGAACACTGGGGGTCTTCGCAACAAAGCCAAGGACCGTGCGCAGCAGGTCCGATGCGCCCGTGCCGCAGTTGGCACCGAAGGCCAGCGGCTTTTCCTCCATCTCCTCGATCATATCGACCATACCGGCAGAGGTCATGCCCATCATCGTGCGGCCTGCGGTGTCAAAGCTCATCGTGCCGACCCACGGCAAACCGGCGAGGCGGAACCCTTCGGCAGCAGCGCGGTATTCCTCGGGGGCGGAGATCGTCTCCAGCCAGCCGATGTCGGCCCCGCCTGCCTTGAGACCATCGGCTGTCTCGTGGAACATCTCGACTGCATGGGCGTGGGACAGGGTTCCCACCGGCTCCATGATTTCGCCCGTGGGGCCGACCGATCCGGCCACCAGAACTTTGCGCCCGGCCGTATCCGCGACTTCGCGGGCAAGTTCGGCCGCGACACGGCTAAGCTCATGTGCGCGGCTTTGTGCGTTGTGGAGTTTAAGACGAGATGCGTTCGCGCCGAAACTGTTGGTGAGAAACAAGTCAGACCCCGCGTCGACCGCGCCGCGATAGAGTTTGAGAATATTCCCCGGCTTATCGGTGTTCCAGAACTCTGGCGGCTCGCCTGATTCAAGGCCCATGTTGAACAGGTTCGTCCCTGTGGCACCATCGGCCAGCAGAAAACCTTTTTCAGCAAGAAGGTCTGTGAGGGGGTTTGACATGGGTAAAGCTCCGGTTACAGGCACAATCGCTAATTTCACGCAGGCGGTTTCAAGGCAAGTTTATATTTTTCATCATCTTCATGAGCGTGTGCGAATAGGGGCGGCTCCTGTCGGAGGCTGTACTTGCAGCACTGGCCTGTGTGCACTAAGAGAAGTGCCAACAAGGCGGCGGGACTCTCCCGTGCCTATTCCAGTACAGGGGACGCCCATGGCCCGCCGCAAGAAAATCTACGAAGGCAAAGCAAAGATTCTCTATGAAGGCCCGGAGCCGGGAACGATTGTCCAGTATTTCAAGGATGACGCAACTGCGTTCAACGCGCAGAAGAAGGACGTGATCGACGGAAAAGGTGTGCTGAACAACCGTTTGTCAGAGTTTTTCATGACCGGTCTGAACCAGATCGGGGTGCCGACGCACTTTATCAAGCGGCTGAACATGCGCGAACAGCTGGTCCGTCAGGTCGAGATTATTCCCTTGGAAGTGATCGTGCGCAATTATGCGGCGGGCACAATGTCCAAGCGGTTGGGGATCGAGGAAGGCACGCAGCTGCCGCGCCCCATCGTTGAATACTGCTATAAGGATGATTCCCTCGGCGATCCGCTGGTCACCGAAGAGCACATTGCAGCCTTCGGCTGGGCCACCCAGCAGGACATGGACGATATTTTGAGCCTTGCGCTGCGCGTCAATGACTTCCTCTCTGGGGTCATGATGGCTGTCGGTATCCGGCTTGTGGATTTCAAGATCGAAATCGGCCGCGTCTATGACGGCGATTTCCAGCGCCTGATCGTGGCGGACGAGATTTCACCCGACAGCTGCCGCTTGTGGGATATCGAGACGGGTCGCAAGCTCGACAAGGATGTGTTCCGCCGCGATCTTGGCTCGCTTACCGATGCGTATACGGAAGTGGCGACGCGGTTGGGTGTGATGCCTAAGACATCAAACCCGGTGGCAAAACCAACGCTCATCAACTGACGCGGGCGTCGGATCGAGTTTAAAGGCAAAATGAAGAAAAGGGGCACGCCCATGAAAGCACGGGTGCATGTGATGTTGAAGAACGGTGTTCTGGACCCGCAGGGCGAGGCCGTGCGCCACGCGCTGGGTGCGATGGGGTTTAACGGCGTTCAGGGTGTCCGGCAGGGCAAGGTGATCGAACTGGATCTGGCCGAAGGTGCAACGCAGGCCGATGTCGAGCAGATGTGCGAGAAGCTGTTGGCGAACACAGTGATCGAGAGCTACACGGTGGAGTTGGCCTGATGCGCGCAGCGGTTGTTGTTTTTCCGGGCTCGAATTGTGACCGCGATCTTGCGGTTGCTTTTGAACGGGCGGGTGCCGATGTCACCATGGTTTGGCACAAGGACAGCGAACTGCCGCAGGGTGTTGATATCGTGGGTATTCCCGGTGGATTTTCTTATGGCGACTATCTGCGTTGTGGTGCGATTGCGGCAAACTCTCCGATCTGTAAATCCGTGGCGGCCCATGCGGCACGCGGGGGCTATGTGATGGGCGTGTGCAACGGGTTTCAGGTCTTGACGGAGACGGGCCTGCTGCCGGGTGCCTTGCTACGCAATGCGGGGCTGAAGTACATTTGCAAGACGGTCGGGCTGAAAGTCGAGACCTCCGCATCCGACTTCACCGGCGGCTATACTGCAGGCGACGTGATCGATATTCCGATCGCGCACCATGACGGCAACTACTATGCCGACGCGGAAACGATCGCCGCGCTGAAGGGCGAGGACCGGATTGCGTTCACCTACACTGACAATCCGAACGGGGCGATGGCGGATATTGCGGGCATCCTGTCCGAAAACCGCCGTGTGCTGGGCATGATGCCCCATCCCGAGCGGGCGGCCGATGCAGGGCACGGGGGCACCGACGGGGTGGCGCTCTTCCGCGCATTGGCGGGCGCACTGGCAACAGCCTGACTTGAGCGCGAGGCGCCCTGTGATACAAGGGTTTCATGAGCAAGGATAACCCTTTGAGCACTCCGCCTTGGCAGCCCGCCGCGATCAGCTGGCGGGTGCGCATTGCTTTGGTGGTGATGCTAATCTTTGCTGTGGTCGTCATCTCTGTGACCAACCGCTTGCTGACCGACCGGTTTACCGAGACCACGCGCAGCCGTGCCGAGCTGCGGATTGCGCTATACGGTGGTAACCTGCTGGCGGAGTTGCGCCAGAACGCCATTGTGCCGCAGTTACTTGGGCGTGATCCCACGTTGATTTCGGCTCTCGAGAGTGCGGATTATTCCCTGTCCACCCAACGTCTCATTTCCTTTGTCGAGGAAATCGGGGCAGCGTCGCTGATGCTGCTGGACATGGATGGGCGCACGGTCGCCGCGACAGACCGCAACCGGATTGGCGCCACGCACCGGTCGGAGGCGTATTTTGTAGATGCCATCCGTTCGAACGCGACGATTTTCAGTGTGATCAAGCAGGACAGTGGGACATACCGGTTTTTCTACTCGCGCCGGATCCAGAACGGCGGCACCACGATCGGCGTGATCGCGGTTGAGGTGGACCTCAAGAAGTTCGAGCGTGCCTGGGCAGGGATTTCGGACGCGGTGATCGTGATCAACAGCAGCGGGGAGATCCTGCTGGCGACGGAGCCGCGCTGGCGCGGGCTGACTGAGGCGGAGGCGCTTGACAACCAGACACCGCAGAACGCGATCGAGCGGGCCATTCAGGCGACTGCCGACTGGACCGCGCTGCCCCCCGATGCCTACCTGCGCGGCGAGGCGGTGATGCGGCTGGATGCGCGGGTGAATTTCCGCGGCTGGAAGATGGTGAGTTACACCACCTACGCCTCGGTGCGCGAGCGTGTGAACGGGGTTCTGGCGCTGGAGGTCATGGGGTTTGCGATTCTTCTTGCGCTCGCATTCTATTTTCTCAGCCGCCGCACAGCGGGGCGCGCGGCGCTGTTCCAGCGCGAGTCGGCGGAGCTTCGCGCATTGAACGCCGCCTTGCAGCGCGAAATCGCCGAGCGCAAGCGTGTGCAGCAGACCCTTGCAGTGGCCGAACAGACGCTGGAGCAATCGAGCAAGCTGGCCGCCTTGGGCGAGATGTCTGCGGCTGTGAGCCATGAGTTGAACCAGCCATTGGCAGCGATGAAGACCTATCTGGCGGGCGCGCGTTTGCTCTTGATGCGCAACCGCCCTGATGAGACGCTGAGCGCTTTTGGCCGGATCGACGACCTGATCGAGCGGATGGGCGCCATCACGCGACAGCTGAAATCCTATGCCCGCAAGGGTCAGCAGACCTTTACGCCGGTCAATATGTCCGATGCGCTGGCCTCGTCGCTGACAATGATGGAGCCGCAGTTGCGCCAGCGTCAGGTGCAGATCGTGCGCATCCTTCCCGATGATCCGGTTTATACGCTGGGTGACAGGATGCGGATCGAGCAAGTTCTGGTGAACCTCTTGCGCAATGCGCTCGACGCCACCAAATCTGAGAGAGCTCCGAAGGTCGAGATCATTTTGAGCGCGGGCGAGACGGTAACCCTGACCGTGCATGACAATGGTCCGGGGATTGAGGACTTGGACGCGCTCTTCGAGCCGTTCTATACAACCAAACAGCCCGGCGACGGGACAGGTCTGGGTCTTGCGATCTCCTCGGGGATTGTCAGCGACTTGGGCGGGCGACTGACGGCGCGCAACGGGCAATCCGGCGGCGCAGTCTTCGAGATGCAATTGCCGGTCTATGACGGCACCAGAGAAACACAGGCGGCGGAGTAAACGATGGCACAGGCGATGAAGATTGCGATTGTCGATGACGAAAAGGATATGCGTCAGTCGATCAGCCAGTGGCTGGCCCTGTCGGGATATGACACAGAAACATTTGCCAGCGCGGAGGATGCGCTGAAGGTGTTGGGGCCGGATTATCCCGGTATCGTGATTTCCGACATCAAGATGCCAGGCATGGACGGGATGCAGTTTCTGAAGAAACTGATGGGGTCGGATAGCGCCTTGCCGGTGATCATGATTACGGGCCACGGCGATGTGCCGATGGCTGTGGAGGCGATGCGCGTCGGCGCGTTTGATTTTCTGGAAAAGCCGTTCAACCCCGACCGGATGTCCGAGCTGGCCAAGAAAGCAACCGCCACGCGCCGTCTGGTGATGGATAACCGTCTGTTGCGGCGTGAGTTGTCCGACGGGGGCCAGCTGATGAAAAAACTGATCGGGCAAAGCCCGGTGATGGAACGTCTGCGCGAGGATATTCTCGATCTGGGGCAGGCCGATGGCCATGTGCTGATCGATGGGGAAACGGGCACCGGCAAGACGCTGGTGGCCCATGCGCTGCATGCCGTAGGCAGCCGCGCGGGCAAGAAATTCGTGCTTGTCAGCGCCTCGGCCTATGAGGAAGACGCGCTGAGCAAGCGGTTGTTCGGCCCGATGCAGCCCGAGGATGCGCAACTGCCCGCCGTTGAGGAGGCGCGCGGCGGGACGTTGGTGTTGGAGGATGTCGAGGCGCTGTCCGAGACCCTGCAGGCGCGTTTGCTGGCGGTGATCAACGAGCAGGGTACACCCGCCGAGACGCGGATCGTGGCGATCTCCAACCTGCAAGAGGCGGGGCGCACTTCGGAAGATGTGTTGCGGTCCGATCTGTTCTACCGTCTGGCGGCGCTGCGCATCACCGTGCCGCCGCTGCGCCAGCGGGGCGAGGATATTCTGACGTTGTTCACGCGGCTGAGCGACCAGTTCGCCGAAGAATACGGCTGTGACGCGCCACAGGTGACAGCACAAGAGGCAGCACAACTGTTGCAAGCGCCTTGGCCCGGCAATGTGCGTCAGCTGATCAATGTGGCGGAACGCGCGGTGCTGCAATCGCGGCGCGGCTCGGGCACCATCGCGTCCTTGCTGATGTCCGACCATGACGAGATGCAGCCGGTAATGACGACCGAAGGCAAGCCCCTGAAGGAATATGTCGAAGCGTTTGAGCGGATGTTGATCGATAACACCATGCGTCGGCACAAGGGCTCCATCGCGAGTGTGATGGACGAGCTGTGTCTGCCGCGCCGGACGCTAAACGAGAAAATGGCGAAATACCAGCTCTCGCGGTCCGACTATCTTTGATAGAAGTTTAACTTTCATTAAAAACGGGCGCCCCGACTGGCGCCCGATTTCCGTTTGAGGTCAGTGCAAAATCAGCCTGCGCCCATTTTGTAGAGTTGTGTTGCCGTGCCTTCATCGTCGGTGCGGCACATCCAGCGCTGCTGACCTTCGGGAACGTCGATGATATACTGGTTGACTTCAACGATCGGCAGGGTCGTGTTCAGCTGGGCAGCCGAGCCGGTCTGGTTGGAGACAGCAGTGACGCATGTCCGGTTTGCGCGGGCGTCCCGGCGCACATCGGGGTCGGCGTCAAATTCGGCCGGATCACAGGCCGCAAGGGCGAGTGCCGCAGCACATAGTAAAACTGCGGGGCGCGTAAGATATCGCATAAAGTCTCCTAATTGGCATTTGCGGGCGCATAATGCCCCGTGATTATCGACACAGACCCTAGTCCGAAATCAGGCGGACGGCAACATGTCGCAGGGTGGCCCTTGGGGCCGGTTCAACGGCTGCGATCACGGGCGTTTTACAAATTTGCAACGTTGAAGTGTGATTGCCCATTGTGTTTGGCCTCTGCGTGCTCTTATCTAGGGGTGCGGGTCGGCTGCGCAACAGCGTGGCATCGGGCCCGATTTAGAGTTTCGCTGTGACCTCTTGCACCAAGCTTGTGTGTCACAGACCGATTGTGCCGGAAACGGCAGTGAGACGCTGATGGCTATTGAAGGCTTAAGGGCCCCAGATAACACAGTTTTTAATGGATGCGCGGCGCGCCTTGCACAGCAGGGAAGCGACCCGCATCGGAGAAGAACCGCGATGACGCGCGCAAACGCTGACAACAGTTTCGGGAGTGGCCCATCGGGCCGCACCGCTGCGCCGTTCCATATCGCCCTGACAAGACACGCTGCCCGACGCGCCGCTCCCCCCGGGAGGGACGCGCATTCGCGCCCGTGCAAAAGAGTGCAATGCCTAAGAAAATGCTTATTGATGCCACCCACGCGGAAGAAACCCGCGTTGTTGTGGTCGACGGAAACAAGGTTGAGGAATTTGACTTTGAATCAGAAAACAAACGCCAGCTTGCCGGCAACATCTATCTTGCCAAGGTAACCCGCGTTGAGCCGTCCTTGCAGGCGGCGTTTGTGGATTACGGCGGAAACCGCCACGGATTCCTCGCGTTCTCGGAGATCCATCCGGATTACTACCAGATCCCCGTAGCAGACCGTCAGGCTCTGCTGGAGGAAGAGCGCGCCTATGCCAAAGCGCAGGCCGCCAAGGACGAAGAAGACGAAAAGCCCAAAGGCCGGACACGCACGCGCTCGCGCGGCAAGGCCAAGGCAGAAGATGCGGTATCGCATGATGCCAGAACTTCGACCGAGATCGAAGGCATGGAAACTGTTGATCTGGACGAGGATGAAGTGGAAGTCTCCGAGGACGAGGCATCCTCGCCCATGGAGCGCGTCAAGGAATCACCTGTCGAGACACCTGCCGATAACTTGGTAGATGCCGATGATGAGGATGACTCTGGAGCAGATGCCGCCGACAAGGACGACAGCATCGAATCTGTGGCGGAAGAAGACGACAGCGATGACATCCGTCCCGTGCGCAAACCCCGCCCGCGCCGCTACAAGATCCAGGAAGTCATCAAGGTTCGTCAGATCCTTCTGGTTCAGGTCGTCAAGGAAGAGCGTGGCAACAAGGGCGCCGCACTCACCACCTATCTGTCGCTTGCAGGCCGGTATTGTGTATTGATGCCCAATACCGCGCGCGGCGGCGGGATTTCCCGCAAGATCACCAATGCCGTGGACCGCAAAAAGCTCAAGGAGATCGCTCAGGAGATCGAGGTGCCGCAGGGCGCGGGA
>TARA_R110002020_G_scaffold99196_4_pt1 | contig 16297 bp, 19 predicted proteins | sample TARA_R110002020 | Tara Oceans TARA_R110002020 (sample SAMEA4396489) | marine metagenome | biome: Westerlies Biome; feature: [MES] marine water layer (ENVO:01000295) within the mesopelagic zone...; material: water (ENVO:00002006), including particulate matter (ENVO:01000060) such... | reverse complement strand
AGTCTATTTGTTCGGTTGTTAGGTTTGAGTTCATGGCGAGATAGTCCTTATCGAAATCCTCATCGTTAAAGAATCGCATGAACTGTTCCACAGTTAGTTTTGGGTGCGCGGCGAGGTTGTCTTTATCCAGACTTTCGATGGAGTAAAGCAAGTCTATTTGTTCGGTTGTTAGGTTTGAGTTCATGGCGAGATAGTCCTTATCGAAATCCTCATCGTTAAAGAATCGCATGAACTGTTCGTCTGTTAGTTTTGAGTGCGCGGCGAGGTTGTCTTTATCCAGACTTTCGATGGAGTAAAGCAAGTCTATTTGTTCGGTTGTTAGGTTTGAGTTCATGGCGAGATAGTTCTTATTCACAGTCGAGTCATTGAAGAATCGCATGAACTGTTCGTCTGTTAGTTTTGAGTGCGCGGCGAGATGGTCTTTATCCACACCTTCAGTCTTGTAAAGCAAGTCTATTTGCTCCGTTGTTAGGTTTAGGTTCATGGCGATATAGTCCTTATTCACATCTGAGTTATTGAATAATCGGTTAAACTGTTCGTCTGTTAGTTTTGAGTATTGGACGAGGTTGTCTTTATCCAGACCTTCGATGGAGTAAAGCAAGTCTATTTGGTCAGTTGTTAGGTGTGGGTTTCGGGCGAGTTGGTCTTTATCCACATCCGAGTCATTGAACAACATATCGAATCTGTCCATTTCACCACATCCAATTGAATATTCCTATTTGAGAATGTGTAGTCAAGTAAAGATTGGGATTACCTGCAAGATTCACAACCGTTGTCAAATTCTCATTATCGTCATAATAATGGAACAATTTAAGGAAGAATTCGTCAGACAATTGAGCGTTCTTAGAAATCGAGGCAACTTCATGGGGTTCGCTTTGTATCACTTGCTCGGCTTGAGAAGAAGTTAGATTATGGTTAATAGGGAAACCTGAAACCCACCCATCTTCCCATAATTTATGAAACATCTCATCTGTCAAGTGAGAATTGCGGGCTAAATTGCCCTTCAAACGCTCACCCCCAACAATGGGGGCTGAGTAAATGGCTTCAATTTGCACAGGGGTAAGTTGCTCGTTTTTCGATAACTCGATGAGGAACTTCCGCAGAAACCACGCGAACACTTCATCTGTAAGTTTGGAATACTGTGCTAACTTCACATCCGTTTTATCTTCCACTCCAGCAAGGTCAACGATTTGTTGGGCTGTTAAATTTGGATTCTGCGCCAAAGAACGGTGCATAATATCCCCATAGTCCTCCACATCGTCGTATAACTCTTTGAATTGAGCATCATTCAGATGGGCGTATTGAGCCAAAGAAATTCTTACATGAGCCACCATCTGTTCATCGCTTAACTCTGAATCGTCTATATGGATAGGCAGAGTGTCGGGGTTTTGATAGTTGATGTTCAAGAGAGTGTCTATTTGGAGGCTTGTAAGGTGTGGATTCAAGGCCAACCAATATGAATTCAGAAGGTCATCTTTCAATATTTTGAAAAACCACTCATCCGTTAATTTAGAGTTCTGAAGTAATGTTTCCTTATCGGTATGGGGTTTCAAAACAGGGTCGGAATACAGCAGTTCAAACATCTCACTTGTCAAATTAGGATTATCCTCCAAATGAGAAACTAATTCACTCAAAGGATAGGACATTTCTATCATCTTCTTTTTGAGCATCAAGAATTTATCCATTGGTGTCAGCATTTCACCAACTCCAATTGAAAATCCCTAATGGGGGAAGAATAGGTTTGCACTCTCGTCCAAGATAAAATAAGTCTAAACAATCGTAAGGAGGTTCTTCATCGGGCTTCCTACCAAACCAATTGGTTTGAATAAAGTTCTGAAGATGTGTGGTCGAATCTTCGTAAGACCTTCTCGCGAGTCGGTATTTCAGAGTCGTCCTGAAATCAGGCGCATGGTGTATAAAAGACCCTTGCTTTGTGTCGGCATCATAGTAAAAGATGACGAAATAGCCTTGCTCCCGTTTCCTCTCCGTCATATCTTCGTCATAAGTGTCCAGAAAATAGAACCCCGTCTTTGCCTCCACCCACGACATATCCTGAATTGAACGGCCTACTTGGTCGCCCCTCCACCTTTTTTTAAGTGCCACAGGGTAATCATCACGCCTTTTAGGGTCTATCCAGACCTGTTCATCGCGACCCGCTCCCTCATGCAAGCCTACTGCCCAATTCTCCATCCCTGCTTCGACTTGTTGTTCTAACAGACCGCGTGTGGGAGGAAAATCTATGTCTAAGGCGTTTTGAAAGTCTTCTCCTATGGGAACACGCTTCAAGAAGCAAAGGACTTCTTTTAGAAACCCTCTTTCACCATCTGGTGAATCGTCTTGATGCCCTCTATCATTCCTTAATTCAGTTATCCAATCAACTTCAGACATTTTACCAACTCCAATTGAAAATCCCTGTGGAGAACTCCCCCTTCAGGGGATTGATTGAAGGATTGAGAGCCAATTGTTGCAGATAGTTAGACACCTCTCTTAACACCGTTTTGTCGGCCCGCTTCACAACCTTGATGTCATCATCGAAAAACTCCCATTGGTCATCTGTTAAGTTAGCATGACGCGCCAACAGAGAAAAATCAGGCTCATCACATTCGCCTTCCAACTCATCCTGAGTTGGCTTAAACAACATAGTTACCTGTTCGGAAGTTAAGTTAGGATTTTTCCTCAAGTCATTAGCAAAGCAGTATTCCCATTCTCCAGAGATGATTCTTTCCACCTGCTTATTAGTTAGTTTAGCATTGGTGGCTATGCCTTGTAAAACCCTCCAATCGTCCTCAACATCCATCCTCACCATCAAACGGTCTATTTGTTCAGTTGTTAGGTTAGAGTTATCTGAGAGTTCAACCACCCATCCCGAAGCCAAAAAATTCTCAAACTGTTTGTCTGTTAATTTTGAGTAAGAGGCCAAGTCGTTTGCAGAACGAGGAGAGGTGTTGTAAAGAAAGTCTATTTGCTTGGCTGTTAAATGTGGATTTTGGATAAGAAAGTTTATCCCACCCTCACGAATCATTTGGTCATCATTCACAAAACGATTAAACTGCGCCTCCGTTAGTTTAGAGTATGCACCTAATAATCTTGTATCACCTGAGTTGGTGGAGTAAAGCAAGTCTATTTGGTCAGTTGTTAGGTGGGGGTTTTGGGTGAGTTCATCTTTGAATCCATATTCCGTGAATAGTTTCTGGAATTGGGCAGGAGTGAGGGCAGAATGTCTGGCAATTTCCTCCTTGATATTCTTCCCATGCGCTCCAACACCTTCTGCATAAACCAGAAGTAAGTCTATTTGCGAGGGTGTTAGGTTCGGATTAGCAGGTAATGTATCATAAGCGTTCTCAGCCGAGTCGCTCCATTGTTGATAAATACTATCAAACCTGTCCATACTTACCACTCCATTCACTCGTAATTTCTTAAAGTGATGGCTATTGGGAATCGAGGTATTCCTGCATCAGTCAAACCGAAGTATTTTATAGTCATCATCTTCCCGATGTAAGTAGCAGGAGTAGTGGAAACTGTGTTAAACATAGCACTTCTCTGAGCCAATGTTCCTTTAGGTCTGGCTCGGAACTGCTCACCAGCAGGAGTTTCTAAGACCCAGATAACAGTCCCCGCATCTTTACCTTGTGCTTCCTCAAAACCAATTACCTTAAACTCGGCATCATCGAACTTCTTATATTTCTGTAAATGTGCGCTCCTCTTTCCCTGATACGGAGAATCAATGTTCCTGAACATCAGACCCTCAAAACCTTCTTGAACGAATTGAGAATGTCTTTTATCTCCTTCTTCCTTATCTGCTACTAAGAAGTTTTCCACCACATCCAGATAAGTAGGATTGGTCGTGCCGATAGTGTTGTCTAAGAACTTATGCCTGTCCTTAAACGGCTTCATGCGGTCATTCAAGTCAATCATATCATAAACATGGTAGCGTATCTTCTCGATTTCTTTAGCATCTGCACCACTCACGCTTTGCCGCCTCACCAATCCTGCTAACTTCTGGAAGGTCATTTTATCACCATGAGCATACAACTCACCATCTAATACGATATTCGGTGGTAGGTTTAAGGCTTTAATCTCATTCCTAATATGGTCTAAACCAAAGAAGGGATTATTCCTTCGGGACATCATAATCACATCTCCTTTCGCATCCACCCATGAAAGACATCTCACACCATCTAATTTCCTTTGCACGATGGCAGGGAATGTTATCTTAGAGCCATGCTTATCAAAAGATAAGGCTGTCATAGCCGTAACAGGAGCAAGCACAAGGGTTGGAGGTGTAGGAGTGGGAGTGGTTGGAATAGTAGTCAAGCCCCCAAAAGTAGGAGTTTTAGAGGTTGGAGTTTGCACTTGTCCAAAGGCAGATGGTGGAGCAGGTTTAGATGTGGAAGCAATTGGCAGAGGTAATTGGACATTAAGTTTGGTCGCCATCACATTTCGATAACCCTTTGGAATGGTGTTTAATGGAGTTCCTGCTACTTTGTAACCTCGCTTTATTTTACGGTTTTCCGTTGAAGTGAGTTTCTTCCACCCCTTAGCCGCGTGAACAACATTAGAAACGCTGATTGAACCTGCTCGACCGTGACCATCAATGCGCCCATGTGCGGTGAGATACTTATCTCCTACACCCAATCCAGCATACCATTTGTGGGAATTAGCCGCCGCATCATGGAACTCCAGATAGAACTCCTTGATGTTAGTAGGCATAGGTTGTGTAGCAGGAGAAATAGTAATAGTAGTAGGGAGTGTTTTAGTGGATAATTGGTATTTGCTCGCAACAGCCTTTAATGCTGTTTGACTATCAATATCCTGCTCATAAAGTTGCTTCAATTCCGCTTTCGCCGCTAAAGGCATACGATTCAAATGCAAACCCCAACCTTCTGCGAACACTCTGACGGAAGCAGGATGGATATACTTCCAATTTTGATATGAAACACCGTTTTTCCAATAGTCATTTCCCCCCTTATTGACTCCTATCTTGGGGATAAGACGGCCTCGCTTATCTCTAAATCGCTGTTCCATAACTATAAGTTACAGGGCGACTATATTAAGAAATCGGCGCATAACCTTGATAAGTAATGTGCCTCTATTATCTATTATGGCGGGTATGGATTGGTATGAATCTAAGTCGGTTTTATACCATTTAAGAGATTACAGTAAGGAAAGGCCAATTATCATGGCGTATTCCGAAGGCTCCAAGAAGTTTTTCCGCCCTATCTCTATGCCTACTACTCAAGCCGCACAGAAATGGTTGAGATATTTCTCATACCCTCAGAAATATCCTCACCTGTATCAATCTTGTATCAGATTCAACATGATGAAACTCAGGAGTTTAGCCCCTGCTTTACCTAATGCCGCGTTAAAGCCTCCACCTTTGAGGTCGAAGGATGAGCAAGCGATTTACAGCAACTACATGAATGCCTTCCAAAAGTGGAAGAATGAAGTCTGGAATGAAACTTTAGATGATGAAGGTTTTTGCATTGGGCGCGATTTAGTCTGGGATGTGGATGATGTATATGAGGATTCCGATGCGTTGATTGCATCTTGTCAAATAGCCGAACACTTGAAGGATAAATATGGAGTTAACAAAGTCGAGATTGATTATAGTGGGAGCAAGGGATTCCATGTGGTAGTCGCTTGGGAAGAAGCCCAGAAAGTCTTGAATATGACGGAGAAGGATTTAACACCCTTGCAGACCTGCGCCAAGAGAACTTGGGGCATAGTGAAGAAAATCTTCCGCGAGGCCACAGGCGAGGAATTTCGTGAAGCCGACCTTTCACCTATGAGAAGACAAGGAATACGAAGATGCCCCTTCTCGGTGCATCCGAAAACTCATCGAGTGTGCTATCCTTTAGCACGAAATCATGTTCTCAAAAATGGAAAAGCGGATTTCAACCCTAAAAGGTTTCACTACAAAGTATGTCGGTTTCCCAAGACTCCTTTCAATTTTGAAATCCCTAATGCTTTAGAATGGACGGCAGACTATTTAGAAGCCGCCGCAGATTTCAAGAAAGATAATCCTCAAGCCAAATTATTTACTATGTAGGAACTGTCAGACATCAGATTCATCACTTCCTCTTGCCGCCGAAATATGGCACTCCATGACCTTCGGCTAACATAGTTTCAACAATATTTTCTTTTTTGTCTTCCTCCTCTTGGAAACAAACTAAAGTTAATTCACCCAAACACCTACCAAACTTACCTACTCCATGTGATTTAAGAATAATACGGTCAGCACCGTCTAAGAGTTCTTGTAATCGTGCAGAAGCGGCTTTTCCTCTGACCTTTTCTTCTGCATCTCTCGTTCTTACTTCAGGAGTATTTATTCCATATAGTCTAATTCTAATATTGTGATGAACTCGGAATCCCAAATCCACTTGAGCATCCACCGTATCACCATCCACTACGCGCAACACTTTAATCTCATACTCATACATACTACCACTTACCCAACGGACAAGATTCTGTTTTCTTCTTGGCCTTCAAAGCCAACAGACATCCACATAAATTACATTTACTAAATTTTAGAGTGCGAGTGAAATGTTCACAAGTTCCGCAGATATTCATACGAGCAAAGTAATCCAGACCTTGCACTTCTTCACCCTTATCCTCTGACATACCCTTACTACGGGCTTTTACCTTTTATTCCTTTGTGTTTATGAGAATGATTCATATAGCGGGTGTGATTACTAAGATTATGATACCTGCCCGCAACCACATAGAATATGTTTTAGGATTAACACCGCATCAATTTAACTTGTTAGAGTTCTTACAGAACAATCTGAATGGGGGAAAAGATATTTCTCGGAAAGAATTACATGAAATATTGAATATTGATTCAGCCACTATTGCTCGCAACCTATCTAAATTGATAGAGATGAAATTAGTCACAAGAGAATACGCTTTAAGCGAAAACGCACCACCACATTATCGTTATAAGTCACACTCTCAGACTCATTATCAAGAGTCGGTCGCTCAAGCGGTGGAAAAAATGGTTTCCGACATCCAAGTATATCTTGAAATCGAGGACTAATAAATGTCAAATAAGAAGTTAGTGGATAACATAGGGTCTGTGGATGACTTTGGAGTAACGGGAGGTTACGACCCCGCCACCCTACCTAAAAACCCTAAAACTACAACCCCTACTAACGAGGTTGGTTATACTACTGTATGGGAAAAGGGTGAATCCGAAGAACCCAAACCTTTCATCATCGAGGTGCGCGAAACACGCAAGGGGATTAAGAAGACAGTTTATCCCGTCCTCCCTTTCTGTCGGTGGTGTTCTCCTGCGGCGCGGAGAGAAGATGATTCTGAATGGACTTCAGGATGGAATGAAGAAGGAGCAGAAGTGCGAATGCCGAAAAGAGAGTCGCGTTTAGTGGGACTGTCCCCAGAGGAACACTATTCCTTTACATTAGTGGAGAGGAGTGGAAAGGTTATGTGTAAAATCTGTGAACAATCTCCTTCAGACGGAAAGGAAGTTCAGAAACCAATAATGACGATTCAAAAACCTGTGGTCGCTAACCCTGCTGTATTCGATGTGAATGCGAATCAATTAGGTATCAAAATAGAATCTTCTATTATTCGCATTCCTGAACATTTAGTAGCCAAGTGGGTAGCCAAAGGGCAACTCGATACAGGTGACTTAGTAGTGGGTGAGAAAGACAAACTTTACAGCCTCTCAGCACCGAAACTTCTGGAAACCGCAGTATGGGATGAAACCAACAAAGAATGGATTTTAAGTATGAGCAAATGCGAAGTCGTCCCTGCCCTACGAGCAACTCTTGAGGATGAGAGGCTGGTTATCTCCCAGACAGACTTGATAAGTTGGCGTAAAACTGCCCTTTCTGTTAAACATCTGGTAGCCGCCAATAATAACGGTTTAACCTACATCACTTCCCTTCAAGAATTCCTCGTAGGGGGATATTCAGAGGGTGCTAAATGGTATTTCGATATAGACAATTGTAGTGGCCCATATTTCATGGACTTAGAATGGTTACTTCAAGACGACCAACCCACCACCCCAGACCTTTCCGCAACCATTTCCAAACCAACGGATATTTTAGATTTCTGACATGAAGCCATAAAGTTTATACCTGATGGCCCCCTCGTAATGGATGGTAATAGTATGGCGCACAGAACGAAGTGGTATGAAGAAAGGGTTAGAAGATTTTTAGAAAATGGTGGAGCAGATGGAAATGGGGCTTCCACCGCGACCGAGATAATTGAGTATTTGAGATATAATTGTGGTAAGAGGCAACTTCCCTCAACAGGCGCAATCTCTCACTCTTTGAGAGGTGTTAGAGATATGGGTGGAAATAAAGTCTTCATAGAAGTGGGTCAAACTAAAGTAGCCAGAGGAGATTCTCGTAGGAGAGGGTATATGGTTTCAGTTTGGGCGTTGATTAACAATCCTCAACTTTCTGAACTTCAAAAGACCTATAAGCCTGTCAAGAAGGGTTCTTCAAATTGATACTATTTTAGCCTATGTTTAGGTGGGCATCTTAGGTCACGAAATTAACTTAATATAGCGTAAGCCCTAAGTAAGTTTGTGAGTCGAATGGTGGAAAGAGTGGAGAGGGTAGTATATCCATTTGAAAGACTCTCTGAGTTAACCAATGGACAGGCCACTAAGATTCTAAAGGATTGTTACTCTCACTTAGAAAAATGTAACTCTGATGACGACTTAACTAAAATTCCTGAAATGATGCAAATTAACGATGAATTATTTCACGACTTGATTGAGTTAATGAAACTTAAAGGTTGGTTGGCTATGGAACATGATTAAATACTATGTGTCAGTAGGTTATAGTATGTCCAGCGAGAATGAACAGCAAGAGATGACTATGCCCCTATTAGCCGCCACCACTACTGATGGTGGGGTTTTTATTGCGGGTCAAGCCCCTAATTATGGAAGTGCAGGTGCTTCCGATGAATGGAATCAAGCCTTTGACGCAGAGGGTGACACAGAAATAAACGCCCTCTTTGATAATGGCGACCATGTTATAGTGGAGATTCTTACAGACATGGGGCTTGATAAGAAAGAAAAGAAGATGGGGGCGAAAATGGTTTCGGTCATTCGTATTCCATACAGTCGAATCCACTTTGTCAAGGCTGGTTATCTCAAGGGCATTCCAGCCTCTCCTGATAACAGCGATGAGTAAGGCTTAAAGGTATGGCCTCTCTCGGTGAGTGTATGAATAGTTTCAACTCTAATGGGACAACCTATCCTCTATACGATTGGCAAAGCGATTCCATTGAAAAATGGAAGGCTAATAATAGCAGAGGAATTATCCAAGCCACCACAGGTTCAGGAAAGAGTCGTGTAGCCCACGCTCTAATCGTGGAAAAACTACAAGAATCAGATGGAGTAGTAACTGTTCTGGTTCCTCAAGTTTCCTTATTGAAACAATGGGCTGATGCGTTAGATGAGATTTTAGGTTTTGAGGTCGGCAGATGTGGTGGTGGGAAAAAGAAAGTATCACAGAAAATCAATGTTATGGTCATCAATACTGCTTTGAAAATAATGCCTTTACAGACTTACACAAATCATCTGCTTATAGCCGATGAGTGTCATCGGATGGCCGCTCCCTCATTTCAGAAAATCTTCCAAGTGGAAAATCATTCTTGTTTAGGTCTTTCAGCCACACCTGAGAGGGAGGATTCAGGGTTAGAGGTCTTAACTCAGTTAATCGGAGAGGTAATTTATGAGTATGGATATGAAAAGGCATTAGATGAAGGTGTTATTTCAGATTTTGAAGTTTGTGCTGTTCAAATCCCATTAACTTCAATTGAACGAGTGGAACATGATAAAGCGCATCGTCTTATTGTGAATCTAAGCAAGATACTTTCTTCACGCTATGGGAGGAGGGGCAATTTAATCATAACTTGTCAAAAACTACTTGCCAATGGAACATCTGACAAGGATGTTGGGGCGTTCTTAGTGGCTATACAGAGAAGAAAAGAAATACTTAATTCAGCGCATAATCGTTTTCGGGCGTTAGATTTATTACTTCATCAGCATCGCACAGGAAAAATAATGGTTTTTCACGAATCCATTGATGATATTTCACGATTGGAAAAAAGATTCCACTATTTTAATCCTCAGACATACCATAGTAAAAAAACTCCTAAACAAAGAAGAATCGCTTTAGAAACATTCTCCTCTGAACCTCAAGGGTTGTTACTGTCCTGTAAAGCATTAGTGGAGGGGGTGGATATTCCTGATGCTGATGTCGGAATAATGGTTTCAGGAACGCGGTCGGTTCGTTCTCGCATTCAAACTATTGGCCGATTACTCCGTAAAGGTGGGGCTTCTCAACCTGTTATCTATCTGTTCTATGTTCCAGACACCTCAGATGTTAAATCCCTAACTAACTTACTCAATAAGGGCTTTCCTCAAAGTAAAATGAGATTTATGCGTTATTATCCCGACCAACAAAAAATACAAGACATTGTAGTGGATATTAAAAACCTCTTGAAAACTCAATCTTTTAGAAAACCATCACATCCTCAAACCTGTAAAAAATGTGGTCGAACTTTCAAATCTAAAGTCGGTTTGAACAACCACCATTGTTTCACCTACGACCCAAACATGACTTTTGACGAATTCCTTTTAGGGTTTATGTCCAAAGAGTAGTGATAGTATGTCTAAGAAAATATCAGCAAAGGCTAAAGATTACGACTTAACGGTCGAAATTACTAAAACCGTAGGTGCAGATACCAAAGCCTCAGAAAAGGTTGAAGCCTTCCGAGATTTATTCTTAGACAGATATAAGCAAGTCAAAAGATATGTGGAACAACACTATGATTTCCATGAATCCGTTACCATAGAGCAAATTGTAAGCAATAGGGAGAAATACTCTAAGTGGGATGCAATAGGGCGAACTGTGGTGATGGTGTTAGAAGCCAAGAAAACACGGAAAGGTTATTTACGATTAGTAGTGGAAGATACTTCAGGTGAAATGGATGCGATGGTCAGTCCTGAAGTGTTAGAAAGAATCGGAACAATCGCAACGGATGATATTATCGGAATTGAAGGTCAAGTATCTAAAGATGGAGGAATCTTTTGGGTGCGCCATGTTCTTTTTCCGAATATCATTAAGAAGGACAAAGAGGATGAACAAGAAAAAGACCCTATCTCGGCGGCCTTTATCTCAGATATTCACAGAGGAGCAGATAACTTCCTTGATGGAGAATGGAATAAAATGTTGGATTGGTTAAATTCTGATGACCCGTTAGCCGAGAATATTGGGTATATGGTAATTTCAGGAGATATTGTGGATGGGGTGGGGGTTTATCCCAATCAAGAAAAAGAGTTAGACATTTCGGATTTGTATGAACAATACGAGAGAACAGGAAAGGATTTAGAAAGAATCCCAGACCACATGGAAACTATAATCCTACCAGGTAATCACGATGCGGTGAGATTAGCCGAACCTCAACCTGTTCTATCTTCTGAAGTCCAAAGTCATTTTAATCACGGACACTTTGTAGGCAATCCGTGTCGCTTTAAGATTGGAGGTTCCGATGTTCTCTCCTATCACGGTAAATCTATTGATGATATGGTGATGAATCTTAATGAAGCGTCCTACGAGAATCCTGAAAATGCTATGAAACAAATGTTGAAAAGAAGGCATCTTGCACCTCAATGGGGCGTTAAAAATCAAATTGCCTCTGAGCCAACTGATATGTTAACAATAGATAGCACTCCTGATATTTTCGTCACAGGACACACACACGGCCATTGTATGCAAAAGTATCAAGATATTCAACTGATAGTATCAAGCACTTGGCAGGGTCAAACCTCATTTCAGAAAATGGTAGGTTTTGAGCCTAAACCTGCTATCGTTTCCATTGTGAAATTGGATGATGGAAGTGCCGCAACAGTTAATTTCTCCTAACGATTGATATACTATCTGCCTCCACTAAAGGTATATGTCTGATTATGAACTATCTGTTGATACGCCAGCGAAGGGTTATGGTCACAAAGAATGGTCAAATCCTACGAACACTCAACATCGGCTTTATCTGCACCGTTTTGAAGGTAAGCATAAGCACGATTGCGGCCACATTGATTTGTTAAAAAAGGATTATGTGAGTCCTAAGAAATCCAATCGAAAGGCAGATGATATAGAATATTGCTTAGATGGAGATGGAGATGTGGTTTTCTTAGTAAATGTTGATTCTGAACTCCTTACCATTACTAAAAAAGGTAATAAATCTGAAGTAGTTAAAGCCACAAACAAGAAAAACATCCTTGATACTGATGACCCTCAAAAGACTATTCAACATCTTGCATCTATAAACACTACGGGGTCAACCATAACAGTTTCCTATGGAAATACTGTGGAAGTAAAATCTAAAAGCGGATTTGGAACTATCCAAACTCAATATCCTAAACTCTCAATGGAAGTTAAACTTGAGGGTGGTTCAGAAATCCCTGATTTAATGACGGTGGCGGATAATTTAGTGACTTTGGTTGAAAGCAAATTAACCAAGATAATCAATGACATGACGAGTTGATAAAATGGATGATATACTAAGCAAAATTATGGAGTCTGGTTCACCAGAGATTTCTATCCCTGCTGGCCCGCAAAGAGTGATAATTTTTAAGGACGACCCTGAAGAAAAGGGTAAAGTCTATTGTTTGCTTCAATTAAGCGATAACAACAAAATAATGGTTATAGGTCACATGAATAAAAGTGATGTCAAAAGAATTGGTAGGAGTATGTGAATATGGAAAAGATAAAAAGTGCTTCAGTTAAATTAAACGAAAACGGCTTGTTAGTGGATGTTAAGATAAAGATGCGAGCCAACGATGGAGATGGCTTGTATATTGTGCATTTCGCCATTGTTCAAGAAACAGATGAACAATTTAAGTTTTCAGTCTTAGCCACTACCAACCTTTCAGATGCTAAAACCGAAGACGACCTCTTGGAAAACACTTCAGAAATCTGGACACTCCCTCTTAATACAATCAAAAACTTTGAAAAAGCCAGACTCATTTTGGCTACAATGGTTAAAGATGGATTCTATTATCAAAGAACCATATACAGTTGGCCTGATAAAGCGGATGTCGAAAAGGCAGACAAACAAGATGTTTCTCAATTAAGGGGAGAGTTCAAGAAACTCTTAGACATTCTCCGTGAAAAACAAGAGCAGTTATAGGCTAAGTGACTTTATTTCAATTGTGGTGAATCAATGGAATTAACAGATGAAGCCAAAGACTTTTTAGAACGCGAAGGAGAAACTTCGATTTCGATGCAAACGCCCATGCGCCAAATTTTCCAATTAACAGACTGTTCGGACAATCAACTTACCGCCCCGTCCTATCGAGGGTCAAGTGGAATGTTCTATGTAACTCAATCATCATGTGAAGTAGTGGATGAAGTAGGAAGACCTGCTCTTTGGGGCAAGTGTCATCGCCAAATCTGGTATTCCAAGAAAGGTTATGAAAGAGAACCCATAGACGCTATCGGCTTAAGAAGAATGAGTTATGGAGTGCATATTGAAAATGCACTTCAAGATAATTGGAAGAAAGGAGGTATTTATGTTCAGAATAATATCAAAGTCCGAGCGCATGAATACAATGTTTCAGGAGAGATAGACGCTATTGTGTTTGACAAAGAAGCCAATCACCCTATTATTGTCGAAGTAAAATCAGGATATGGTTATACTTTCAACAAAAATGTGTTTGGAAGGGCAAACCAACTCTATCCAAGTGGGTTCCCCCATACAGATTACATTATGCAAGTAATGTGGTATTTACACCTTAGAAAACCTATTGAAAAGGTGCATGGAGACAGCCCGTATGCACTTCTTTATTACATTGACCGTTCCGATTGCCGAGATAAACAATTCGCGATAGAACTTTCTGAAGGATATACAGGTCGCCCTGTGGTTATGAATGAGTTTGGAGGTGAGATAACTCCAAATCCTGCCTATAAAATTACAAATAGAGGCTGTGTCCGTGATGTGGAAATTCGACCGATACAGGGAATCACAATGGAAAGAATAATTCAACGATTTAAGGAGTTAGCCCTTAAATTAGAATTGGACGACCCTCCTGAAAGAGAGTTTTACTTGCGCTATCCTGATGAAATGGCTGAAGATATGTTTGAAACAGGACTCCTTTCCAAATCAAAATGGACAGACCACCAAAAGAATAAATCTGCTCCCATAGGAGATTGGAAATGTATGTATTGTTCCTTTTCAGCAGAATGCTATCCTGAAGGGGTGGACACCGATTTAAGTGGTGATAAGAATTTAGCCACACGCTTAGTTCGTCTATCTATTGAACAAGGAGAACAATTCATAGAGACAGGTCAATTACCTGTAACTGCTTAGTGCTAAACCGTTAGTATTCCACCAGACTCGGCAAACTAACTTACTCAGACTGAGTAAGAGTTTGTTTCATCAGGCACAAGACTGTGTTCCATGCTGTTCAACGCTCCCTTGACAGGCGCACCGATTACAGGCACTTTTGCCACAAGGTCATCAAAACCAAGTGCGTGTGCGCCATAAAGGACGGCAACCAAGCCAAAGAGCCTCTGGACAGTAGCGGGGCCGACACCGAAATTCCAAATTCGGCTCATAGCACTTCCAATCAGAGGTAGGTCAAACACGGCTGGCCCTGCTAAGTGGAATAATCCACCAACAAGAACAGATGCCGCACCAACAGTTCGTAGGGTCTTCATCATCATTGACATTTTTATCTCTCCTTTTTTGTTTGTGGGAAGTTTCCTTCCTGACTTTAATTGGTTGTTTGACTATAAGAAGGCTTCGGTCGAAAGTCAAGAAGGTTTAATAGGTATCGGATTGATTTTTCCTCGCTCAAAGAACGACCAAAACCCTCTCTTTATCCTTGCACTCCTTTTTCGCCCATTTTCCTTCCCGTTCTATACGGTCTTGAATGTGATTAGCAATAATGGCCGCCTCTTTCGGATTCACAAAAGAATTATTCGGAACCATTACACTCTGTATTTTCCATCCACCTTCTTTAGTCTGACCCATCGTTATCTTAGACCCGCGCACATCGTAATACTTCGCTCCAATAGTATTGGCCGCTCGCGCCGCCCATGCAGGAACTCGGAAATTAGTGAAGTCTTTAGGGTCGCGGAATCGCACACGATAGTAATTGGAAGTTTCGTCAACTTTCCCTCCTTGAATATCCACACACTCCTCAACTATCTGACCTCCAACCCGATGCCGCCGCCCCTTTTCTATTTGCTCTGCACCCCATTCCACCTCGTTAAAGGGGTCACTACCAATGGGTTGAGTATTAGAGTCCCATTCGACTTTAATGGTTTCTGGAGATTCGCGTCCAATTAGTGTGCGCTTCATCGCGACTTCAGGAGGCAGGTCGCCGTTCAATTTGCGAGGTTTAACCTTGACCCCACTCAAGTATTTTACCTTGTGCCGCTTCTTTGGGTCTTCTTCGGCTCGCAACCTGTGTTCTAACTCCATCAAGCGATAAGCCATCTGTTTGCGACTCATGCGGCCATTGAGGACTTCCTGTTGTAAATAACGCAGTTCTTCCTCCATCATGGATTTTCTAATTAGGTAGTTAGTCATTAAAGCCTGTCGCATCGGGCTTGTGGTTTCTTCAGGGGCGAGAACGACTGAAGCGAAGGATTCTGCACTAAACGATTCACCACACGCCCCACAAAACATAGGGTTATCATCGTCCTCTGAGCCATCACCATCATTATCAAGGACATCATCACAATTTCCACATCGAGGACAATGACCGTGTGGGCAATTTTCTTGCTTACAAGCGACGATGCCGCCAAAGGCTAATCCACTTCTCTGATAAGGGCGCAGATGTCGTTCATCTCTCCGCACATAGGATTCTGCCTGATATTTCTTTGCAGTATAGGAATTCGGTCTGGCGACAACTACCAAACGGTTTTTTCGCACAGTTCTCTCCCATTCTCGGTTATCGGCTGTGCGAGTTTTCCAGAGGAGTGACTTCTTTCCTTTCGGTGTAATTGAGAGGACTTGAGATGAGCCTCCTTGATTCCAAAGTAATACATCTCCGACTCGGACATCTTCAGCCTTAGTTCCCTTCATTCGACCCATTCCTTGAAGTTTAACCGTTCCTGCGTTTCGCTCACGCTCGCGTTGTTTGATGTAATCGAGCAAAGGGTCAGCATGGAAGGATTCAGCACCGAAGTTCTGTCGCTTTTCCCAACATCTCCGACATTCTCCATCTGCATCAAGCATCAGACCGCTTATACCACAACCTTCACATTCTTGGTCTGCCGCAAAGGTTTCAGCCCCTTCTGCACCG
>TARA_R110002020_G_scaffold158506_3_pt1 | contig 16323 bp, 29 predicted proteins | sample TARA_R110002020 | Tara Oceans TARA_R110002020 (sample SAMEA4396489) | marine metagenome | biome: Westerlies Biome; feature: [MES] marine water layer (ENVO:01000295) within the mesopelagic zone...; material: water (ENVO:00002006), including particulate matter (ENVO:01000060) such... | reverse complement strand
CTCCTAAAACTCTTTTAATAGTATTTAATTTATTTATTGTTTTCATTTTGTTTATATTTAGTTTGTTAATCATATAGTAAATATATAAAATATTTTATATATAAAAAAATATTTATATACTTATTTTATAATTATTTTTTAGATTAATAATTTGAGAATGGATTCTTGACCAGTCATCTGATTCAAATTCATTCGTAGAATGTTCTATTTCACGTTTAAAGATACGTTCTAATTTATGCAATAAAAGATATTTTCTATCAGCTTCGCTTTGATTCATTTAGGGTTAATTATTTTTTCTTTAATTAACATTTGTAATATTTCTACCCAGCTTTCTTTTTCTAATATGATATATTCTTTATTTCTTTCATTAGATTTTTTATGATATATGATTTTATAGTTTCCGTTCTGTTCTAACATATCTTGAAATATTTTATGATATGAAGGATTGTTTTGTGTACACTTAGCTTGAACACTAAATGGTGTCGTATCAGTAAGATCTATTTTATTATCATCTAAATACTTAGATTTATATCGTGAGGTTTCACAATTAATCCAACCTAAGTCTTTAAATTCCAAACGTATCTTTCTCTCGTAATTGTTCCCTTTGTTTCGGTTTCGATTTGACATAATCAATACAAACTAAACTAATTAAACATAGTAATAAAATTTTAATTATTTTTTTTATTATCATTTCTTTCTCTAAATAAACTCAACCCTAGATATGAGTAATTAATCACGTCTGCAAAACGTGATTCAATACTTTCTGATTTTTTAAGATTAGCGTTATTTACGTGAGCAAATATTGATTGTAGTTGCTTATCAAAAAATATAGACCATACTTTAAGTGATGAAATATTTAATCTATCTGCTGTTGATTTAAAATTATGAAGTACATCTTCATTTTCATTTGTGTACTCAGGTCTTTTGCCTTTCATTATATCTTTAGATAAAGTATCTAATTCTTGTACTAGTCTATCAAATTCGTCTTGTGTCATATTAAAATAGTGTTAATTGTTTTATGTGTTCATTATATCTTTTAAGAGCTGATTCATAATATTCTTTATCTATTTCATATCCCACCAAATCATATCCTAAATTATGACAAGCTATTGCTATTGAGCCACTACCTAAATGAGTATCTAATATTTTATCTTTTTTTTTAGCATAATTGATTAATAACCATTCATAAAGTTTAATAGGTTTTTGACAAGGATGTATTCTTGTGTGTATTCCTTTTGCTAAAAAACCCTTTTCAATATATATTTTTATGTAATCTATTTTTTTTTGTTGGCTACAAGATGCTATTTCACAGTCACTCATATTTTTAGTATTATTACCACCTTTATACCAAACTATTGCACCTTTTCCATTACTAAAACAATTATAATAATTAGCACCCCATATTATTTGATTTTTACTAACTCTTAATAACTCTTTAAAATATTGTTTATTAGGAATATCATCATTCCATTCTACTGCTTTATCTACTTTTTTTTGTCTTGGTGCATTATTTTGAGGTGTAAAATTACCAATTCCATAAGGAGGATCAACAATAGCTAAATCAAATTGATTATCTTCCATATGTTTCATTGCTTCCATACAGTCTTCGTTATAAATTTCAATCACAAAACTTTTTTTAAAATGTCATATTAAAATAGTGTTTTTTGTTGCTTATATGGTAGTAATCTTTTTTCTGATATATCAACATATTCTTTATATATTTCACTTCCTAAATATGTTTTGTTTTCTTTTATACTAGCTACTGCTGATGTACCAGTTCCCATATATGGATCATACCATATATCTTTTTTATTACCAAAATTTATCATAAAAAATCTAGGTAAGTCTAAAGGAAATACTGCCTTATGTATATCAGAATATTGATTAAAATGTGAATTTTTAATATTGAAAATATTATTTTGTGTGCCTCGTTTAAAATTTGCATCATTAAAATATCTTTTATCAGGACTTTTATTAGAAAAAATAATTATATATTCAAATGCTGAATTAAAAACATTTTTAGAAATAGCAGGTTGTCCTTGTTTTTTCCAAATTAATATTTCTTTTATTTTTTTATAAAAAAAACCTATTAATCTATGTAATACAAATTTGTTTCCAGATACCATTTGAATATTATAAAAAATATGTTTTTTAGTAATTCTTAACATTTCATTAATAATTTTTTTTTGATTATTATAATAATCTTCACTAGACATATCATCAGTATATTCTTTATATTTATTTATATTTTTATTTTTTATATTGTAAGGTGGTGATGTAATACAATAATCAATAGATTGATTATTTAATTTATTCATAGTAACTAAGCAATCTTCGTTATATATTTTATTTAACTCTATCATATTACTTTTTTTAGTATATCATATTTTATTGGATCTAATTCTTTAATCTTAGATAATAATATTATTTGTTCTTGTTTTACTTTATATCTTTCTTCGCTTGTACTATCAACTCCTAAAGTACATTCTATGTAAGCCATCTTTTCCATTAAAGAATCTATCTTAGTCTTTATAAGTTTGTTGGTATTGTAACACCCAAAGATTTCTCTTTTTTCGTGTTGACTTAAATCTTCAGTTGTCGGTGTCATAAGTTATTTTTTTATTATTAGGTAATACATAGTTTATCTTATCTATCATTTCATTATTTTCAAAGTCAGTAGTTCTAGGACATTTCATAACAACTTTTTCCAAATCTTTTAAATCAATATCTTTTAAATCATAGTAATACAATTTATTTTCAAAAGCAACTACATAATAACAGTCTTTATCTTTACATAATTGTATTAACTTATCATATTTATATTTTTCTATCATCCATTTATCATAAAATGTTTTACGAACTTTTAATTCTATTATACTTTTTATTGTTTCCATATCATAATGAGACATTTGCGATGAATCTTTGATGTCATCTATTCTTAATTTTAAATATTGTCTAACATCTAATTCATTTTTAAATATCATATTAAATTTAAATTACATTTAAATTTGTTTCGTTTCTGTATTTTATATGTGTTTCTACATTAAAAAAACCTTTAATTTGTTTTAAAGATGTTAGTAAAAAAACATTTTTATAAAAATCCATATTTGAAATGTTTTTATTAAAATTTATTTCTTTGAAATTTTTAATTTCATAAGCTGTAACTATACTAAATTTATTAATATCTTCTTTATCTAATTTACAAGATATTATATAACAAAAAATATGATGATTGTCGTTTGTTTTTAAATTAGCCAAATATGAATATTGTAATAAAGTGTTTCTTTTAACTTTATCTTCTTTTAATTTTATATCACACATAATCATATTTTTATTACCTCTTTTAGTAAAGCAAGTATCAAAATCTATTATTGATCTTTCATTATCTAAATGATTACTTATAAACCAATTAAATAAATTATTATGATATTCTTTGTTATATTTTTCTTTTAATTTATTTTTCATAATTATATAATTAAACTTCCATCATTGTTAAGTGTGTCCCAGTTAAATCCTGAAACAATATTTTTTTCTTTATAATTCTTATAGCTATCAAAGGCTATTCTCCAAGCAAGTTTTCCTTTTTCAATTAAATCTTCTGATAATGAATAAACTGCGACATCATAAGGATATTTATTTTCTATTACTATAAAACGAAACTCAGATGGATCATATCCTAGTGCTTCACTATAGAAGCACGCTTGCAAATGATATGCATATTTATAAATAGAACTTTTAAATGCTTGTGGTGAAGCGTCTTGACAAGTTTTAATGTCGAGTATATATCTATCACGTTTAAGACCATCAGGTCGTACTCTAACGTCTATATCATCAATCTTACCATAATAACTATGTTCTACTTCATTAATATCTAAAAGTAGCTTAGAAGCTAAATTATGTGAATGAACATTATCTACTATATGTTGTAACGCTTTATTCTCATCATAAGTAATTAATGTTTTGTTTTTGTTTTTTTCTATTATAGAATCTCTTTTTTCTCTATCTTTTTTTAAACGTAAGTTTATATCTTGAGGTAATACAATTATATCTTTATTATCAGGTTCTAATAAAACGCTATGTACTGCGTTACCAAAATTCATTGCACTAGAATTATATGGTGTTTGATTTAAAAAATGATACATAGATTTTTTATAGATAAGTTTTAATCCACTTGCACTTATAGAATTATGTGAATGATATGTTTTGTTACTATCTTTTATTTTTCTCAATGTTTTTAATTTAAAAAAGTGCTTTCATTTTCTATAACCACTTGTGATTTATACAAAAATCCAGCACTTCCAAACAAACTAACTAACTTATTAACTTACTATTTTGTTACCTATTTAAAATGGTAATGGATTGCTTGTATTTTGTTGAACATTACTACTATTTGTTTCTTGTGTTTTAGGTTTTATCTTACTAGGGTCAGCCCATACAACATTAACATTCTTACCATATTTGTCCGCTTGTTGTTTTTTTGATATTCTCAAACGAATAAATTTAGTTCCTTTAAATTCCTCTACAACATTAGGATTTTCTTTTACTTTGTTAAGATTAATTGTAATGTTATAAAATTCACCGTATTGACCAGTAGCGGTTTTACCGTTACCTAGATAAATTGTATTTGATTCTTGCATATTATTTATATTTATTTTAAAAGTTTATTATTAGTTAATTGTGCTACTTTTCCGTTAGCACACCAGTATCCAAAATGTGATGCAGTTTTAATTATATCACTTTCTGAAATATCTTCACAATCATCATTACACTTTAGCTTCCAAAAATCTATTGCAGCCTTTAGTGATGATTGTCTTATTATTTGATTTTGTGTATCGTTCATTATATTTCAAGTGTTAAAGATTTTACAAAACCAACTCTTACCATTAATTCCAATTCACTTAATTTAAATGAACTAGGATCATTGAACTTATTATGTAATGTCATAGGTGTAACTCTTAGCTTTCTAGCTAAAGTTTGCTTTGACATTTCTAGTTCTTTAAGTCTATACTCTAATTGTAATTTTTTAAGCATAAGCAAATCTATATATAATATATTTATAAAACAACTAATTTATTTTGTTTTTATCAAATTTATTATTAATTTCAAGCTAATGATGTTATTTAGATTTTTTTCCCTAATAAATATAAGAGCTATTAGATATAATAATAATCTCTTTTTTTTTATATAATAAAAAAAAGAGATTTATTAATAGATACTTATCACTAATAGATACTTATCTCTAATAGATATAATAATAATAAAATAACATTTTTTTTTAATAAAACAACTACTTATATGAAAAATAAAAAAGAAAAAATTAGAAGTCAGGCTAGAGTATCACAAAAGGTAGGCGAGTTTCTACAAGAGTTTGAAACAGCATTTGAGACGTTTAAGTTCGTAGATGTTTCTAGTAAGAGGTCAAAATATAATAGAGATGTAGATGAAGCATTTTTTACATTAGCAAAAAAAACAATTGAAAAACTTGCGAAGCTAATTGTATTAACAAACGCTTATGAGATGTATCACCTTCACGAATACCGACAAACGATATTGAAACATAAAGAAGATATTAAAAATATTTATGAAAAAATAAATGATATAAAACTATGAAAAAACTAAAAATATATGACTTTGATGAAGTGCTTAAAAGAGAAGATGATGCTCAATCGTGTAAGGAAATATTTGTAAATGATATACGTGATAAGTTAGATGAATATTTTAAAGATGGTTATCCATTAGGTGAGACATCTACTATAAATAAATTAGATGACAACTTTAGATGGCGTAAAGGATTTTTATATTGTTGTAGTGGATACCCTCAATCAGGTAAGTCTGAAATAATAAATTACCTTATGATATTACGAGCAAAACAATATGACGAAAAAATATTGATGTATTCACCTGAGACGAATACCTATGAATTTATTTCAAACTTAGTACGTGCTTACATAGGTAAAAATGTAAATCCCGAATTCGATAACGTATGTACAAAAGATGAATGGAACAAAGGACTTGATTTTATAAATGACCACTTTGCATTTTTAGAAAATAGAGATGAAATGCCTTCAATAAAAACATTAATTGAAACGTATCAAAGGTTTTATAAAAAAGGTTACTCTTGCTTTATTATAGATCCACTTAATTGGGTCGTAGAATCTAACGTGGGTGAGGTAAATATGTATCAATATCTGAAATTATCATTGACTACATTAAAACAATTTGCTAAAAGTACGGAAAGTATTATGATTTATGTGGAGCATCCTAAGACACCTGCACCAGTAAAAGGTAAAATACCTAAAGCTACAGCTTTTAGTCTCGCAGGCGGCACGATGCACTTTAATAAAGTTGATTGTATGATACTTATGCATAGATTAACACAAGAAGATTTAGAAGATAAAATATCTAAAGGTGAACTTTTATCAAAAATATTAGATAATAATCAAGAAAATAATATTAATTTTGTGGAGTTCGAAACGGTAAAAATGAAAAGTCAACGATTAAACGGAACACTTGGAAGCCGCATCTTACAGTATGATTTTATAACAGGACAATTTAAATAATTAAATATGACGCAAGAACAAGCATTGCAAATAATAGTACAAGTATGTGAAAAAGGTAATAAAGCTGGAATATTCACATTATCAGAATCTTCTCTAGTGTTACAAGCATTAGAACAATTTGGTGTAAAACCCCCTAAAGTTGAAGATATAAAAGATGCTGATGTACAAGAGACGAAAGAAACAAAAGAAGTTAAAGATTAAATATCTTTTTGATTGTGATAGCGAAGTAATTTTTGGATATACTGATGATCCTTGTAGAACAGTATCTAGTTTATGGACAGTTTTTGATGATAAAAATAAAAAAGTGTTTATAGATATAGATAATACTTTAAAAAATTATAATATAAGAAGAAAATCCTTACAACTTTTAGAAATAAATTATATAAAAACATATAAATATTTAAATAAAAGCATTGAACGTAATGAATTTCTATTACATTTAAAATGTGATAAGTGAAGGAAAACAAAAAGTAATATCTGAAATAGAAAGATTTATTGTTACATATAAAATAAAAGCTAAAAATTATCATTATCATTTTAACGATGATAAAAAATGCTTTAAAAGAATATATGCTCTTGCTGATTTGTTTCCAGTAGATGAAGATTACCATAGAAATGTTAAGCAAATAGAAAGGCAGTTAAAAGAATTGTGGTATCTATATTTCTATTTTAAACATAGAATAGATGGTAATAAATACACTTACACACAAATAGTTATAAAATATGATTAATTTTACGTTACTATGGCGAACAAAACTTTACATAATAAAAAAGCACTTTTACAATCTTTAGAAAAAACTCTAGGAGTTGTTACTACCGCTTGTCGTAAAGTAGGAATATCTCGCACCACGTTTTATGATTATTATAAAAAAGATTCTAAATTCAAAAAAGAAGTAGACGGTCTTTCAGAAGTTGCTCTTGATTTTGTTGAGTCAAAATTGTTTGAACAAATAAAAAAAAATAATCCTACATCAACAATATTCTATCTTAAAACTAAAGGTAAAAAGCGTAACTATATAGAACAAAATATTATTGAACATAAGGGCGGTATAGAAAGTAAACTTATTGAATGGAAGCCATCAGAAAAGAAACAGTAGAATGTAACATACAATTTTATCAAACTTTAAATAGCAATAAAAGAATCATATTACATCAGGGCGGCTCAAGATCAGGAAAAACATATGCACTATGTCAATACATCATATACTTATTAACAACAAGAAAAAAAAAATTAGTAGTTACTATAGCTAGAAAAACATTACCAGCACTTAAAGGTAGTGTGTATCGTGATTTTTTAGAGATAGCAGAAAAGACTGGTATTATTTTTTTTGCAGAAATTAATAAAGCAGAACTTACGTTTAAATATAAAAATCATCTTGTAGAATTTATATCTCTTGATAATGAAATGAAGGTGAGAGGAAGAAAACGTGATATATGTTTTTTAAATGAAGCAAATGAATTTTTTTTAGAAGATTTTAATCAGCTTAGTTTAAGAACTACAGAGAAGATGCTATTAGATTTTAATCCGTCAGATGTTATACATTGGTTATATTCAGATATATCTACTAGAGATGATTGTGATACATTCATTACAACCTTTGAAGATAATGCTTTTCTTGACCCTGAAATAAAAAAAGAAATTCTTAGAATGAAAGAAAAAGATGCTGATAGATGGCGAGTGTATGGTCTAGGTAAACGTGCAACATTTAAAGAAGGACAAATATTTGATAACTGGAAATGGATAGACTACAAAGACTTTTTAGATAAAGAACATTGTGAAGTAGCTTACGGATGTGATTTTGGTTTTTCAAATGATCCTTCTTCAATCATAGAAGTAAGAAGAAAAAATGATAAATTGTATATTCACGAATTACTTTATAAAAAAGCTTTAACAAATCAAGACTTAGCAAATGAAATTAAAAAATTAGGATTAGCAGAAGAATATATTATTTGCGATAGTGCAGAACCGAAGTCAATAGAAGAATTAAAACGATTAGATATTTATGCAAAGCCTTCACAAAAAGGAGCGGGATCTATTATGAATGGTATTCAAGTAATAAAAGAATATGAAGTTTTTGCTTCAAAACAAAGCAAAAATCTTCTTCAAGAATATCAATATTATATTTGGGAATCTAATCGTGATGGACAAATGATAAACAAAATCAAACAAAATGGTATGGATCATTTAATGGATAGTTTCAGATATGCAATAACTACTGGACTTCAAAGACAAAGAGACTTTATCATAGTTTAAATATTTTATGTAATTTTGAATTAAATTTCATATATGGCTAGTTTTTTAGATAGGATCAAAAATAGTATTAAGGCGTTTAATACGCAACAAACAAATGAATCATACAATCGTTTCATTTATAATACTATTGGAGACACTACAATTTCCAATAATCAAAACGATGATCAATACATAAATAAGGGTTATGCATATAATCCTACGGTATATAGTTTAATAAATTTAATAGCAAAATCTGCTGTAACCGTTCCTTATAAAATATTTAGAAAAATAGATGAAACTTCAGTAAAAGAATATAAATCTTTAACATCTAATGGCTTAAATGAGTCGTCAGTATTTAAAGCTAAACTATTACAAAAGCACGCATTTGAAGAAGTTAGTCATACAGCATTAGGAAAATTATTAGATAGACCAAACCCAGCACAATCGTGGGCAGTCTTTTTAGAAGAACTTATTGGTTTTGGTAAATTAACAGGCAATAGATATGTTTATGGTATAACACCTGAAAGAGGTGAAAACAAAGATATCTATTATCAGTTATATAATTTACCAGCACACTTAATAGAGATACAATCACAAGGTATATTTAAACCAGTTGATAGATATACAATGCAATATCAAAATAATAATTATGATTTAAATGCTGCTGAAGTTTTACATATAGCAGATTTTAATCCTGATTATGATGGTGAAGGTTCTCACTTGTACGGTCAATCACCAATACAAGCTGGACTAAGAACAATGACCACTAATAATGAAGCAATAGAAACATCATTAAAATATTTACACAATCAAAGTGCTAGGGGAATGTTGACACCTGATGACGACCAATTAACACCCACACAAGCACAACAATTAAAAGACGCATTTAGAAGAAACTATCAAGGAAGTAGAAACGCTAATGATATAATGATTACTGGAAAGAAATTTTCTTGGTTAAACTTTGGATTATCAGCTTCAGATCTTGAACTTATAGAATCTTATAACGCAAGCATAAAAGATTTGTGTAATTTATATGGTGTTCCAGTACAATTATTAAATAATACAGAATCTACAACGTATGATAATTATAGAATAGCAAGACAAGTATTATTTACAAACGCTATAATACCTGAATTAAATAAATTAAAAGATGAATTAAATAGATGGTTAGTACCTCAGTTTGGTGAAGATTTATATTTTGATTTTGATTATAGTTCAATTCCTGAGCTTATGCCTGAACAACAAAAGCTAGTAGATAGTCTAAGTAAATCATATTGGCTAACTCCTAATGAAAAACGTGAAGCAATAGGTTATGGTAGTGATGAAGATAATCCAGTAATGGATGATTATTTAGTTCCTAGTGGTTTTGTTCCTATATCAGATTTGGATATGAATATTTCTGAAGATATAAATTTCCCTAATCAAGATATTATAAATGATGATATTATAGAAGAAGAAGAAATTATTGAAGAAGAAATTATAGAAGATATAATAGAAGATGAAGAAAAAAAGATAACTATAAAAGAAGAATTACAAGAAAATGTATTTACTACAGAAGAAGAAGCAATGAATAGAGCAAAAGAAATAGGATGTGATATTACACATACTCACGATACAGAGAACGGTACTGTATATATGCCTTGTGGTAATATGCAAGAACTAGAAGATGCTTTATCAAAAGAAGAAATGTATGATTACGAAAATGAAAAGCAAGAAAAAATAATTACTAAAAGATTACTTTCTTTTGAAGAAGCCAAAAAAGAACTTAAACAAAGAAAGAAAGATGCCGCTTCCAAAACCAAGACCGACTGAAAACACGAATCAATTTATTAATCGTTGTATGGTAAACGATACGATGGTAAGTGAATATTCTGATAGACGACAACGATACGCTGTTTGTAATTCTTTATCTAAAGATAAATCTATATTTACAAAAAAATTACAAAAGAAAATATCTAAAGACTATGAAAAACAAATTCTTTTAGCTGAAAAAAAGAATTATCCATTAGCATATCAGTATTATTTAAAAGAATTTAAAAGAGGGACAGAGATGTTTATAGAAAATAGCACACCAAATAATCCTAGATTTGCTGCTTTGTTTAGTGAAAAATCTACAAAAGAAATGTATAGTGCTATGTATATACAAACTGGATTACGTTTTTCTAAATGGTATCGTAATAATTTTGTAATGTTTGAAGAAAAACAAGAAGATTTGGGATACATTGCTAGTTCTTCTGAGCAGTCTATTCAGCGTTATTCAGATATGAGTACACGAGAAAGACAAAATTTAGAAAATATAATTAGTCAAAATATGCAAAGATATGCTTTAGAAAAAGATAATTATTTAGCGTTAGTAAAAGAGGTAAGTGCTGTTTCAGGTGTTGCAAGAGATACTTTAGTAAAAGTATTACGTGAATTAGTTAATGATGAAAAGTTTATGAACGTAGGATTAGAAGAAAGAACTAGAATTATAATGAATCGTTTAACTTTTAAAGCTAGATGGATGGCTCGTAGAATCGTACAAACAGAGACTACTGCATCAGCAAATTTTGGAATACAAGAAACAGCATCACAAATATTTGGTGATAAGAATTTAAAAAAACAATGGATAGCAGGGGGATCAAACATAAGAGACACACATAGTGCTGCAAGTAGCTACTATCAAAAGCAACCAATACCTATGAATCAACCTTATTATGTTGGTAGTAGTCAATTAATGTTTCCAGCAGATACTAAATTAGGTGCTTTAGCTAGTGAAGTAGTAAACTGTAAATGTGTATCAATACCCTTTGTTCCAAATGAATAAAAAAAACATTAAAAAATTTATATTAATTTTGAATAAAAAAAAAGAATTATGGATAACGTAATATTTAAACAAGGAGAATTAAAAGACATAGATGAAAAATTAGGAATTGTATCAGGATACGGTTCTATATTTGGTAATTTAGATGCAGATAACGACATCATTCAAAAAGGTGCTTATACGAGAACTATTAAAAATAACGGCAACAGGGTAAAGTATTTATATCAGCACGATATATCTAAACCTATTGGAAAAATGCGAGAACTGTTTGAAGATGAAAAAGGACTTGGCTTTGTTGCAGAAATACCAAAGACAACTTTTGGAACAGAAGTTTTAGAACTTATGAAGTATAATGTTATAGAAGAAAATAGTGTAGGAATTTTACCTATAAAAAAAGAATTTAATGATGATGGTGTTAGAATGATAGAAGAAGTAAAGCTGTTTGAGATTTCAGCAGTTACTTTAGCATCTAATGACCAAGCTAAGATAATGGAAGTAAAAGGCAAGCTAGAAAATGCTGATTACCTACAAAAGAGATTTGATAATTTAATCAAGTTAATTCGTAAAGGAAACATTACGGATGAACTAGGTTATCTTGTTGAATATGAATTGGAAGTGTTAAAATCTTTGATTGCTCGTGATAATACACACCAGTCTAAGGAACTAACTCGTGATGAAACACACTTAGAAACCAAGAAAGAACAAACAAGTTCTGATTCAATCTATAAGTATATGTTTAACAATTTAAAAAGTTTATAATGGAAGAAAACATTAAAAAACAATTAGATGACGTTTGTAATGTTATTGATGAAAAGCTAGAGAAATCAGCTAAACAAATCAAAGATAATGTTAACAACGAAGTTGACGGTGTGATTAAAGGCGAGGTGAAAACCTTAGTTGAAAAACATACCGAAATAGTTGATAGATTGGATAAAATGGAAGTTGAAAATAAAAAAAACAACTCATTCCCAGTTTATAAAACTAGAAGTGAAACTTTTGCAGATGCAATTAATGGATCTGAAAGTTTAAAAGCTATGAAAGAGGGCAATAGAGGAAGCGCAAATATTGACGTGAAAGCTGATGTTCTTATTAGTTCTGATTTTACTGGAGCTAATTCTGCAAGAGATGTTACGAGAGTAACTCGTGTTGAGGGTATAAAAAGAGACCCTGCTGCATATACAAATCTTAGAGACTTTATCCCAGTTGGTTCAACTGATGGTAATGTTATAAGATTCGTTAAAGAGGCTTCTTGGACAGATAACGCTGCTGCTACTGCTGAAGGTGCAGCACCTACTCAAAGTGAATTTGCATTATCTGCAAATGATGCTATCGTACAAAAGTTAACTTCTGTGATGACAATATCACAAGAAATGCTTGACGATACTCCAGCTTTAAGTAGTTACCTATCACAAAGAGTTCCTGCAAAAATTAATAGTTTGCTAGATACTCAATTACTGACTGGTAATGGTACTTCTCCTAACCTACAGGGTCTATTAGACGCTACAGGCGGTGGAGCTGCATTTGATACCGCTGCTTCTGCACCATTCTATCACGCTATAGAATCTGCACAAGATTTGGATGTTATAATAGTTGCACTTAATCAATTAGCATTAGCTAATTATCAAGGTTCTGCTATTGTTCTTAATCCAACGGATTTCCATAAAATGTATTTACTGAAAGACACTCAAAATTCATATTTGAGAGGTAATTCTATTTCTTCTGCTGAAGGTTTCTTCAGAATTAATGGCGTTCCTGTTTATGTGAATAATCAGATGACAGCAGGAAAATTCATTGTAGGGGATTTTACACAAGGTTCTCAAATTTGGCAGCGAGAAGGATTAAACGTAGCCTTTGGTTATGAAGATTCTGACAACTTTAGCAAGTATTTAGTATCTGTAAGAGGTATGATGAGAATTGCTCATTCTATATATAGTGGAAACGCTTATGTATGGGGTACTTTCTCTACTGCAAAAACTAGTCTTGAAACTGCATAAGTAGTTTTAATTCTTTAGAAATTAAAGGGCAACTATATTAGTTGCTCTTTTTTTTTATATTTACATTAAATTAAAATTTTAATATTATGAAAATAAAATGTTTAACAGAAATACATAGAAATAATGAGATATATAACAAAGGTGATATTATAGATATTCCTAAAGAAAATATGTCAAAATGGATTTCAAAAGGATGGGGTGAACCAATAATTAAAAAAGAATTAAAGGTAAAAAAGGAAACAAAAGAATTAAAAGTTAAAAAAACTACAAAATGATAAGTGTACAAATAGATAGTATAGTAGGAAGTGAGATAGTAACACTAACAGAAGCAAAGAATTATACACGAGTTGATGTCTCTACTGATGATGATATAATTACTTCTATGATTAAATCAGCTAGAGAAAAATGTGAAGCTATTATTAATCGTGATATTGTTTCTAAGACAAGAAGTGTATTTATGTCTAATTTAAATTCTTCAGGAGAATATGATGAATTATATGCTAGACGAACAAAGTACACCTTACCTTATGCTCCTATAACATCTATACAAAGTGTACAAACACAAGCTAGCGATGGAACATTAACTACTATTTCTTATGAAAGTTATGGCTTAGATGATAAATATATTGAGTTAAGTGCGTCATCAAATAAAAATATAAAAATTGCATATACTACAACAGGTATGACAAACGATGACTTAAAACTTGCTATAAAACAATTAGTAGCAACTTACTATGATAATCGTAGTGATTTTGAAACTGGTATTTCTATAAATGAAATACCTTCTAATGTTAAAAGTATTTTATCACCATATATATTTTATAATGAATTATGATAAACGCAGGGCAGTTAAGGTACAGAATTACGATAAAAAGAAATGCAAATACTGCTGATGGATATGGTGGATTCACAAGTACACAAAGTACGATAGCTACTATATGGGGGGATAGAAAATATCTAAACGGTGAAGTAATTTTTCGTGATGGTCAAAGGATATTACAAACTGGTGTAGAAATTACATTAAGAAAAAACACCGCAACAACTAATATTCAAATTGGTGACGTATTACAATTACCTGATGATACAAACAAATATAGAATTAATGATATGTATGAATTAGATTTATATACATATAAAATCATTGCTGATAAACAAAATTAAATATTTATGAAGTACGGAATAGAAATGAGACAAGAAAGTAAAAGAAGATTCAATAAGAAAATGAATAAACTAAATAATTTTACAAAACCTACAAAAGGTTTTGATAAACTTTTAAATACTATGGCTACTGATATAATGGTTAAATCTTCTCTTAATGTTCCCGTTGATACTGGTACTTTAAAGCAATCAGTATTTTTAAAAAAGAAACCATTTAATTTAATTGTAGGTTACAACGCAGTATATGCTGCATTTGTTGAATTTGGTACGGTGTTTCAAAAAGCACAACCATATTTTAGACCTGCAATATTTAGTGCATTACGATCATTAAAAAGAAATTGGAAATCAAAATTTAGAAAAGAAACAAGAATATGAAAGATGCAAGTTATTTAATTCGTAAAGAAGTATATGATGCGTTAAATGGTAACATAACAATTAATAGTTCAAGCGTACCAGTTTATAATGTTGTTCCTTCAACGCAAAATGGTTATCCATATATTTTAATTACTTCAGTTACAAATATTATTGCTGATAATATGAAAGAATCTTATCTAAATCAAATCGTTACACAAGTAGAAATAGTAACTGGTTTTGATACTAATACTGGTGGTCAACTAGACGCAAATTTAGGAATCAATCAAATATCACAATTACTTATAAGTAGAAATACATTTTTTAATCTTTCATCTAGCAATTTTAAAGTTATCTCAGCAGAGAATAATGGTATAAACTATATTACAGAAGATACTGATACAAAAACTTTTTATAGAGGCATTTTAACATATTCTAATTTAGTAGAACAATTATGAAAATAGAACTATATAGATATAGTTCGCAAAAAGATAGTACACTAGGATTATTATTTTTAGTAGACGATGAAAACAAAAAAGAATTTTTATGTTATTCTCTTGAAGATGAGAAAAGAACTAAAAAAGTTTATGGTGAAACTAGGATTCCTAGTGGACAATATTGGATTGAATATAGAACGAAAGGTGGGTATCACAAACGATATAGTGAACGCTTTAAAAACATTCATAGAGGGATGTTGGAAATTACTAACGTACATAATAGTAGTATGTCTTTCAGTAATATTCTTATTCATTGTGGTAATACTGATGATGATACAGCAGGTTGTCTTTTGGTTGGAGACGTTTGTACGCAAAATGTTACAAAGAATGGACTTTTAGGACAATCTTCTAATTGCTATAAAAGAATATATAAAAAAATAAGTGATTTATTAGATACACAAAAAAAACTTATTATAAAAATTATTAATTTTGAAGAAAAATAAAAACAATAATAATATGGACGATTTAATGAATAAAAAGGTAGCAGTAGATTTGGACTCTGATGGTAAATCAGATTTTAAGATAGATTTTAAAACATTATTTATTGTTGGTGGTATGATTATTACTATGACAATGAGCTATACATCTTTAAAACAAGAGATAGAAATAGCTAAAACAATGCCTAAAATTATTGTTGATCAGGATGATACTAAAGTTATAAATCAAAAAATGGATTATATTATAAAAGAATTAGAAAAATACGAAGAACAAACAAACAAACGATTAG
>TARA_R110002020_G_scaffold445961_2_pt1 | contig 16375 bp, 10 predicted proteins | sample TARA_R110002020 | Tara Oceans TARA_R110002020 (sample SAMEA4396489) | marine metagenome | biome: Westerlies Biome; feature: [MES] marine water layer (ENVO:01000295) within the mesopelagic zone...; material: water (ENVO:00002006), including particulate matter (ENVO:01000060) such... | reverse complement strand
AGGTCCCGGTAGTTGACGTCCTCCGTACCGTCCGTGTCGGGAAGGTCGTTGGCGGGGTCGTCGATCTCGTCGTTCACGTCGAAACCGTCGTCCACATCGCTTCCCTCGTACCCGTCGTCCAGTCCGTCGCCGTCCGTGTCCGTACCGCTCAGGGCCTGATCCGGGATACCGTCAAAGTTGAAGTCGTTCCCCTCGTTGTTGTCGGGCACAAGGTCGTCGTCGCTGTCACCGTCCAGATTGTCCACCGTGCCGTCGCCGTCCGTGTCCACCGGGGAAAGGCCCCCCGGAAGGTAGGCGCTGTTCAGCCCATCGTTGGAAAGGTAGGTGGCGGCATCGTCCGCATTGGGGGCCACGTACCCCGCAGTGGTCTGGGCCTCCACGTTGTCGGGGATGCCGTCGTTGTCGCTGTCTATGTCCCTATAATCAGGTGATGCATCCCCATCAGAATTTATAGGGATAATTCCGTTATATCCATATATATCGTCCAATCCATTTCTATTGCTATCCCTACCGGATGGTGGAACAAAACCATCCGTTTCTTGGCCTTCAAGGTTATCCAATATCCCGTCATTATCAGAATCTATATCCCTAAAGTCAGGAACCCCATCCCCATCCGTATCGATTATCGTCAATCCTGCCTCATAAGCATCATCGATATCATTTTTATTATTATCCCCAATGGGGGGTAAATAACCAGTGGAAGTCTGTGCTTCCACTTTATCCTTTATACCATCCCCATCAGAATCAAAATCCCTAAAGTCGGGATATTCATCACTATCGGAATTAACGGGAACGATACCAAAGCCATAGGATCCCTCATAGGCATCATCCAATCCATTTTGATTGGCATCAATGCCGGAAGGGGCCACATATGCAAGGAAAGATTGTGCTTCAATATTGTCCCGTATGCCATCAATATCGGAATCCACGTCCAGATAGTCCGGGATAAAACCATTATCGGAGTTAATAGGGGTTATTCCAAAGCCATAAGATCCCTCATAGGCATCATCCAATCCATTTTGATTGGCATCAACACCCGTGGGGGCCACATAGCCCAAGGTAGATTGTGCCTCCACATTGTCCAAGATCCCATCCCCATCGGAATCAATATCCAAATAATTGGGTATGCCATCCCCATCGGTATCCGTAGGATCAGTGGTATGATCATTGTCCCCATCCAAATTGGCATCTTCCATCGAATCCAAAATCCCATCATCATCGTCATCAAGATCGTAATTATCCACATTTTCCAATATGGGCCCATGGGAAAAATTGATGACCGGATAGGCTGGATTTGACAGCGTGCCGAACAATAGGCAAAACACCCCGGGCAGAAAACACGTGGATGCATTTTTATTTTTAAATATACTATATGTAAAAATCCCCATAAGTGTCAGTAATTAGGTTTTACCAGCACCATGGCATATAATAAATTATTCGTGTGTAAGAAGTTAGGGGCATTCTTAAAACGAAACGCAAGATATATCTAAAATTCCGTTCATCAAATTGTTTAAAAGACAATCGATCCCAAAATCTTTATACAACAATAATAATCGTTGAAGCGTATTGGATACGCAAAAAAAACCGACTATGAATACATAGTCCCAAACTCCCAAAACCTCTCAGAATTTCTATTTTATTTCACCTAGTCCAACTTTATAAAAATCCGATCAGGTAGCCCATTGTTTCCGATCGGAAACCTATTCTTAAATAAATTCCTTTTTTCTTCTTGGTACCAAGCGATTTATTTGCTGTATTTTTGCAGAAATTTTCTCCATGAGTTTTGAAAAGGAAATACAGCGACGAAGGACCTTTGGAATCATCTCCCACCCAGATGCCGGCAAGACCACTTTAACGGAAAAATTGCTATTGTTCGGGGGTGCTATCCAAGAAGCGGGTGCCGTTAAAAACAACAAGATCAAGAAGACGGCGACCAGCGATTTCATGGAAATTGAAAAACAGCGGGGCATCTCGGTCGCTACTTCAGTACTTGCATTTATCTATAGGGACAAAAAAATAAATATTCTGGATACCCCAGGGCATAAGGACTTTGCGGAGGATACCTTTAGGACCCTGACCGCAGTGGACAGCGTAATCGTGGTCATCGATGTGGCCAAAGGGGTTGAGGAACAGACAGAAAAACTGGTGGAGGTCTGTAGGATGCGCAACATCCCAATGCTGGTCTTTATCAATAAAATGGACCGAGAGGGCAAGGATGCCTTTGATCTACTGGACGAGGTGGAGCAAAAGCTGGGACTTACCGTAACTCCCTTGAGTTTCCCCATCGGAATGGGATATGACTTTCAAGGAATCTACAACATCTATGAAAAGAATATCAACCTGTTTACAGGGGACAATAAAAAAAATATTGAGGATACCATAGCGTTCAATGACATTGAAAGCCCCGAGCTGGAAAAAATCATAGGCACCAAGGCCGCAGTGGAATTGCGCGACAACCTGGAGCTGGTAAAGGGGGTTTATCCACCCTTTGATAAGGAAGATTACCTAAAAGGGATGCTCCAACCCGTGTTTTTTGGGTCCGCACTGAACAATTTTGGGGTGAGGGAACTTCTGGATTGCTTTGTCGATATAGCCCCTACCCCAAGGCCCAAAATGGCGGAGGAACGATTGGTAATGGCCAATGAGCCCAACTGTACGGGTTTCGTATTTAAGATCCATGCCAATATGGACCCCAAGCACCGGGACCGTTTGGCCTTTATAAAAATTGTTTCGGGCACTTTTGAACGCAACAAACCCTATCTTCACGTAAGGCAGGGAAAAAACCTAAAATTTTCGAGTCCCAATGCTTTTTTTGCCGAAAAAAAGGAAATAGTGGATATCTCATATCCCGGCGATATAGTAGGGCTGCACGATACGGGCAACTTTAAGATCGGCGATACCCTTACGGAAGGAGAGATACTCCATTACAAAGGCATCCCGAGTTTTTCTCCTGAGCATTTCCGTTACATCAACAATGCGGACCCCATGAAGTCCAAGCAATTATACAAAGGGATCGATCAATTGATGGACGAAGGCGTCGCACAACTGTTCACCTTGGAAATCAATAACCGGAGGGTCATCGGTACCGTAGGCGCCCTCCAATTTGAGGTGATACAATATCGACTGGAACATGAATACGGGGCCAAGTGCACCTATGAGAACTTTCCGGTATATAAGGCATGTTGGGTACAGGCGGAAAATAAGAACAGTGAGGAATTCAAGGAATTCAAACGCGTAAAACAGAAATTCCTGGCCAAGGACAAACGCAACCAGTTGGTGTTTTTGGCAGATTCACCGTTTTCCCTGCAGATGACCCAGCAAAAATACCCCAGCGTTAAATTACATTTTACCTCCGAATTTGAATAGGTACAAATCAAGGTATAAAAAAACCCATGATCTTCATCATGGGTTTTTTATTATGCCTCTCCTGTAGGCCCAAAATTCATGGGTATGGGCGGTTGCTCATAATCCTTTATGGTACCATGGGCCTTTTCAAAACGGTTGACATTATCGTTCAGTGCCTTTAGGAACTTTTTGGCATGTTGGGGAGTAAGAACGATCCTACTCTTTACTTTTGCCTTGGGCGCCCCTGGCATCAGGCTGATAAAATCGACCACAAATTCAGAGACAGAATGGTTGATGATGGCCAAGTTGGAATAAATCCCCTCGGCCGTTTTTTCATCCAATTCTATATTGATCTGTTTTTGATTTTTATCGTCCATAAAACATTAAAATTTGAACTCTTCCTTACGGGCCATGATCTCATCGTACTCTTCCTTGGATCCTACAATGATGCTATCATAATCCCTCATACCGGTTCCTGCAGGAATCTTATGCCCTACGATCACATTTTCTTTCAGTCCTTCCAAAGTGTCCACTTTTCCAGCTACCGCCGCTTCGTTCAATACCTTGGTAGTTTCCTGGAAGGAAGCTGCGGATATAAACGATTTGGTCTGTAGGGAAGCCCTGGTGATACCTTGGAGTATCGGTGTTGCGGTAGCAGCGACCGCATCCCTTGCGGTCACCAGATTTTTATCGCCCCTGCGCAATAGCGAATTTTCATCCCTAAGCTCACGTGCGGTAATGATCTGTCCAGGTTTCAGGTTTTCCGAGTCCCCGGCATCAACAACCACCTTTTTACCGAAGATCTCATCATTTTCTATGATAAAATCATCTTTATGGGCCAATTGGTTCTCCAAGAAGATGGTATCCCCTTGATCTTGGATACGTACTTTACGCATCATCTGACGAACGACAACCTCAAAATGTTTATCGTTTATCTTCACGCCCTGAAGACGGTATACTTCCTGTACCTCGTTCACCAAATATTGTTGAACGGCAGACGGTCCTTTGATCGCCAGGATATCCTCTGGGGTTATGGAACCATCCGACAATGGCATTCCCGCACGTACATAATCGTTTTCCTGTACCAAGATCTGGTTGGACAGTTTTACCAGGTATTTCTTCACCTCGCCCAATTTGGATTCGATGATGATCTCCCTGTTGCCCCTTTTGATCTTTCCGAAGGATACTACACCATCGATCTCGGATACGACCGCAGGATTGGACGGGTTACGTGCCTCGAACAATTCGGTAACCCTAGGAAGACCACCGGTAATATCGCCGGATTTGGCCGACTTACGCGGTATTTTCACCAAAATCTTACCTTCCTTGATCTTGTCCCCGTTATCTACCATAAGGTGTGATCCTACAGGAAGGTTATAGGAACGAAGTACTTCATCGTTATTGTTCTTGATCAACAAGGTAGGTATAAGCCTCTTGTTCCTTGACTCGGAAATTACCTTTTCTTGGAAACCTGTCTGCTCATCTATTTCTACCTGATAGGTAACCCCTTGCTCTATATTCTCATATGCGATCTTACCGGGGAATTCCGAAACGATGACCCCGTTGTATGGATCCCACTGACAGATAACTTGACCTTTTTCCACCTTGGCGCCGTTCTTAATGAACAGTTGCGAACCGTAAGGAATGTTATTGGTACTAAGGGTGATCCCTGTCTTTACATCCACTATCTTAAGTTCCGAGGTCCTTGAAATGACCGTCTCCACTTTTTTGCCTTCGCCATCTTCCCCGATAACGGTCCTAAGATCTTCGATCTCGGCAATTCCGCCGAATTTGGCTTCCAGTTTACTGTCCTCGGAAATGTTCCCTGCAATACCCCCTACGTGGAAAGTACGCAACGTTAACTGTGTACCAGGTTCCCCAATGGATTGGGCGGCAACAACACCAACGGCTTCGCCCCTCTGCACCATTTTATTGGTGGAAAGGTTCCTTCCGTAACATTTGCCACAGATTCCCTTTTGGGCTTCGCATGTCAATGCCGAGCGCACTTCCACTTTTTCGATGGGCGATGCCTCTATCTTCTTGACATCCGCCTCCAAGATTTCCTGTCCTGCCCTTAGCAACATTTCTTCGGTCATTGGGTTGTAGACATCGTGAAGGGCCACCCTTCCCAAAATCCGTTCCCCAAGACTTTCAACTATTTCCTCGTTCTTCTTCAAAGCCTCGACCTCTATACCCCTTAAGGTACCGCAATCTTCGGTATTGATGATGACATCTTGGGACACATCCACCAATCGACGCGTAAGGTAACCTGCATCCGCCGTTTTAAGGGCGGTATCGGCCAGCCCCTTACGGGCACCGTGGGTAGAGATAAAGTATTCCAAAATGGACAGACCTTCCTTAAAGTTGGAAAGGATCGGGTTTTCAATGATCTCCCCACCACCGGCTGTCGATTTTTTCGGCTTGGCCATTAATCCACGCATTCCGGTAAGCTGACGGATCTGCTCTTTGGAACCCCTTGCCCCGGAATCCAACATCATATACACCGAGTTGAACCCTTGCTGGTCCTCACGGATACGTTTCATCGCCAATTCGGTCAGCATGGCATTGGTAGATGTCCATACGTCGATAACTTGGTTGTAACGCTCGTTATTGGTGATCAGACCCATATTATAGTTGGCCATGATACCTTCAACCTGTGCGTTTGCGTCGGCGATCATCTCGTGTTTCTCCGGTGGGATAATGATATCCCCAAGGCTAAAGGAAAGACCGCCCCTAAAGGCAAACTCATATCCCATGGTCTTGATCTTGTCCAAGAAATCGGCCGAAGTTGGCACATCGGTAAGACGCAGGATCGTTCCGATGATATCCCTCAGGGATTTTTTGTTCAAAACCTCGTTTACATAACCCGCTTTTTCCGGTACCACCATATTGAAGAGTACCCTTCCCACTGTGGTAGGTATGATCTTGAACACAAGTTCCCCTTCCTCATTGAAATCTTTGGTACGTACCTTTATTCCAGCATTCAGGTCCACTTTGCCCTCGTTAAAAGCGATCACGACCTCCTCTGAGGAATAAAAAGTGATCCCTTCTCCCTTAACATGGACTTCTGGGGTGGATTTACGCTCCTTGGTCATATAATAAAGGCCCAAGACCATATCCTGTGAAGGAACGGTAATCGGTGAACCGTTTGCAGGGTTCAGAATGTTGTGCGAGGCCAACATCAACAATTGGCATTCCAATATCGCCTCTGGGCCCAATGGCAGGTGCACCGCCATTTGGTCACCATCGAAATCCGCGTTGAAAGCCGTACACACCAATGGGTGCAGGCGAATCGCCTTTCCTTCGATCAATTTAGGCTGGAATGCCTGTATTCCCAAGCGGTGCAAGGTAGGGGCCCGGTTCAGAAGAACAGGATGTCCCTTTAATACGTTCTCCAGAATATCCCAAACTACGGGCTCTTTTTTATCGATGATCTTTTTGGCCGATTTGACCGTCTTTACAATTCCCCTTTCGATCAATTTCCTGATCACAAACGGTTTATAAAGTTCCGCGGCCATATCCTTTGGAAGTCCGCATTCGAACAATCTCATTTCCGGACCTACGACGATTACCGAACGGGCAGAGTAATCCACACGTTTCCCCAAAAGGTTCTGACGGAAACGTCCCTGTTTTCCCTTTAGGGAATCGGAAAGTGATTTTAACGGCCTGTTTGATTCGGTCTTAACGGCGGACGCCTTACGGGTATTGTCGAACAGGGAATCCACGGATTCCTGCAGCATACGTTTCTCATTTCGAAGGATCACCTCGGGGGCCTTGATCTCTACCAATCTTTTAAGACGGTTGTTCCTGATGATCACCCTTCTGTACAGATCATTAAGGTCGGAGGTCGCAAAACGGCCACCATCCAAAGGCACCAACGGCCTAAGTTCGGGCGGGATCACGGGAATTACCTTCATGATCATCCATTCGGGCCTATTTTCCCTATTTTCCTGTGATTCCCTAAGCGATTCAACTACCTGAAGCCTTTTAAGGGCCTCTGTTTTGCGCTGTTTTGAGGTTTCCGTATTGGCTTTGTGCCTCAACTCGTAGGAAAGCTCGTCCAAATCGATACGCGATAGGATATCTATAAGGCACTCCGCCCCCATTTTGGCAATGAACTTGTTGGGATCGGAATCTTCAAGGTACTGGTTCTCCACTGGAATGGATTCCAGGATATTCAAGTACTCCTCTTCGGTAAGGAAATCCATTTTTTGGATTTCCTCCCCATCGGGTCCTTTTGCAATACCAGGTTGGATCACCACATACCGTTCGTAATAGATGATCATATCCAATTTCTTGGAAGGCAGTCCCAAAAGATATCCTATCTTATTGGGCAAGGAACGGAAATACCAGATATGTGCCACGGGAACTACCAAATTGATATGTCCCACCCGGTCCCTACGAACCTTTTTCTCGGTAACCTCTACCCCACAACGGTCGCACACGATCCCGCGGTAACGAATCCTCTTATATTTTCCACAGGCACATTCGTAATCCTTAACGGGACCAAAAATACGCTCACAAAAAAGTCCGTCACGCTCAGGCTTGTGCGTCCTATAATTGATGGTCTCCGGCTTTAAAACTTCCCCTCTGGATTCAGCCAGAATAGATTCTGGAGAAGCCAAACCGATTGAAATTTTATCGAACCTCTTTATTGTGTTATTATCTTTTGTTCTAGCCATAACAATATGGTGATAGTAAATTAAATGTGTGTATTACAAATAGTGTTCAAGACCTATTATTCTTCCAATCTTATATCGAGGCCCAAACCTTTAAGTTCGTGCATCAGTACGTTGAAGGATTCCGGTAGTCCGGGCTCTGGCATTGTTTCGCCTTTTACGATCGATTCATATGTCTTGGCCCTTCCGATAACATCATCGGATTTTACCGTTAGTATCTCCCGTAAGGTTGCCGAGGCACCATAGGCTTCCAAGGCCCATACTTCCATTTCCCCAAAACGTTGTCCACCAAATTGTGCTTTTCCACCCAATGGTTGCTGCGTTATCAAAGAGTATGGCCCAATAGATCTGGCATGCATCTTATCGTCTACCATGTGTCCAAGTTTCAGCATATAGATCACCCCAACTGTCGCGGGTTGGTCAAAGCGCTGCCCGGTTCCACCATCGTAGAGATAGGTGTGGCCAAATCTAGGGATTCCGGCCTCGTCGGTAAAGGAATTGATCTGGTCCAAGGTGGCCCCATCAAAAATAGGGGTGGCATATTTCCTTCCCAATTTAAGACCTGCCCATCCAAGTACGGTTTCATATATCTGCCCGATGTTCATACGCGATGGCACCCCTAGCGGATTGAGAACGATGTCAACGGGTGTTCCATCCTCAAGGAACGGCATATCCTCATGACGGACGATCCTGGCCACAATACCTTTGTTCCCGTGACGTCCCGCCATTTTATCGCCTACTTTCAGTTTTCGTTTTTTGGCAACATATACCTTTGCCAATTTCATGATTCCCGCTGGAAGTTCATCCCCTACCGAAATAGTGAACTTGTCCCTTCTGAGATTCCCTTGAAGGTCGTTCAATTTGATCTTGTAATTGTGCAACAGATCGGCCACTAATGTATTGGTATCCTTGTCCGTGGTCCAACTTCCACCTACCAAGTGGGCAAAATCGTCCACCGAGTTCAACATCTTCATGGTGTACTTCTTGCCTTTTGGAAGTACTTCCTCCCCTAGGTCGTTCAATACCCCTTGGGAAGTCTTACCATTGATCAGGAAGAACAATTTGTCCACCAAAATGTCCTTCAACTGTTGGAACTTCACTTCATATTCCAGTTCCAATTTGGAGATGGCCTCCTTGTCCTCGGAACGCTTGCGCTTATCCTTTACGGAACGGGAGAACAATTTCTTGTCTATGACCACTCCCCTAAGGGATGGGGAAGCTTTAAGGGATGCATCCTTGACATCGCCTGCCTTGTCCCCAAAAATGGCCCGTAGCAATTTCTCCTCCGGCGTTGGATCGGATTCCCCTTTTGGGGTAATCTTTCCTATCAGGATATCACCGGGTTTTACCTCGGCCCCGATACGGATCATTCCGTACTCGTCCAGATCCTTGGTAGCTTCCTCGGATACGTTCGGAATATCATTGGTAAGCTCTTCGGCCCCCAATTTGGTATCCCTTACTTCCAACGAATATTCATCTATGTGTATGGAAGTGAAAATATCTTCCCTCACCACTTTTTCTGAAATTACGATGGCATCCTCAAAGTTGTACCCCTTCCATGGCATAAAGGCCACTTTCAGGTTTCTTCCCAAGGCCAGTTCGCCACTTTCGGTAGCGTACCCTTCGCATAGTACCTGCCCTTTATTCACCCTATCGCCCTTTTTTACAATGGGCTTTAGGTTGATGCTGGTACCTTGGTTGGTCTTTCTGAACTTGACAAGCTCATAGGTCTTGGAATCCTCTTCAAAGCTAACGGACCTTTCCTCTTCGGTCCTATCGTATTTGATGATGATTTTCTTGGCATCCACATATTCTATGACCCCATCTCCCTCCGCATTGATAAGTACCCTGGAGTCGGAGGCCACTTGGCGTTCCAGACCGGTACCCACAATAGGGGATTCGGGCTTCAACAATGGCACGGCCTGCCGCATCATGTTGGATCCCATCAAGGCCCTGTTGGCATCATCGTGCTCCAAAAAGGGGATCAAAGATGCCGAGATAGAGGCTATTTGATTGGGTGCCACATCCGTATAGTTCAATTCTGCCGGATCCACCACAGGGAAATCGCCTTCTTCCCTGGCGATCACTTTTTCATCCATAATGGTACCGTCCTCTTCCAAAGGTATGTTTGCCTGGGCAAATTTCATTCCTTCCTCCTCCTCGGCACTCAGGTACCCAAACTCCTTGGTGTTCACTTTTCCGTTATCGACTTTGCGATAGGGCGTCTCCAAGAATCCCATGGAGTTCACCTTGGCAAATACCGCAAGGGATGAAATAAGACCGATGTTCGGTCCTTCAGGTGTTTCAATGGGGCACAACCTTCCATAATGGGTATAGTGTACGTCCCTTACCTCAAATCCCGCACGTTCCCTTGATAGTCCACCTGGTCCCAGAGCGGACAGCCTCCTCTTGTGCGTGATCTCCGCCAATGGGTTGGTCTGGTCCATAAACTGTGACAACTGATTGGTCCCAAAAAAGGAATTGATCACAGAGGACAGGGTCTTTGCATTAATGAGGTCTATGGGTGTAAACACTTCATTGTCCCTCACGTTCATACGCTCACGGATGGTCCTGGCCATTCTGGAAAGTCCCACACCGAACTGTTGTGACAATTGTTCCCCAACGGTCCTGACACGTCTGTTGGAAAGGTGGTCGATATCATCGATTTCCGCCTTGGAGTTGATCAGTTCGATCAAGTACTTTATAATGGTGATGATATCTTCCTTGGTAAGGACCAGTTTGTCCATACCAATGTCCAGCTGTAATTTTTTGTTCATCCTATAACGGCCTACCTCTCCTAGGTTGTACCGTTGATCGGAAAAGAACAGTTTATCTATGATACCACGGGCCGTTTCCTCATCGGGCGGCTCCGCGTTACGAAGTTGTCTGTATATATGTTCCACCGCTTCCTTCTCGGAATTGGTCGGATCTTTCTGTAGGGTATTGTGAATAATGGAGTAATCGGACTGTGCGTTGTTCTCCTTGTGCAAAAGGATCGTCTTTACATCGGCCTCGATGATCTCGTTTATATGCTCCTTCTCCAATATAGTGTCCCTGTCCAAGATGATCTCGTTTCTTTCGATGGACACCACCTCACCTGTATCCTCATCCACAAAATCCTCGTGCCATGTATTGAGTACCCTCGCCGCCAATTTACGGCCAAGCACTTTTTTAAGGCCTGCATTTGAAACCTTCACTTCCTCGGAAAGGTCGAATATCTCAAGGATATCCTTATCCCTTTCAAAACCGATGGCCCTGAAAAGGGTCGTAACGGGCAATTTTTTCTTTCGATCGATATAGGCATACATCACGCCATTGATATCGGTGGCGAATTCGATCCATGATCCCTTGAAGGGGATTACCCTGGCCGAATATAATTTGGTTCCGTTCGCATGGAAGGATTGTCCAAAGAAAACTCCCGGTGAACGGTGCAATTGCGAAACCACTACACGTTCCGCTCCATTGATGACAAAGGTACCACTAGGGGTCATATAGGGAATTGTACCTAGATATACGTCCTGTACGATGGTTTCAAAATCTTCATGTTCCGGATCGGTGCAGTAAAGTTTTAAACGTGCCTTAAGCGGCACACTGTAGGTAAGACCCCGCTCTATACACTCCTGAATGGAATATCTGGGCGGATCTATAAAATAATCAAGAAATTCCAATACAAATTGGTTACGGGTATCCGTGATTGGAAAATTTTCCATGAAGGTATTATAAAGCCCTTCATTGCCCCTCTCATCCGATTTAGTCTCAAGTTGAAAAAAATCTTGAAAAGATTTGATCTGAATGTCCAAGAAATCCGGATAGTCCGGTATGTTCTTAGCGGATGCGAAACTTATTCTTTCAGTTTGTTTTGTAAACATCAATGGACAAAGTTTTTATTGTGAATACTAAGGTGGGTAGTATATGTCCTTATATACAACATATATAAAAGAGTTTAGGTCTAGCCACCAAAACGGTGGAAAGACCTAAACCAAAATAGTATGGTTGTCGCTATTATTTAAGCTCAACTTCCGCTCCTGCTTCTTCCAATGATTTAAGAATTCCTTCGGCCTCATCTTTAGAGATACCTTCCTTAATAGCTTTTGGTGCGCTATCAACGATATCTTTCGCTTCTTTCAATCCCAAACCGGTCAATTCCTTCACCAATTTAACGACTGCCAATTTAGAAGCTCCAGCGGCTTTCAAAATAACATCAAATTCGGTCTTTTCCTCAACGGCCTCACCACTATCGGCGGCACCGCCACCAGCGGCTACGGCAACTGCAGCAGCAGCGGGCTCGATACCATATTCTTCTTTTAGTATAGCAGCTAACTCATTTACTTCCTTTACGGTCAAGTTAACCAATTGTTCTGCGAAATCTTTTAAATCTGCCATTTTTCTATCGTTTAATAAAATTTTAAAATATAATTGTTTTTAGTGCGTACGTATTATTTTTCGGATAAGGTCTTAAGGATACCTGCCAATTTGCCACCACCGGACTTAAGTCCAGATATAACATTTTTAGCGGGCGATTGGAGCAATCCGATAACTTCTCCGATCATTTCTTCCTTGGACTTGATATTGATAAGGGCATCCAGGGTATCATCACCAATATACACGGCCTCTTCTATAAAGGCGCCCTTTAACAAAGGTTTGGTAGTCTTCTTCCTGAAGGTCTTTATCAATTTTGCGGGTGCATTTCCTATTTCGGAATACAGGATGGAGGTATTGCCCACCAAAACCCCTGAAAGGTCCCCGAAATCCTTGTCCGATGCTTCCATTGCTTTTGCGAGCAATGTATTCTTTACGACCGCAAGTTTAATGTTTGCCTTAAAACAGGCCCTCCTCAAATCCGAAGTCGAGGAAGCGTCCATACCGGAAATATCCGCCAAATAGATAACGGGATTGCTACCCAACTGTACGGTAAGATCCTGTATAACCTCCAATTTTTCTTTTCTTGTCATAATAAAAACTTTAAACTACGGTTATACTGCTTTTGGGTCCAATTGCACACTTGGGCTCATGGTACTGGACAGGTAGATGGTCTTCATATAGACACCTTTGGCCGCTGTTGGCTTCAACTTGACCAACGTATCCAAAAGTTCCTTGGCATTTTCCGCCAGCTTCTCCGGGGAAAAGGAAACTTTTCCGACCGCTGCATGTACAATGCCCGTTTTATCGACCCTAAAATCGATCTTACCAGCCTTCACTTCCGCAACAGCTTTGGCAACATCCATGGTTACCGTACCTGTCTTGGGGTTTGGCATTAGGCCCCTTGGTCCCAAAATCCTACCGAGCGGTCCCAATTTCCCCATGACACTTGGCATGGTTATGATCACGTCCACATCGGTCCAACCGTTTTTGATCTTATCCAAATATTCATCCAATCCAACGAAGTCGGCTCCGGCCTCTTGGGCCTCGGCTTCCTTGTCCGGGGTTACCAGGGCAAGGACCTTTACATCCTTTCCGGTTCCGTGAGGAAGGGTAACAACCCCACGTACCATTTGGTTCGCTTTCCTTGGATCCACACCCAAGCGTACAGCGATATCCACTGATGCATCAAATTTTACGTTGGTTATTTCTTTTACCAAAGCGGACCCCTCTGCCAAAGAATACAGCTTGTTCCTATCCACTTTGGAAAGGGCTTCCTTATGCTTTTTTGTTAATTTTGCCATTTCTAAATTGCTTTATAAGATTTTAAAAAGGTTTGGTACCCGAAACCTTCAGACCCATAGATCTTGCCGTACCGGCGACCATACTGATGGCCGATTCAACGGTAAAGGCGTTAAGATCCACCATTTTGTCCTCGGCAATGGTCTTGATCTGTTCCCAGCTCACACTTGCCACTTTGTTCCTGTTAGGTTCGCCAGATCCCTTTTTAATCTTAGCCGCTTCCATAAGTTGAATTGCCGCTGGCGGTGTCTTAACGACGAAGTCGAACGACTTGTCCTTATATACGGTGATAGCAACTGGCAATACTTTGCCCGGTTTATCCTGTGTACGCGCGTTGAACTGCTTACAGAATTCCATGATGTTAACACCGGCAGCACCTAAAGCGGGTCCGACCGGTGGCGACGGATTCGCTGCACCTCCCCTAACTTGTAGTTTAACTACTTTACTTACTTCTTTTGCCATTGTTTAGAATTAATTAAATTCAAATTGTGTCTATAGGAAGCAACACAACTTATATATATGTAACAAATACTATTTATACTTTTTCAACTTGCATATAACTCAGTTCAAGGGGGGTCTTCCTACCAAAAATCTTCACCATTACCTCCAACTTGCGTTTTTCTTCGTTGATTTTTTCCACGGTTCCGTTAAATCCGTTGAAAGGGCCATCAATGACCTTGATGGTTTCCCCGATTATGAACGGGATGGCCACGTTGTCCGTCGTAACTGCCAGTTCGTCCACTTTCCCGAGCATCCTGTTCACTTCAGACCTTCTCAAGGGCACGGGATCACCCCCTTTTGTCTCGCCCAAAAATCCGATCACATTGGTTATGGAACGGATAATATGGATCATTTCGCCCCCCAGATTGGCCTTGATCATAATATATCCGGGGAAATACACCCTTTCCTTATTGATCTTTTTACCGCTCCGCACCTGTACCACCTTTTCGGTAGGCACCAATACCTCTTCCAAATAATCGGAAAAACCCAATCTCGCAACCTCGGCTTCTATATATCCTTTTATTTTGTTTTCCTGACCGCTTACAGCCCTAACCACATACCACTTCTTTTCCAATACTTCTGACATAGATGTGTCTTAGTTTATTACTTTGTCGAAATACAATTTGATCAACTCCCCAAAGAGACTATCAACGCCCCATGTGGCCAGCGCGAACAAAATTGCGAAGACCGCCACGACCACCATTAAATTGGTAGATTCGGCCCTGGAGGGCAGGGTAACATTGTTTCTAAGTTCTTCTACGGATTCCTTTATATACGTCAACATGCTGCGAAAGATTTTTCTTAAGTTAAGGAGGTACCAAAGCTGATATACAGCGACCTTCCTGTGGATATGGCGGTGATTCTTTTACCGATCCCATTTATCGGGACCAACCCCTGCAACTGCCTTTGATCTACAAACGGGAAAATAAAAATCCCTTTACCACATTTGCACGGGAGGAGAGACTCGAACTCCCGACACCTGGTTTTGGAGACCAGTGCTCTACCAACTGAGCTACACCCGTTTATATTTGCACTGAAAGGTATCCCATTTTAGTAGGATACCCTCAGTGAAATAGTATCATCAATGTACTTAATCCAATATTTCGGTAACCTGACCCGCACCTACGGTCCTACCACCTTCACGGATGGCAAAACGAAGACCCACGTTCAAGGCTATCGGAGACAATAGATCAACAGTAATGGTAAGGTTGTCACCTGGCATTACCATCTCAACTCCCTCGGGAAGGTTGATGGTACCTGTTACATCGGTAGTCCTTACATAGAACTGTGGACGGTAGTTGTTATGGAAGGGAGTATGACGACCACCTTCTTCTTTTTTAAGGACATAAACCTCGGCCTTGAATTTAGCGTGTGGCTTAACGGAACCTGGCTTACAGATTACCATTCCCCTTTTGATCTGTGATTTATCGATACCCCTCAAAAGGATACCCACGTTGTCACCGGCCTCGCCCCTGTCCAATATCTTACGGAACATTTCAACACCGGTTACGGTAGAGTTCAATTTCTCGGCACCCATTCCGATGATCTCAACTGCATCACCTGTATTGGCAACACCTGTTTCGATACGCCCGGTAGCAACGGTACCACGACCTGTAATGGTGAAAACATCTTCAACAGGCATCAAGAAAGGCTTATCAACATCCCTTTGTGGCAATTCGATCCAACCATCAACGGCCTCCATCAAGGACATTACGGTATCGACCCATTTTTGCTCCCCGTTCAGTGCTCCCAAAGCGGAACCAGCGATTACGGGACCATTGTCACCATCGTATTCGTAGAAGGAAAGCAGTTCCCTGATCTCCATTTCAACCAATTCCAAAAGCTCCTCATCATCTACCATATCCACTTTGTTCATGAATACGACCATTCTTGGGATACCTACCTGACGTCCCAAAAGGATGTGCTCACGGGTCTGTGGCATTGGACCATCCGTAGCGGCAACCACCAAAATGGCTCCGTCCATCTGGGCGGCACCGGTAACCATGTTCTTAACGTAATCCGCGTGACCTGGACAATCCACGTGCGCATAGTGACGGTTCGCGGTTGAATATTCAACGTGGGAAGTGTTGATGGTAATACCCCTTTCCTTTTCCTCCGGAGCGTTATCGATAGAATCGAAACTTCTCATTTCAGAAAGCCCTGCATTCGCCAAAACGGTTGTAATAGCG
>TARA_R110002020_G_scaffold168432_1_pt1 | contig 16397 bp, 15 predicted proteins | sample TARA_R110002020 | Tara Oceans TARA_R110002020 (sample SAMEA4396489) | marine metagenome | biome: Westerlies Biome; feature: [MES] marine water layer (ENVO:01000295) within the mesopelagic zone...; material: water (ENVO:00002006), including particulate matter (ENVO:01000060) such... | reverse complement strand
CTCTATCATACACTTTTGGTCCTTGATCTTCCTATACATGTGGGCAGGGCCTCACCACTTGCTTTACACATCACTTCCTGAGTGGGCCCAAGTACTGGGAACAGTGTTTTCTGTGATGCTTTTGGCTCCGTCGTGGGGTGGTATGGTAAATGGTCTGTTGACTCTACGTGGAGCTTGGGATAAAGTGACAAATGATCCAGTATTGAAATTCATGGTTGTGGCGATCACGGCTTATGGTATGGCAACCTTTGAGGGACCAATGCTTTCTTTTAAGAATGTCAGTGCAATAGCGCATTATACCGATTGGATAGTTGCTCACGTTCACATTGGCGGATTAGGTTGGAATGGGTTCTTGACCTTTGGTATGCTGTATTGGATGTGGCCTAGATTATTTAAGACAACCATCTATTCAACTAAGATGGCAAATACACACTTTTGGCTTGGAGTCTTGGGAATCATTTTCTATGCCTTGCCAATGTATGTGGCAGCATTGACACAATTCTTGATGTTGAGAGAATTTGATGAGATGGGTAAGCTGGCTTATGGTAACTTCCTTCAAACTGTAGTAGAGTTAGTGCCAATGTACATGCTTCGGGCATTTGGTGGTTTACTCTATGTGAGTGGTGCAATTTTGATGGGCTATAATATGTTCAAAACTGCTCAGCAAGGTACGTTTGTAGAAACAGAGGAAGACTCAGCACCTGCTTTGGCTAAAAACTATAATCCTAGAGGGGAATTCTGGCACCGAGCATGGGAGAGAAAACCAATTTTCTTTGCTGTTTTAGCTACAGTCGCAATACTTATTGGTGGAATCGTGGAGATCATTCCAACGATTTTGGTGAAATCAAATGTTCCGACTATCAGTTCGGTCAAGCCTTATACAGCTCTTGAGCTTGAAGGAAGAGATATTTATATTAAAAATGGTTGTGTAGGCTGTCACTCTCAGATGATCAGGCCATTTAGATTTGAGACGGAGCGCTATGGGGAATATTCCAAAGCTGGGGAATATGTATATGATCGACCTTTCCTGTGGGGATCCAAACGAACGGGGCCCGATCTACATCGCGTAGGTGGGAAATACCCAGATAGTTGGCACTATTTCCATATGGAAGACCCTCGAAGTATGTCTCCAGGCTCATTGATGCCACCGTATCCGTGGTTAGTCACTAATGAATTGGACTATTCAGATCTGCCTGCGAAAATAAGAACTATGCAAAAGCTAGGCGTGCCCTATCCAGAAGGATACGATGAACAAGCAGTAGCGGATCTACAAACTCAAGCTGCTGGAATCGCTACAGGCTTGAAAGATGCGGGAGTAGAAGTACTGCCAAATACTGAAATAGTAGCATTGATCGCCTATTTGCAGCGATTGGGTACAGATATTAAAGTGTCATCATCTAACTAACCAGAAATCATGTACAAAGAAGTATTAAGATCAATGGAAAATGTAGAGATATTCCCGATTATCTCTTTAGTGATATTCGTTCTATTTTTTATAGGCATGGCTATTTGGGCACTGAGAGTTCCAAAGGATTATATTGAACATATGAGTTCTCTCCCAATGGATGATGATAAAGAATTAACCGACAAACAGCCATGAAGAAATATTTAACTTTAATCGGTCAACTGCTTTCGAGCTCAGCATTTGCTCAGGAGGAGTCTGTGTCGGGAGCTATGCAAGCGATGGATTCAAATCAAGTAGCTATCTTTATTATCATCGGTGTCATATTGGGAGTGATTATTCTACTTCTTATTCTGATGCTTTATTTAATGTCTTTTATCTCTGCTGTTTTCCGCAAGGAAAATCCAGAATTAGCTGAGGAACCTAGCTGGTGGAAATCTTTCAAAGAGCGATTTGTCACTGGAGATATCGAAGAAGAGCTTTCTCAGGAGAAATTAATGACTGGACACTCTTACGATGGTATTCAAGAACTGGACAACTTTATGCCTCCATGGCTTCAATATGTCTTTACTGGTACGATCATCATCGCCTTTGTTTATTTTGGATATTATACGATTTTGGGCTATGGAAAGACAGGCATTGAAGAGTACGAAGAAGAAGTTCGTATCGCAGCTATAGAGGCAGAAGCTCGTGGAGCTAGTGCTCTGGCATCGATCGATGAGAACAATGTAGAAGTAGATGATTCAGCTGTGGGACTGAAAGCTGGTAAGACGATATTTGGAACTAATTGTGCTGCTTGCCATGCTGCAGATGGAGGAGGGGGAGTAGGTCCAAATCTAACAGATCAATATTGGTTGCATGGAGGTGGTATTAAGGATCTTTTCTCTGTGATAAAATATGGAGTCATAGAGAAGGGGATGGTTCCATGGGAAGATCAGTTGAGTCCTCAGGAAATACGAGAAGTCGCCAGTTATATTCTTACACTGCAAGGCATGAGTCCTGCGGTTGCGAAGGATCCGCAAGGAGAACTATATGAAGGAGGAGAAACAGCGCCTACTGAAGATTCGGGAGCTCCAGCGGATTCTTCTGCAATAGCTGAATAACTTAACTCTACCGAGAATTTTGGAATTCCCGGTGGAAAATAGCCTTCTACTATGGCAAAGAAAAACCCACATTTAAATCCTGCGACATTCAGAGATGCGCTAGCTACCGTCCAAGATGATGGAAATAGGAATTGGGTTTATCCCAAAAAAGTAAAAGGATATTTTTACAAGTACAGAACTTACTTTTCCTGGCTATTATTGACTATCTTATTTGCAGGGCCTTTCATCAAAGTCGATGGAAGGCCATGGTTGCTTTTTAATATTTTCGAGCGGAAATTCATCATTTTCGGAGCTGTATTCTGGCCACAAGATACCTACCTGCTCATTTTTCTTTTACTCATATTCTTTGTTTTTATCATTCTCTTTACCGTCGCTTTTGGCAGGGTATGGTGCGGATGGGCATGTCCGCAGACGCTGTTCATGGAAATGGTTTTTCGAAAAATAGAATACCTAATCGAAGGAGATGCTAATCAGCAAAGAGCTTTGAATGCTCAGCCATGGACCCCAGAGAAAATCACTAAGAAAACGATCAAGATTACCATTTTCTCACTCATTTCTTTAATGATAGGGCATTTGGTGATGGCCTATTTAATAGGTATTGATCAGGTGGTTGAGATCGTGTCTTCTCCACCTACTGCTCATATGCCGGGATTTATTGGGCTGATCGCCTTCTCTGGGATCTTCATGTTTGTCTTTACTTGGTTTCGTGAGCAGGCGTGTCTGGTCGTTTGTCCATACGGACGATTGCAAGGAGTGATGCTGGACAATAATTCCATCAATGTCATGTACGATTATATCCGTGGTGAACCGCGCGCTCCGATCCGTAAAATTGCTGAAGAAAACGCTGACAAAGGCGATTGTGTGGACTGTAGTCTTTGTGTACAAGTTTGCCCGACGGGGATAGATATCCGAAATGGTATTCAGATGGAATGTGTCAACTGTACAGCATGTATTGATGCCTGTGATGAGGTGATGCTGAAAGTTGATAGACCTGTAGGTTTGATCAGATATGCTTCCGAAAACAGTATTAAAGAAGGTTTTCAAAAGCTTTTCACCAGCAAAGTCAAGATTTATAGTGTGATCCTATCATTGTTGGTTGCTGCATTTGTGACTTTGTTGGCTACCAGAAATGATATTTCTGCGACTGTCACGCGTTTTCCAGGGATGACTTACCAGGAGCGTGAAGATGGGATGGTGACGAACTTGTATCAAATAACTTTGATCAATAAAACTTACGATCCGCAGGAAGTTTCACTAAAGTCTCTTGCCGAAGGTATGACTGTGGAAATCGTTGGAGAGCAGCTTTGGGTATTGGAACCGCAGTCTAAATTTGAAGGGCGGTTTTTTCTGGTAAGAAAGCAAGGAGAGGTCACCGTGAATCAGGAAAAAGTGGAGCTATCTCTCCTACATTTAGGTGAGGAAATAGATCATATCAAGACTAATTTCACAGCTCCAGTCAAGTAATTCTGGGAATTAACTAAAGAAATTATGAATTGGGGAACAGGAATAGTACTTACGATTATAGCCTTCGTGGTTCTGATCATGACGATGGTCGTGATTTCTGTCCGTATGGATGGAATTGAATTGGTGACAGAGAATTACTACGAAGAAGAGATAAAGTATCAGGATAGAATCGATGAATCGAATTCTGCTTTGGGATTGGATAGAGAAGTGATCTCCTATGATGCTCAATCCAAAGTATTAGCGCTAGACCTTCCTAATGGTACCACAGGTACTTTGCAGCTATTTCGTCCATCTGATTCCTCTTTGGATCAGGAAATTGTGGTGAACGTAACTCATTCTGGAATAACAGAAGTTACTCTCGAAAACCTGAAAACTGGATACTGGAAAGTCCAGCTGAATTGGTCAGAAAATGGAGTCGATCATTATCAAGAGAAAAAGATCACCATATAAATGCTGTGGACTGCCTTCATACTAGGGTTTCTGGGTTCATTTCACTGTGTGGGAATGTGTGGCCCTATTGCTTTGGCAGTTGCTGGCAAAGGGAAAAGTGCATATTTCTCGAATAAAATTCTCTACAATCTTGGCAGAAGTGTCACCTATGCGATGCTGGGATTGATCGTAGGAAGCATAGGTTTTTCCTTGTCTCTTGCCGGCGTTCAGCAGATTTTCTCTATTGTGGCGGGAGCTATTATCTTGATTTTTGCAGTTACTTACAAGAGGGCAGATCAATTTCTGGCTATACCAGCACTATCGGGAATAGTAATGTGGGTAAAGAGGCAACTGAATAAATTCATCAGAGCTCGAGGATCGTTTGCTTTTTTTGCGACCGGACTAGCAAATGGACTGCTTCCTTGTGGAATGGTCTATATGGCATTGGTGGCAGCTTTAGCTTTGCAAAACCCACTTCTTGGAGCTACTTATATGTTTTTTTTCGGAATAGGAACGATCCCTTTACTTCTTGTGCTAATGTTCTCCGGAAATATTTTTTCACTAAAGACCAGACAGAATTTCCAAAAAGCAATTCCTTACTTGGGAGTTGTAATTGGATTACTATTTATCGTCCGTGGTTTAGGACTCGGGATGTTTTACAGCCCAAACTTGCAGGTGTTTGATTACGGGAATCAGCAGGTGGAAATTACTATGTGCGAATAAGCTCAATTAGCTATTTAGCTATTTTTAATCCAAGAGGAAGTTGTTCAAGAAACTACTCTTCAGGCCAAGCCAAACAAAGAAGAAAATCAACCCCCAGAATAGGTAGATTCTGTAGTAATCAGCAGTTTCTTTGTATCGGTTTTCGATCACTTCAGTTTTTTCAAGCGTGTCAATTCTATCGAAAATAGATGCTAAAGTTCCGCCATCAGCTGCTCTGAAAAACTCTCCATTTCCAACTTTTGCAATTTCACGAAGCGTTGACTCATCCAAATAACTCTCTACCATTTGGGGTCTACCAAAGAAATCTGTACCGTAAGGAACGAGTCCATCTTTGCCCATAGCGATTGTATAAAGCTTGATATCCAAGGCAGCAGCAAGGTTTGCTGCAAATAAAGGGTCCACATTTCCTGCATTGCTTTCTCCATCACTCAGCAAGATCATTACTTTAGAGGCAGACTCAGACTCTTTCATGCGGTTGGTCCCTGATGCCAGTGCCGAGCCAATAGCGGTTCCTTTTGCCTCCATCATGCTGAAGGAAATCTCTTTCACAAGATCTGTTAGTAATTCGTAATCATTGGTCAGCGGGGCTAAAGAATAGGCTTCTCCAGCAAAAACAACCATGCCGATACGGTCCCCCACACGGCCATTTATAAATTCAATTGCTGTTGCTTTAGCTGCTTCCAGACGATTTGGCGTGAAATCCTGCAGGTCCATGGATTCAGATATATCCAGCACAAGCATAATATCGATTCCTTCTGTAAACTGCTCTACACGCTCATTACTTCGCTGAGGTCGAGCAAGAGCAACTACCAGCAGAATCAGGAAAAGGTAGAAAAAGCCTGCTGGAATAAGTCTTAAATAAGTCCAGGGATTATTTCTTGATACTCGTTTAGGTAAAGAAAGCTCTAAAACAGGGTTTTTCAGAAACTTAACAAAGGTTCTGAAAAGAACGAAAAGCGGAATAATCCATATCAAATTCAGTAGAATAGGATTTTCCCATTCAAAAGTTTTGAAGGTCTCAGGCTGAAACCAAGACCAGCTAAAGAATTCAGACAGCTGCTCTCTCATGAGTGATTTTGGTTTGTTTTTCCTGGTATTTTTCTTTCGCCACTTCTACTAGATAGTTTGTTGCCTCTTCACTTTGTGAGGATTCTCCAGCGTATATAATTAAATCAATAGCTCTGAGCGCTTTGAATATTTCCGGATTGTCCATTCGTATTCCTATCTCACTGGAAGTCCATTCCCGCACTGGCAACTTGGTGATGCTTTCCATATAGCCTTTCCAAAGCCCTATGACTTCATCTGCAGATTCAATTGAAGGATTCTCGGATAGAAGAGCAGTTTGAGTTTTCCACTTTTTCTCAAATTGAGCCCAGCGTCTTTTTTCCCTTCTTTCGTTCCAGTATTCTTGGATTCTATCTGCGAAAAGGAAGTAGAGGACACCGAGCAAAAGAAGAATACCACCGAGAATAATTCCGATAATGATCCAGTTCCAGGACTTTTCTAGCGGTTGATATATGTTGTTTTGCTGAAAAACCAATTCCTCAGGAATACTGTCCAGCGTAAGTTTCAATTTTAACTCTGCTTCGAGAGGAAAATGTACTACAGTATCGTATCGTGCCAATTCGTAAACCGGCAGAGTCAAGTAAGAGCTAGGATCCAACGAGAAATTTGACAGGTAATAGATTGTGCTATCTTGTGTCACACTGTCCTGAGTACTCGAAATGAATGTTTTCTTTTCAAGTAAAACCAACGGTGAGAAATCAAAGGTTGAATCTGGAAATATTAGCTGCTTTGATTGTGGATACGTTGCTTTGAGTACATAACCTACCCGCTCGCCAAGTTTGGCAGAATCCTGCAAGAAATATCCATCCACAGTGATCTGCTGGGCATTGCACAGGAATGGAATAAATAGAAATAATAAGATTTTGAGCGTCTTAGCCACGTTTCATGCTTTTGTTTCGGTACTTAAATAGCTCAAGAAGCGGACCTACGATGTCTTGGGTAGTGTCGATGGTCAAGTAGTTTATTTGATTTTTTTTGCAGATATCCTTCAGTTGCTCTCGCTCGGAGGTAAAGGTATCTGCTATTTTTTTAGAAAAACTCCCAAAGGCAGTATTCACCCAAGTAGTTTTACCTTTTTCCTTGTCAAATACTGGAATGATTCCCAACGAAGGAAGCGCTGATTCACGGGGATCCGTAAGCTGAATGGCTACTACATCATGTCTTTCCGCCAGCGCTCGGAATGGTCGTTCATAGCCATCATCGATGAAATCTGAGATGATAACAATTACCGCTCTTTTCTTAATGAGGTTCAAAGCAAACATGAACATGGAATTCAAGTCCGTTTTTAGAGAGTTGTTTTCGTGATCAAAGATTCCACGGATCATTTTGACTCCTTGCTTACTTCCTTTGGCAGGAAGGACAAGTTTTTCTTTTTGATCTGAATAACTGATCAGGCCTACTTGGCTACCTTCAAATACAGCTGCCAGAGTTAATACTCCTGCGATAATCTTGCCTTGGTCAATTTTTTTATTTCCTGGCTGGCCGATATCCTGACTGCCGCTTATGTCCAAAAGAAAGAAAACAGACTGTTCTTTGTCTTCACGAAACGTTTTGACGAACGTCCCGTGTCCTTTAGCTGTTACCTTCCATTCAATGGTACGAATATCATCACCGTACTGGTAAGGACGGAGATCATCAAACTCCAATCCTGACCCTTTGAAAAGAGACTGGTATTCTCCTTGCAGGTGATTATTAGCCACCTTTCGGATCATGATTTCGTATTTTCTGAGCTTGTTGAATAATTCGTTCATGAAGGATGATTTGAACGGCCTAAGTTATGCTTCTAAGCTGAATTATAAAATTTCAGTTACATGAAGGGTGGGGAGATTTTCCGTTAAAAAAACCTAATTTTGACCTGTGAAAAGATTTCTAATACTAAGTTTTTGCATTCTTTCTCTTTTAAGCTGCAATTCTGGTAATAAGCCAGACGGATTATTGCCTCAGGATAAAATGGTGGAAGTACTCATAGATATCCATCTAACTGAGGGGCTTACGAGTGCTTTGCCGGTAGCATATGACTCCTCAAAAGTGCTTTATTCTTTACTGGAAAAAGAAGTTTTCATCAAGCATGAAGTCTCTGATTCAGTATTCACCCAAAGTATGATGTATTACCTCCGCGACCCTGATGAAATGGAGCGGATTTATTCTCGTGTGGTAGATTCTCTGGTAGTGAAAGAGTCTTCTGAAGGAATTGTAGACCAATACTAATGCTATACCCTCGCAACCTCGAACAAAAAGTTAATTTCATAAAGATTAAGGAACTGCTAAAAGTGGAGTGTTCTTCTCCGCTTGGAATGCAGTATGTGGATCGTTTGGCTTTCTCTTCTGATTTTAATTTGGTGAGCAAATTACTTGATCAAACGGAGGAGTTTCGCCAGATTTTGATCTCAGGGGACCTTTTCCCTTCTTCTAATTTCACCAATCTGAATCCCTATTTAGAAAAAGCTAAACTTGAAAATTCCTTTCTTGATGAAGAGGATTTCTATGAAATAAAGCTATCTCTAGACACACTGAGGGGATGTATTTCTTTTTTCCAGATAAGAGAGGAGGAATATCCGGTGTTGGGGCAGCTCTTAGGGTTATTGATTGACTTGGATTTGAGTTTACTCAAATCTATCGAATTGATAATCGATGAAAAAGGTAAGATGAGAAGTAATGCAAGCAAGGACTTGCAGTTGATCCGAAGCCAGATTCTCTACGAAGAAAGTCGCCTGCGTAAGGTAATGGATCGCGTTTTCAAGGAAGCCAGGGCAAAAGGTCTTACAACAGAAGATTCTGCGATTACGGTGCGTTCAGGGAGGTTGGTGATTCCTATTGCTGCAGAAAATAAGCGTAAACTTAGAGGCTTCATCCACGATGAATCTGCCACTGGCCAGACGGTATTTATGGAGCCAGAGGAGGCCCTGGATATCAACAATGAAATCCGTGACCTCGAATACATGGAGCGTCGGGAGATTATCAAAATTCTGACTCAATTGACGGATCGAATCAGGCCCGCAATTCCTGCACTGAGGAAAGCTACTAATTTCCTTGGACTGATAGATTTTATTCGTGCCAAGGCAAAATTCGCTCAGAAAACAGCTAGTTGCAGGCCTGAGATCACGAAGGAAAGGCAACTTACCTGGACTCGAGCAAGACATCCTATTTTGGAGATTGCCCTGAAGGCGCAGGGAAAGAATGTGGTTCCTCTGGATGTGAAATTGAGTGGGCATGAGCGATTATTAGTCATTTCCGGGCCAAATGCAGGGGGGAAGTCGGTCACGCTGAAAACTGTGGCCTTGCTGCAATACATGCTTCAATGTGGGATTCTAATCCCGGTGCATCCCGATTCCAAAAGCTCTTTGTTTGATAATTTCTTCATTGATATTGGTGACGAGCAGAACTTGGAGAATGACCTCAGTACTTATAGTTCGCACTTGATGAGCATGAAGCATTTTTCGCTTTTTGCAAATAAGAAAACAATCCTTTTTATCGATGAATTTGGGACGGGGACGGAGCCACAATTTGGAGGGGCAATCGCCGAATCTATTCTTTTAGCACTGAATAAACTCGGAGCTTATGGCGTGATTACGACTCACTACGGCAATCTGAAGCAAATTGCGAATAAGAACCAAGGAATGGTAAATGGCGCGATGCGCTATGATGTGGATAAATTAGAGCCACTTTATCAGCTTGAAATTGGGAAGCCAGGGTCTTCTTTTGCGTTGGAGATCGCTTCTAAAATCGGGATTCCTAAGGAGATTTTGAACTATGCAAAAGAACAGATCGGTGAAGAGCGTGTGCGTTACGATAGATTACTCACTCAGGTAGAAAACGAGAAGAATCAATACGCCACCTTACTCGCTGATGTAAAATCTAAAGAGCGACTACTGAAAACCCGCCTTCAGGAATACAATGAGCTGAAAGAGACGATGGAGACTACCAAGAAACGGTATCTCCAGGAGGCAAAGCAAGAAGCAAAGCAACTGCTGGATCAAGCAAATAAAAAGATTGAAGCTACGATCCGGGAGATCAAAGAGGGTAAGGCTGAGAAGGAGGCTACTAAGCAGGTCAGAAAAGATTTGGAGGAATTTAAAGAGAAAGTCAAGCCTGAAAAAAATGTGATAAAAAGCCCGGAAATCAAAGTGCTGGGAGGAAAGATCGCCGTGGGAGACTGGGTGAGAGTCAAAGACAATGGCGCTATAGCGGAAGTTCTTCAGATCAAAGGCAATGAGCTGGAGGTTTCTATTGGTGAGCTCAAGTCAAAAGTGAAGCTTTCGCGATTAGAGAAAATATCTCAGGGAGAAGCGAAGAGGGAAAAGAAAGCGGCTGTCTCAAGAAGCGGGTACAATACCAATGAAAAGATGATGGATTATTCGCCAAATCTCGATTTGAGAGGGAAACGAGGCGAAGAAATACTATTTATGATCCAGTCTTTTATTGATGAAGGATATATGTTAGGATTGAAGGATCTCAGGATTGTCCATGGCAAAGGCAACGGGATATTAAGAGATTTGACGCGTAATTTTCTTAAGGATATGAGTCAGGTTAGGCATATGGAGGACGAGCATGCGGATCGGGGTGGGGCAGGTGTTACGCTTGTTACTTTGAAATAAAAGACAAAAGGGGAACGATTTCGTTCCCCTTTTCTACTGAATAAGATTTTAAGCTTTATTTTTTAAGCAGTCTGAAAGTATAATTACCGGCTACTGCCATCACTCCATTGACACGAGCTCCTGGTGCAGGAATAGTAAAGGTAAGTGTGAGATTGTCATTGTTTTGAGTGAAGGAAATTTCTCTTCCAGCGACTGGTTTGGTGCCTGAGAGCATAAACTTGTCGAAGTTCGTTCCTACAAAACTCCAGGTTCCTGAAGCGTCAAAAATGTCATTGTTGTTTTTGGAAGTATAGGTTTTGGCAGACCCTGACTTCATTACCAGCTCAAAGCCAGCGTACAGATCTGTTACTACTGCTCCGTCACGCTGTACAGACCCTCCTCCGTCGATTCCCCAAGTTTGGGTTCCAGTTCCCGTCAATGCCTCCGTGGCAATTTGTTCCGGAGTTTTGATTGGATCAGGATCTGGGTCATCTCCACCACAACTTTGAATGGCAACCATGACGAAGGTCAGAAGGAATAATCTAAACAAAAGTGATTTCATGTGTTTATAATTTGTTTTTCAGTGGCTACATGGAATCTCGCATGGTTATAATCATCCCAGTGTGTGACTTTCTTCGTCATGCTCGACTTCATATGTTTGTTTATTGATACCTGTAGCTTTAAAGTTAAGGATTAAACTTCAAAGCTATTGTTTACTTATAATGTTCAAGTACTATTTTTTGCTCACAAAACTTATATTCTCTCGGCTCATTTGAGCAGATTACCAGAATTCTGTTTTTTCCGAACTGCTCGATCATTTCTTGGTACCACTCGATTCCTTTACGATCAAGATTCGAGGTAGGTTCATCTAGAAATATCAAAGGGACATCTGAAAAAAGAGCTAGCCCTAATTTTAAACGCTGTTTCATACCCGATGAAAATTGTCCAACGGGCTTGGAGGCGTGCTGAGTGAGGTAAAGTTGCTCAATAATACCTTTGGTAGATATTCCTTCAAAAGGGTTTTTGAATTTGAAATGGAAGTCAAGCAACTCCTCCAAAGTGAATTCCTCCGGTACTTCCATGTAAGGAGCGGAAATAGTTAAAAAAGAGAACCAATCTGTTTCTGAAATTGATTTTCCATCAAGCTGGTAATCAATTTTTCCTGAAGTAATGGGAATTGCTCCAGATAGGCATTTCAGTAAAGTGGATTTTCCAGATCCATTGCTTCCAGTAATAGCTAAGGAATTTCCTTGAGATAGATCAAGGCTTAGATTTCTAAAAATCCATTCGTATTGGAAGCGTTTTGACGCCTCTTCTAAGTGGATTTTCAGCATAGTTAATTGATGTAGCCTTTCATCACACCTCTTTCAGAAGAGCGAATGAAATTCAAAATTTCATCTCTCTCTTTGGTAGCAGGTAGATTGACTTCGATCTCTTCCAATGCACGACTGTTATTCATGCTATTCAAGAAAAGATATCGGTAAACTTCTTGAATATGGGAAATGGATTCACTAGAAAAGCCTCTTCTTCTTAAGCCAAGGGAATTGACACCTGCATATGAAAGTGGCTCACGTGCTGCTTTAGTGAATGGAGGGACGTCTTTTCTTACCAGAGATCCACCGGAAACCATGGCATGCATTCCGATTTTCACAAATTGGTGAACGGCACTTGATCCACCCACTATCGCCCAATCATCGATGGAAACGTGACCAGCGATTTGAACAGAATTAGCGATGATCACATGGCTGCCGATTACACAATCGTGCGCGACGTGGACATAAGCCATAAGTAAGCAGTGACTTCCGATAACGGTGGTTTGTTTTTCAACTGTTCCTCTGCTGATCGTCACACACTCCCTGATTGTAGTATTGTCCCCAATCATTACAGTAGAATCTTCCCCTTGGAATTTTAAGTCCTGGGGGATACCTGCTATGACAGCACCTGGGAAGATCTTGCAGTTTTTTCCAATGCTTGCACCTGAAAAAACAGTAACATTTGGTCCTATCCAGGTATTATCACCAATAGTGACATTTTCACCAATCATAGTGAAAGGCTCAATTGTAACGTTTTTTCCGATAGTAGCTTTCGGATCAATATGGGCTAATGGGCTGATCATGATTCTTTTCGGGTTATGCTTGCTGTCATTACGGCCTCACATACTAGCGTATTTCCAACATAAGCTTCACCACGCATTTTAGCAATACCTCTTCTTATTGGGGCCAAAAGTTCACATTTAAAAATTAGTGTATCACCAGGAAGAACCATTTTTCTAAACTTACAGTTTTCGATTCCCAGAAAATAAGTCCAGTAATTTTCTGGATCATCCACTGTACTCAATACTAAAATACCACCAGTTTGGGCCATTGCTTCCACTTGTAATACGCCAGGCATTACAGGGTTTGCTGGGAAATGCCCCATAAAGAAAGGTTCGTTGATAGTTACATTTTTCACGCCCGCAACCACCGTATTGTCAAGATAAATAATCTTATCGAGCAGCTGGAAAGGGTATCTGTGCGGCAAAATGCTGCTAATCTGATTGATATCCATTACTGGTGGAAGGCGAGGATCGTAATATGGAATGTGTGAAGTGGTAGACTTCTCCATAGCACGTTTTATTTTCTTTGCAAAAGCTACGTTAGCGGCATGACCTGGTCTTGCGGCCATAATCTGTGCTTTCAAAGGACGTCCTACAAGGGCTAAATCCCCAACAACGTCAAGTAATTTATGTCTAGCCGGTTCATTGCGGTAGCGAAGATCAACATTATTCAAAATGCCTTCTTTCTTTACCTCAACCTTTGGCTTATTAAACATCTTAGCCAAATTAACCAATTCCGCTTCTTCTACTATTCTATCCACCACCACGATGGCATTGTTCAAATCTCCACCTTTAATCAAGTTAGAATTGTAAAGCATCTCTAGTTCATGCAAAAAGCAGAACGTGCGGCAAGAAGCAATTTCTGATCTGAATTGGCCGATGTCCGTGATAGAAGCATGCTGACTACCCAATACTGGAGAGTTGTAATCTACCATTACTGTTACGCGATAGTTATCTGTTGGCAATGCCACCATTTCTACTTCGCGAGCAGAATCTTTGTATTGAATACTTTCTTGAACTTCGTAGAATCTACGCAGTGCATTTTGCTCTTCTAGACCTGCTTCTTCTAATACTTCGATGAACTGAATAGACGACCCGTCCATAATTGGAGGCTCAGGACCATCCAATTGGATTAGTACGTTATCTATTTCTAAACCTACCAATGCTGCCAATACGTGCTCTACAGTATAGACGCGAGCACCATTTTGCTCCAACGTGGTGCCTCTGGAAACATCTACCACCAAGTCGCAGTCTGCGTCTACGGTTGGTCTGCCTTCCAGATCAATTCGCTGAAATTTATATCCGTGGTTTGGAGGTGCAGGGAGGAATGTCATGTTGGAAATAACTCCGGTGTGTAGTCCTACTCCGGATAATTCCACCTGTTTTTTAATGGTGTGTTGTTTTACTTTCATCTGATTATTGAACCGTTCAGCATGCTAAAGGCTGCAAATTTACTGCTTTTTTTCTAGTTCTCTTAGGCGGTCTTCGATCCCTTCTAGGTTTTTGAAAATAGAATAGGACTTGAGGAAATTTTTCATGTCAATTCCTATGTATCCAAAATGGGTATCTCCAGCCTTTTTGATTGATTTAATAATCCCGGTTTTTGCACCAATTGTGGTATTGTCGGCGATTTTCAAATGGCCAATTATTCCTACCTGACCGGCGATAATACAGTTGTTGCCTATTTCAGTAGATCCTGAAATTCCCGTTTGGGAGGCGACAACTGTATTTTCACCAATGATCACATTGTGTGCGATTTGCACCAGGTTGTCTATTTTTGCTCCTTTTTTAATCAATGTGGAACCCATAGTGGCGCAATCTATCGTGCTATTAGCCCCAACACTTACATTGTCCTCCAAGATAACATTCCCTATTTGAGGAATCGCTCTATATGTTCCATCTTCTTGAGGAGCAAATCCAAATCCATCTGAACCGATTACAGCTCCTGGATGGATTTCGCAATTGTCGCCAATTATCGTGTCAGCACAGATTTTTGCCCCGGCATGAATTATCGAATTATTTCCTATCTGCACACGATCTCCGATGTGAACATGGCTATAGATTTTCACTGAATCTCCGATTTTGCAGCTTTTCCCAATATAAGAAAATGCTCCCCGATAGGCTTGCTCACCTATTTGAGAGCTAGCATCCATAAAAGAGGGCTCTTCCACACCCACAATGCTGTTTTTCATCATCATAGAATATGCCTCCAAGAGCATTGTAAAGCCGTTGTAAGCATCTTCCACTTTGATTAAATTGGTTTTCAGAGCTTTGGTTGGCACAAAACTTTTGGATACTATTACTGCAGTAGCCTCCGTTTCGTAGATGAATGGAGTGTATTTTTCATTAGCCAAAAAGCTAATTCCTCCCGGCTTACCTTCCTGGATTTTGTCCAGTCTGGAAACTTTTTGGTTTTCGTCGCCTTCTACTTTTCCCTGAAGGATCGCAGCAACTTGTCCGAGGGTGAATTCCATAAACAGTTAAAAAGAATTTAGTAAGTTAAATTTAGGCTTTTGGCCTTACATACATAATGTTTCTCCACGATTTTACTCATGACTTTTATATTCGGTAGGTCAGCCGCCTGAGCTACATCAATTACTTCGCCTTTTTTCGTCAAAATATTAATTCTGTCCTTGGCGAGGTACCCATAGTTACTTACTGCCCCGTGCGAAAAGAAATAATCCAGGTCTTGAGCAGGAATTCCCAATTTGGAAATCGTCTTTTCTTTCAGCAGAGCAATTTCTTCAGGCTTAAACGCTTCGTTTGTTAAACTGATTTTGAAAAGATTCCGAGTCAAAAACATCTGAGAAATATTTCTAAGGACGTAATCAGGATGGTTTTTCCAAAGCTTTACAGCTCCCCAAATATCCAAATCATCCATTTCGAGGAACAATCGCAAATAGTCTGGATTAGTTCGGAAGTCGGACAAAGATAAATTTTGGCTCAAAAGAAAGTCAAATTCCTCCGTGATAGTAAAGCTTGTGCCTGATTGGCGAAGAAACCGAGCCCGCTCGATCAGTTTGATGAGCATTTTTTCTGCACTGACAGTAGTTTTATGGAGGTAAACTTGCCAGTACATCAAACGACGAGCACTCAGAAAGTTTTCTATGGAATAGATTCCTTTTTCTTCGATGACCACTTGATCATTTTTCACATCCATCATTTTGATGATACGATCCGCACCTATTGTTCCTTCGGATACTCCTGTGAAAAAACAATCTCGCTGCAAGTAATCTAGCCGGTCAATATCCAACTGACTGGAAACCAGTTGATGAAAGAATTTTCGCTCGTATTGATTCTTAAATATTCTTAAAGAAAGGTCTAGTTTGCCACCAAACTCCTGATTGAGGAGTTCAATAGTTAAAAGGGATAGCTCCTCATGAGGAATGCCTCTGAGTAAGCTATATTCCAAGGCATGCGAAAAAGGTCCATGCCCTATGTCATGCAAAAGAATAGCGATTAAAGCAGCTTCATATTCCTGGTCTGTGATTTCAGTACCTTTTATTCGTAGATTGTCTAGCGTAATGCTCATCAAGTGCATT
>TARA_R110002020_G_scaffold55059_4_pt1 | contig 16401 bp, 19 predicted proteins | sample TARA_R110002020 | Tara Oceans TARA_R110002020 (sample SAMEA4396489) | marine metagenome | biome: Westerlies Biome; feature: [MES] marine water layer (ENVO:01000295) within the mesopelagic zone...; material: water (ENVO:00002006), including particulate matter (ENVO:01000060) such... | reverse complement strand
GTTCACAGGTGGCGGGCTTGAGTTCGCTGACGGTACGATCATAGAGCCAGAGAATGATCTACTTCTGTGGATCAACCCCTACCAGCGTCACCGTGTTCTCGAGGTCGTACTCAATGAAGGCGCGGATCCTTGGCGCGGTGGTCGCTGGACACTAGGTGGCTGGCTACATAGATCAGAGATAGGGATGCCGATGCCGACGTGGCACACGAGACCTGGAGCCCCTACAAATTACATCCACTGATCGTATGAGCGGAGCGGTGGACATCGTTATAGTAGGCCATGGGGTTAGCTCGGCCAAGAAGGACTAAGAAGTTCAACAAGGCAGAATGGAAAGATGTTCTGTCACGGCTGCGCTATGAGTGTGGCTGTTCTTTGCCAGTCGACGTGGTGAGAACGAAGGTGTCGTCTGATATATACGGAGACTGTCACCTGGTGAACTCGAAGAAGCGCCCTCGTTTCCAGATCCGAATAAGCAAGGCCGTCCCTCAAGATGTCGCCTACGATATTCTGGTCCATGAATGGGCGCACTGCCTGGCGTGGAATGTTGGCAATAAGAACGTGACCGATCATAGCCCCGAGTGGGGCGTCGCCTTTGCTCGAGTATATTGCGTGGTCATGGAAACGACCTAATCAAAAAAAACCATAACAAACACCTAGCAAATAGTCCCCATCCGTGTTAGGGTGTCGGAGCCATGCCAAAACTACCACCACAGACTGAGGAAGAGCTTTACAACTCTGCGACCGTAAGCAAGCCTATTATCGAGGAATCTAGCGCCGATCTACCTATCTCCAAAGAAGGTATCTGGGCCAGGAAACGCGCCCTCCGTGAGGGCAGATGTGTCGCAGCACCTAAAGGTGGCATCGTTAAGAAGAAGGTAGCTAAGAAAAAAGCCCCTAAGAAAAAGGTAGCTAAGAAGGACAAGTAGAGGTAACTATGAGCGAAGCAATGCGCGTCCGCAACCAGGCCCAACAGGTCTACACCCGAGCACTGTCCAGCGCATGGCGCAATGGTATCAGTCTCCATGATCCTAGCTTATGGCTCTTTCGTGATCCAGAAGTCGAGGAGAAGATGCTCCGCGATGCTGACATTCGGCACGCAGTCGGCTACAGGCGCCACTTAATTGCTGGCAAAGATTGGTCTCTATTCCCTCGTGTTGAGACTAGCCCACACGCTGCGCTCTCTGTCCACGTCGGCACGACTCTTATTAAAGAGATCGAGAACTTTACACAGTCACGCATGAACCTGGCGCGGGCGTTTTTCTCTGGCGCTCGCTTCGCTAGGATCCACGGCGAGCCACGAATACTTACTCTAGGCGATGGCAAGAAGAGAACCTGGTGGGTGCCGACGCGCCTGGAGGATCTAGACAAGCGGATGTATAGGATCGTGCCTAATAACGAGGAGGGCGAGCTCAGCGCACACTGGGAGCGATGGAACGTCGGGACGGCTGAGTATGATGTCGAGACAAAGTTTGACGCGCTCCACACGATCAAGCACGTCTACCAAGATGACGAAGCAAGTCTAGGTCACGGATCTGCACTACGCGAAGCACTCGGCTGGTGGTGGTATGCCAAAGAGCACGTCTTCCAGGAGTCGCTGGCAGCGGTTGAAAAGTTCGCCCAGGGCGTTCTTATTGCTAAGGTCGACGGCGCACGAGATGCCGAGACTGGCCTACCCAACAGCGAGCTAATATCTGACTGGACAGCAGTTCTTGAGGATCTTAGAGCCCGCCACGTTCTCGTATTCGATAAGAGCGATGACGTTGAGATACTGCCTGGTGGCAGTGATGGCTGGCAACTAATGGAAGGCATACGCGCTGAACTGCGCAATACGATCTACACGCTAGTCATGGGCGCCAATCTAACAACGGCTTCCAGCGAAGGCGGTAGCTACGCGCTCGCTGAAGTACAAGAGAACAGCACCGAGGCGTTGATCCAGTTCGATCGCGAGACATTACAGGAGACCTTCACGAAGAGCTTGCTGAAGTGTATCTGGTTCCGCAATCACGCGAACCTTGTCGAGCTAGGCATAGAGGACGAGAGCCCGATATTCAATATCTCTCAAGAGAAGCGCCAGGATCCGAAAGAGCGTGCTGAGGTCGCTAGTATGCTTTCCAATATGGGCGTCGATCTATCACTAACCGAGATCCTCGAGCAGACTGGATTCTCAGCGCCAGAAGAAGGGGAGGACATTATCCCTGGCGGATCAGCAGCACCAGCAGAGGTTGGTGGGGGCTTTCCATTTAAGGCGAAGCCGTGACCCAGTACGACATAAGCGCAGTCCTCGAAGATGAGCACACTCGTCTCGCTGGCCAATATGTCACAGCATTCCGAGATTACCTGGTCGCAGTCGTCCTAAAGAACGCCCCACAAACTAGGGACGCACGGCTAAGGCTGGAGGATGTCGTCCGCGAGGCGATGGGTAAGGCCGAGGTCCTGGGGGCATTATCAACGCTAAGAGAGGCATCTGGCGTGGTAGCCAGTGAGACAGCATTTATGGCTGAGCGATCCAGACTGGTCGCCTTTGCTGATTCATCCGTAACGAAGATCTTGTCCCGCGTGACATTCGCCGAGGCGCTCGAGGATCTAGTCGATCGCGTCCCCGCCACCTTCCGTAATGCTGCCGAGAGAACGGCTGGCAATATAGCCGACACTTACTCCAGCGGTCGGGGCGTTATTTCTTTCGCTAAGTCGGCAGAAGATGCAGTCACGCACAGAGCCCAAGAGTTGATCACAAAGGGCGTCCGTGAAGGTATCCCAGAGCGTGAGGTAGGTCGCACGATAGCATTCGACGTGAACAGGATCCGCACGGAGACTGAGGCATGGACAGAAGGATACGCTCGTATGGCTTTCCGTACCAACCTCAACTCCGCTGTAGCAGAGGGGCGACTACGCCAGGCACGCGATCCAGATGTCAAGAAAGTCGTCCCAGCTTTAAGGTTCACTGCGGTGGGCGATGGCGACACTCGACCTAACCATGAGGCAGCAGACGGCGTTATCCTATCAGCCGATAACTCGGCGTGGCGCTTTATGAGCCCACCCTTCGGATATAACTGTCGGTGCCAGCTAGATCTCGTGTCTGCACCTGAGCTGAGGCGCATGGGTAGGGTCGACAGTGCTGGCAAAGTAGTAGAATCGCGCATACCTTCTGGGGCTAGACCTGACGCTGGCTTCCGATCGGGAGGGCCGTCTTGAGCAGAAAAGACTGGGGAGTCGTCCGTAAAGAGTTCGAGACCTTAGCTTTCAGAGGAGGTGTCGACGAGGCTGCCAACGCCTTACACGTCCACCGAGCTACTGTTTACAGGTTGATCAATAAGCAGACCAGGAGACCCAGCGGTCCACTTCGTGCAGCAGTTGAGAAATTCGTCGCAGATGCGACACCTAATGACCGTAAGGTTAACGAGCGATAGCTGTAAGACCCAGCTAACACATTTAATGACATGGCAACAGCAACCAACACTTTAACTCAACGCGCCACTGCTAATCCAGGAAGCGTGCGATCCGTAACGGGCTTCACCCGTCCAGCCAACACTACTGCCTACGCCGCACACGATGTAATATACGAAGATGTCAGCGGTGGCTGTCTTGAATTTGATAGCTGTGGGGGAGCGGGAACGATCATTCACGTTGGAGTCCAGATGTTCGATGTAGAAGCGGTAGACTTGGATCTATTGGTTTTCGACGCCGAGCCTACTAATATGGCTGATAATGCCGCGGTGGCCATGGTCTCCAGCGACATCAACAAGCTCGTCGGGGTTTTCTCGCTTACTAGCGCGAATAAAAAGATAGGCTCTACAGGGCTATCTTTATACGAAACCACAGACGGTAGATCAATGTGCTACACTTCAGATAACGGCGCCCTCTATGGGATTCTGGTAACCCGCACAAGTTTCACGCCAGCGTCGGCAACCGCTTACAGCGCCTTCCTACACCTACAGATCGACGACGTTTAAGAGAATGAGCCCAACCGCCACACACACAGCCCCAGGCTTTAGGGTCACCAAGACCGACGGCAAGACGATATTCCACCGCGTGCCTATCTTCGCAGAGTGCTCTCGTGGCGATCTAACCTTCGGTGCCGACTGGATCGCGGGTGCAGTAGCAGAGGCAAAACAGCAAGAGCGCGACGGCTACCTTCCGCCACTTCATACACGCCACCACGAGCCAGCGACAGATCACACCAACGCCGTAGAGGGGATCGGAGTCTTTCGTATCGTCGAGGCCAGCCCGTTCTCGTTCAAGGGTACGCGGATCACGGCCATCTTTGCTGATCTGATCGTCACCGATGATCGTGCAGCTGAGCAGATCGAGAACATGAAATACCCATACCGATCGGTGGAGATCTTTGATCCAGAGGGATCTCCGAAGATAAACGGCCTAGCTTTGCTTGATCACGAAGCGCCCTACCTTGAGCTTCCCATGCTATTCGCTGGCGAAGTCGACGATAAACGTGACGGTAGCTCTAGTGTCGCAAGTGCGATTACTCCAACCTTCTCCTTAAATTATGCGTGTAAACCTGGCGATCCTATGTTATGGTCATCACGCAGCGGTAAACGAGCCGCACTTCTTTTCAAGTTTCCAAACGAGGAACTCATGCAAAACACTACAAACAACAACCCATCCGTACCGACTAACTTCACAGATGAAAATGGCGACGACAAGAAGCCATACACTATGGAAGACGGCGACGACAAGAAAGACGAAAACATGGAAGCCGAATATGCTGCAATGGACATTGCTGCTGTTTGCGAGTCCATCAAGAGTGGCGAAATCAGCGTCGCAGACATGGACTCACTTCTTGAAGCTATCCAGTCTCAGCAAGCAGAGCCAGAAGCAGAAGAGGCAACTGAAGAGGAGCCAGCACCAGCTCCAGCCCCAGGCGCTGAGATCATGAAGGGAAGTGGCAACGTCGCTACAAACTTCGCACGGATCCAAGGCGAGAACGAAGCACTAAAGGCTCGTCTCGATGCTCGCGATGCTGACGACAAGCGCGTCAGTGATGTAGGGGTTGCTATGAAGCGCCTCGAGGGCAAGCCTCTGGGATCAGATCTAGAAGATCGTCTCACGTCTTTCCATAAGAACGCCAAAGGTGACGCTGTGCTATTCCAGGCATACGTCGACTCGATGGCGAGTGCAGCTGGCTACTTACCTACTGACAGCAGTGGTGAAAACTTCTCAGCGCACCCACAAACACCTAAGTCAGCAATGGCTTTCCAGAGCCTCGGCGGCGAAGCAGTCGACAAGGCATCATCTTTCGCCCGTCAGTACGCTCAACTTAAAGGTGGCATTCGCGCCTCTGAAGAGGCATACGTTCGGGTCAACATGGCTCATCTCGGCTTCAAGCTAGAGGAAACCACTAACGCTTAATTTAGAACAATGGCTGACCGCACAACAAACACACTTTATGAATCCAAAGGAGCTGACCGCTTGGCAGTCCCGATTGCTAATGGGGAGACGCTTCCTGTTGGAACTCTAGTCCAAATCCAAAGCGGGTTTGCAAATCACTACGACGGCACAAGTACTTTGGCTGGCATCGTCCTTGGAGGTGAAAACCTTTCTTCGACTCAAATACCTACAGGCGATACTAGCTTGACACCCGATCCGACAGTCTATGTAGACGCAAGTGGGCCAGTTATTACTGGAATACCTGTTGCTAGTGCAACAGTAATTGGTGGTTATGTTTACTGTAGCGATTCTAACTTAGATAACGCCACAATTACACAGTCTGGGACGAAGGCACCTGTCGGCTTCCTTGTCGGTTTCCGTACAGCATCTGATTGCGACGTACAACTTTTCACACCACTACAGCATACTATCGGCGTTCAAGGCGGCGGTGGTGCTTGGACATAATCCCTAACGCTTAATCAATCATGAGAGTAAACGCATCATCAACCCTAGCAAACGGTCTCCGTACCGAGTTCTGGGATACATACGCTTCGGTTCAGAACCGAGTAGCCGACTCACGCCTGTCTTCAGTAATGAATCTAGGTGTCGGCGCAACCAACCGCGATCACGACTTCGCATACTTCGAGAGTGCACCTCACTTCGATCTGTGGAAGCGTGGCGACGAGATCAAATCTAAGGCTATGGATTCCGTGGCATTCAACGTACCTGTTTACGAATGGGGCCGTAGAGTACCTTGGCTGAAGTGGGACAAGGACGATGATCAGACAAGCTCACTCATGGACGTGGCGCGTCAAGCTGGACAATCAGCTGCGCTTCTACCTGAGCGTTTCTTCTTTGATCTGATCCAGAACAACACTGGTCTTCTACCTTCCATACCAACAGCACCAGATGGGGCAGCGTTCTTCGCTACCACAGCAGGTGGCTCGGCTCGCTTCGGCGCGTCAAGCGGTAACCTTCTAACTGGTGGTGGTGTTACAGCCGCGCAGATCCTAACTGACTTCTACGACTGTATCGTGCAGTTCTTGAAGTTCCAGGACACACAAGGCCAGCCACTTCTAGGTGATCAAGTATTCTCTCAGCCTTTCGTTATCGTCCACCCTGTGGAACTAACTGAAGCGATGGAGACAGCCTTCATGCAGAAGCAACAGGTCGGTAACTCAAACGGTGGATCTCAGTCTAACCTTGTATCAGACACAGCGAAGAACGTCACTCTGTGGCCTAGCGCACGTCTAACAGATGCAAACGACTGGTACATCTTCTTGGGCAACCCTCCAAAGGAGCAGACTTTCTTCCTTGACCGTCAAGGCGTACAAGAGGAGACTGCACTGCTAGAAGATAACAACAGCGATCACGCCCGTGCTACAGCAGAGGAGTCAATCCAATGGTATAGCCGTTCTGGTGCTGGTATCGCTCTCCCTTACGGAGCTATCAAGACGACCAACTCTTAATATGAATTAAGTTTTTGGCCTACGAATACGGTCGCTGGCTCATACGAGGTGGCGACCTTTTTCTTTTTCTTTCTTTTAACCATCAACCAATGAGGCCCGCATAGCGGCCATAACCTCCGATGAATACAATTACAAAAAACAAAACTACTTCCGTCGACCCGTCTCGCCTAGCGCCTGACTTCGACAATATCCCTGGCGAGCTGATCGCTGAGGAGTTTCCTTTCTGGCTGGGCGTAACCGCCGACTGTCCTCGTGGGCAGATCGACGTCGCTGGGCTTCACTTCCCTAAAAAGGAAGAGGACATCGTGGTGAACGATGCAGGTAAACAAGTGCGCGTCCCACAGCACGGGGCGATCAACTTCACCGTCACCAAGTACCACTTCGAGGAACTGTGCCGTTTATTGTCACGCCTCGTTATCCGTCCGCACAAGGTCGTTAATCAAGACGAAGCTGGTGAGAATATCGGCGATCCTGTCCAGAACTCAAAGGGTAGGCTCATTAAGATCCCAGACGACAAGATGCTCGCTGGCGCGTCCGAGAGTGGACGCAGACTCAAGCCTTACGTTAAGCAACCTGGCGATCGTCCAGCCACCGAGTTTATGTACTTCATCCACGCCCCCGACAGAGTGCGTGGGAATAACTACCAAACAATCTCTGAAGTAGGTCTTGAGTGGCCTGGTGAGATCGAGGAGGCTCCAGAAGCCCCAAAGATTAAAGAGGTTAAAAAGATCAGAGAACCCTTAATCCAAGAATAATACTATGGCCGCACCATCAGAAGCAGAAATCCGCACTCAGTGGAAAAACATTATAAACATCCTAGAGAAGACTCGAGCATACGCTGACAATGACCTCGTAGACCCAGGTGGGTATATCGACGTATTAGTCCAGAGCTTTGAGGGTGATTATATTCCTGTCGATGGTGCGGCTTTCTTGACGAGGATTAGATCACTACTCTCGAGCTCGGTTAACCAGTCACAGGCTATTGCTGCGATCGAACCCGTGCTCTACGAGTATGCCTCGGTATTGGCAGCGAGTGGCACGGTCGGGTACGGCTCTGGATACTCAAACTCTGCCGACATATTTGCTGCACTGTATCAGTGGTTTATTGATAGTTCGATCACGGTGAAAACTAGAGCTATTACCTACACAGCCGTTTCAGCGGTATCGGGTAATGTTGGTACTGCTGGAATATCTCGTCTCACAGAGGATCGCTACGGGCATAAGCTCGAGGCGTGTCATGTTGAGAAGAAGATGGCCCAGTGTATATCTGATCAGAATAGCGGGACTCAGAAATGGGCAGAGCGTCTACAGTTTATAGGCACAGCGTCCAGTTTTGACGGCCTTGGGGTAGGGGTTACAGGTAGTGGCGAGGCATCTCGCACGATAGTGACGGCGAAGCACGCGGGTAGCGGTAACGGTGGATCCTTACTTAATAACTCTAGCTTCTCCGACTTTACTGTTTCTGCGACATCTGGGGCTCAGTTTACTAACTGGGACGAGACTATCGTAGGTGCAGCGACCACAGCGATCACCCAGGACACGACCAACTACTACCGATCGCACCCAAACTCCAGCACTAACGCAAGCATGAAACTCACGCTCGCTAACGCTGGACACTCGATCACGTTAAAGCAAACGCTGACTAATATGAGGGTCTCTAGGCTCGATCCTAACACCCCATACTTCCTTCGCGTAATGGTGAACAAGACGGTGGGATCTGGCACTGCTGGAAATATATTGCTCAAACTTGGCGGGAATACGACGGTTACGACTGCCGTTTCTGGGCTTGGATCAGGGTGGCAAGAGATTAAAATACCGTTTGATAAGACTTGCTGGCTTGAGGAGTTCGGTCAAGATTCTTTCGATATTGAGATCGCCTGGTCAGCTGGCACTGGCGGATATATGCTATTCGATGATGTTATGTTCTGCCCTTGGGATCTGGTTGACGGTACTTACTGGCTTGTCCACCAGGCACACGCCACTCCAGTCGCTAATATAATCGAAGATGAGTACAAAGCTGTAGATTCAGGTGGTGCTCCAGGCGCTGGCATCATGCAATATTGGTGCTGGATCGCGGGTTTCGGATACCTACCGAGCGCAGCTTCCCCTACCATCGCAGATCCTACCTAATAGATGACTGCCGCCACCGACTTATGGGCGAGCGTTGTCGCTAACTACGAGAGTGAGGGTCTAATAAACCTCACCAATCCACGCGATAACAATGCTACCTCGATATCTACTGCCTACGGTCAGACCGCAGCGCAAGAGGTTATAGATCTATTCCCTATTTATGGCCAGGTAACTTACGACGCCACCAGCACCTTACACGTCGCTGTCGGGCGTAGGGCTACCATATCCGTCCTTTACTCCAGGGGCGGTACGTCTTCCACGATCGCAGAGGTGCAGTGGGACGAAGTATTCGGCGACAGCGGGATCATAACTAAACTCAAGCGCACGAGTGCACGAGCCAGGCAAGGCCCAAACTCAAACTCAGGCGTCAGCCAGAGGAGTGAGCTAACAAGTAGCGGGCAGAAGGTTCGAGGCTGGTCGGATCCCGACTCACTACCAGGGGGCCGAGGGTACTTGCCACGGAGAACAATCGCTGAGGATTAACGATCATGACCAAGGTGAACTTCAAACAGGGCGCAAAGATGGAGCGATGGCAGAAAGCCCTAGAGAATCCACTGCGTGCACTAAAGCAGATCGGCGTGCTTATGGTGGCCGAGTCACAGCGATCATTCCGTGATCAGAAGCATGGAAGTAAAAAGTGGAAAGGTCGCGCACCCGTTAACGTCTACGGGATTATTGCTGACTTTTCTAAAGGTAGTACACCGCCAGCCCGTCGGTTCCAGACTCGCCCCGCCCTTAAAGATACTGGCCGACTTTCTGGATCCATATCCTACAAGGTCAGCGGATCGGTGGTCGAGGTAGGCACTAACCTGGACTACGCTGGAGTGCATCAATTCGGTGGGGCTATAGAAAGCGAAAAGATCACCAAGCCGATACAGCAAGCACTGTGGAAATGGCTAAAGCCAAAGGACAAAGGGCTGAAAGAGAGTCTGGGCTGGCTATTGAATAAGAAGTTTACGGGGCAAACTCTTAAAGGTGAAGTCCCAGCCCGCCAATTTGTCGGCATAACTAAACAAACTATAAAGGACATCCGAGAGGAAGTCGGCGTAGAAATTATGGAGGTCAGCTAGATGGTTACATTCAAGAACTCAACCCGTGTCATAAGGGCGCCAGGCACGATCATCGCAGCACCGTCAAGCCTCACCGCTGGATCCGCCAATGAGTATGGTGGATCTATAATTGGCACAACGCGATCGGTGGCACTCGTCCCTCTGGGTACGCCTTACCAGGTCGAGTGTGAAGGGCTTGGGGAGTTCTCCGACATACTTGAGGGCAATAACAGGTATATCGCCAACTTCTTTCTACGCGGATGGGATCAGGCTGCTGTCGCCAAGCTCCTCGCTGGTGGCTATTCCGTAGGATCAGTAACCAAAAACGCTGTATGGAAAGAGCCAGGGACCAAGACCCCTGGGCAGAGTTCGATCGGTCGCGCCCTCGTATGGCTCTTCGTTCCTGACGATGTTGACAACCACCCTACTCTTATTATTAGAGCGGGTATTCCTGACTTCGCCGACGGCGCCGAGCTGGCTTTCCAGCGTGGTGAAGAGCTCGGACTCAATATGTCGATCGAGTGTATACGAGACGGCGACGGAGACATACTCGATCTCGGCATTCTAGCCGACTTAGCATTATGAAAATATGGCCTTTCAACCACCCCGATCCACCTCGTGAGATCATTCTCGACGACGATGCTCTTGATCGTGCGATCCGCGCTGGCGTCCAGTTCCCTCTTGATTGGTTCCTTGAACAATCGCCAGAGACCCAGGAGGCTATTGCTAATAGAAGAGATTACTGGCTCGAGGATCTAGTCGTCGCAGCGGGATATGCCATTCTCGATCCTGAGCGCACCAGATTAGCCCTAGCAGCTGAGGACGGTGACGAAGACGCAGAGGGTGTTCTTACAGGGCTCAACGCCCAGGCGGTGGCAGAGGCCATGGGTCGCCACGCTGTTAGAGAGAGCGCCTCAGAGCCACAAAGATCCAGCACCCTCTCTATGGGCGGAATGGGAGAGCGCCAGCGAGAGGCCACAGAAAGGGCAGAGGCTGGACGTAGGAAGCCTTCATTCTTCGGTGGTGCGGAGGGCGTAGCATGAACGAGAGCCAGATGGCCCAGCAGATCAGGCACGTTCTAGCAACAGCTACCTGGCCAGAAAGTCCTAGTCGGCTCGTGTTCGGTGAACGTATGGCCTTCGTGGTTGCTGGTATGCCAGACGAGGACGAGCTACCTGGTGGCTTTCCTTTCGCCTTGGTGAATATAGGTGGTGGCACAAGCGATCCAGACGATCCCAATCTTCTTGAACAGAACTTTACCGTCCTTACAGTAGCCGATGTTTCTGGCGGTCGAATGGGTGAACAGGCTCTAGTCGGTGGTGCTAAGAGCGCCCTAGGAACCAGCGCCAACAGAGGTGTCCTAGAGCTCAACGCTAGAGTCCGCGACGCGCTTAAAGATCTCAAAGGAAGCGACGGTGCTGCTCTTCAGTTGTCCGCTACTTCGGCTGGATCCCCTGTACGGCTCGGTCGTGGTCGCCATATGGCGATCGGCGAATCTTCATTCACTGGATGGACCACAGCTGCACCAAGCTACACAGCACCATCAAGGCTTGCCGTATCATCTACCACATGGACATGGACGGGAGGGCAGTGCTCTTCACGTTTCGACTTCATCAGATACCGTCTAGGGTACGTTGCTGGCGCTGTGCCAGCGAAGACGCCAGAAGATCTGGACACGATCGTATACACAGGCACCAACGCTACTGCTACCCACACCCCAGTATCTAGTAAGACCTATTCAATATTCGCCGACTACGGAACCCGTGGTGGCACGGCCATAGACGGATCAAGCGACGGCCGTGAGTTAGGAGCTAACCACTCGACATGAGCACGAACCGCGACAACATGGTCATCACTCCGCATTTTATTACGGATCGTGATTCGGGGCCTATACGTCGTGCCGAGGAGGCCAGGAAGACTGAGCGCGTAAAACGGAAGCGCAGAAAGATCATGAAGACGGTAAGGGACGCCAGGCGTGCCAGACAGCTCAAGGCAGCCAAAGCTGCCCGCGTAGCCAAGGGTGGATCCGCTCTAAGTGGCCTGGCCAGTAAAGGGGGTCGGATCGGATCCAGAATGATGGGTCACGTTGGTGTCGCTCTTTTAGTCATGGACGCGGTAAACGTCGTTGGATCGGTCGCACGTCAAGCCGAGGGGGGAGTATCTGGGCGCCTACTCACCGCAATGGATCAAGATGATATATATAGCAACCTAGACGAAAACGCCACAGGGGCGGCGAACAGTCGCAAGAGCATAGAAGGTGACGAGGATCTACTCAGGATTATCGGTATGGAAGGTCGAGTTAACTCACAGATCGCACAGCTTGGTGCGTACTTTCGTGAGAAGGAGACTGCTATAGCGACGGGATCCGACCTCATTGAGCGCGAACCTGGCTTTGATCACCTAGGAACGATCACCGATCAAGTAATAGACAAAGCCTCATCAGGCATTAAAACAGGCGCTGACAGTTTCATCAACGCGATCAGAGGATGGAGTGGTAAGGGAGATCTCGTCCGATGACTAAGAAAGCTACAGTAAAAGTAGAGCTCGACACCAGACCTGGAAAGGCTGAGCTAAAAAAACTCTCCAAAGAGGGTGAGAAGAGCGCGGGTCGCGTTAACGACTCACTAGGTGGGGGCTTCGGTCGTGCGGCCACGATCGGCGGTATAGCTGGCGCGGGTTTCGGCCTAGCTCAGAGAGCAGCATCACGGGTATCTGGCTTTATGCCTGACGCATTTTCTGAGGCCACGGCGGGCGGTAGGGCAAGCCTAGATTCATTCTTCAAGGGACCAGAGGCTAGGGCTGCGAAGAGTGCCAGAGAGGAGACTAAATCCGCCTTCGCTGAGATCGTCGGTCGTATGAAGGAGCCGACGGTGACGCCTGGTATGCGTAACTATTTTAATCACGTCAAAGGCCTCCGCGAGATCACTGAGAAGGGCAACTCATTCATCGACCAGAACTTAGGAGGCACTGTCATCAAGGATGGCATCGAGAGCCTTATGGACTCTGTTTCGAGTGGATTCCAAAGCGTGATAGACGCCTTACCACTAGGAGGTAAGTGATGGATGATAAAGTCCGCATACCTGTAGAAGTCGAGACCAAAGAAGCACGCACCAAGCTCAGACAATTAGGCAATGATAAAAAGCGTGCGGGGAAGCGTATCACCTCGGCAGCACGTCGGACTTCAAGGATGGCGACCCGCGCCTTCGCCTTCACAGGCGCTGCTTCTGTGATCGGCAAGTTTCAGAACAATGAGCCGAGCGGAAACGTCGACGTCTTTGGTGAGGCCATGGCGCCTACATGGGCTTACGCGACTCAGCTCGCTGACAAAAAGCTAGGCTACTCAGCTACAGCTCTCAAGTCGGCGCGTGAAAAGACTAAAGCTGCGTTCGCGATCACGGTCGGCAGAAATGGCGAGATGGCTGGGGCGACTGACTTTTACAATACCGTCTCGAAAATGCAGACCGATGTGGAGGCTGGGCGCAATATAATACGCCAGGATCCGCGCTTCATCGGCCCTGATCTGGAGACCGTTACCGACGCAGCCCTCAGAGGTAACCTAGAGCGATTCTTACAAAATGTTGGAACTCTAAGCCCTGTGTCCTGGATAGGTAAAGGGTTCCAATACCTCGTGGACGGCATTACAGCGGAGTAAATTATGGCAGTGAACAACCCTTTTAAGATAACATACAACAGCACAGCGATCGGTGGCACCTCAGACACCTATCAGCTTCTAGGGCCTTACGTTATCGACAAGAGCTACCGCGTGCTCCGCGTAGTGTTCGACGTGATCGTCGTCGCATCAAACGCATCAACTCTACGATCATTAAGCGATACGCTGGAGACTAAGTTTCGCGAGCGTGACAAGAACCTAGAGATAGATACAGGATCATCTGTTTTTACATGGACAGCGGGTACGCATTATTTCAACCCTGTATCGTCCATCGCTAAAAGCGGTGACAGTGAGACCGATCGCGGATTCTCACGGGCCTACACCATCGCCATAGAGGCCGAGCTTCCCAGCGACGCATCAGGAGACAATGGATTACTAGAGATCAAGAGTAACGTGGGCTTCGAGGCTAGTCGCCAGAAGACCGCCACGATCGAGGGCAGTTATACATCGACCGCAAGCGCCAACTCTAAAGCCAACTACCTCGCCAACGCAGATACCAAGATCAACGCGATACTGGCAGCCATCGACGGTACGGCCACCTGGGAGCTATTAGAGGAGGACTTCGACTTTGATCGTAATACAGCGAACACTAACTTCGTGCGTCAATATATCGAGCTACTGTTTAAGGAGAGCGAGAGCGCACTCGACGACACCCATATTAGAGATCACAGGGTTATATTCACCGATCTATCACAGCACCCAGCGGACTCTCGTGAGTCGATCCAGAGGCTCCGTCGCGTTGTCGGATCCTACGAGTGCTCGATCGACATCGACCAAACTACAGATCTACAGGCGGCATTTACCGATAAAGTTAAGCCTGTCATTCTCCAGACGTTCAAGACTACCTTCAGTCCTTCCGTATTCTGCTTAGAGGACCGCAAAATATCTTACGATGAGACGACGAAGAAGCTCTCAGCATCTCTACAATTCCTCTACCAGAAGGAAGGGGGCGAGGCCGTCGTCGAGATCTCACAGAGTTGCGCATACCGCGAACAGAGAACTATCGACTATACGCCTGTCCACTCCAGCAGTAATGAAACTGCTGCATACGCTGATCCAGGATGGGCAACGATCGAGCGGGTATGGACGCGAACAGTCGTCGTCCTAGGTGACGAGACACCCCAACGACGCATCGGAGGGCAAACAGCCAGCTACAACGACGCTGGAGACTTCGATAGCGTAGGAGGTATTAAGATCGAGGGGACTCGGGAGATCGTCGAGGCTGGGTGGAATATCGTGAGCAACGTGAGCCAGGTGACAGAGAGATGGATGGGCGATCCGACCGAAGAGGAGCAGATAAAACTGACCTCACTCACCGAGACTGTCGTCGAAAGGTTTAACCAGAAGCCTGGATCTGGCGGTGGTAGTGGCGGACCTATTCGCCCAGGAGGGCCAGGAACCGTCTCGTAATGGTTACACTAGGTAAACCCCGCGTAGTCTTCATGGGTATCGAGCTCGCAGCATCGAGCACAATATCCTGGCGCTTTACTACTGGCACGAGGCCTCACATGGCTACGTTCTCGGTGCATCGTAGTGATTGGGAATCCAAGCTAAAGGGCCGAATCGGTATGCCAGGCAACCTACTCATAGTGGATGCTCGTGGCAAAGAGATCAGTATCCAGAATCTCACGATCCTACATGAAGTGCCGAGCTCAGCGCCTAACCTTCGGAGCTTCGTTCTAGCCGATCGACGCTGGCGCTGGCAGTACACGCTCATATCACGCGACTATAACGTCCCGAAGAAGACAGGCGATCGCACCGCGAAGGTCAACGTCCCCTTCGAGGGATTCGTCACGATCGACGAATATGATTACAAGAACTTCTCCCTTAAAGGGGGTACCGATGTATGGACTGCACAGGAGGCAGTCGAGGACGTGTTGCAACAACTCAAGGACGAGGGTGACGGCTTCGACTTCTCGATCGAAAGTTTCCCAGTCAACGAATCATCTGGAGGGCGTCGCGAGTTTACTCTGCAAAATATAGTTCTCCGTGATCAAGGAGACGTGGCGCTTTCACGTCTACTCTCTTACGTTCCTGGTGCGACCTTATGGATAGACGCATCTGGATCCGTCAAAGTGATCAACGGTGCCGACCTATCAGCTGCCAAGAGATACTTCGAGAGCCTTCCTGGCGCGACGTGGGACGGCGAGCGTGTCATTACAGTAGATCGTAAGGCGATCAGGCCTAAGAGGATCATCGTTCACTACCAGCGAGAGGTCGAGGTGATCTTCGAGTATGGCGATAACTTTAGCAGTAGTACGATCGCCGAGCAGAACCCTGTCCGACCTTACCTCGAGAACTGCATTCAGACAGTCGATGATAAGACGACTGTCGAGGAATACGACCCGATACTCAAGCGGACAATCACCAAGAAAGACCTACCTCCAGGCACTTGGGTAAACTTTAAGTCGTGGCTCAATGCGATGGATGACGACAGGCCAACCGATTCTTGGCCGTGGACCTTTGAGACACTCTCTAAGTGGTGGATACAGGACGAACTCGACGGCGTTCTAGGAGCTGGCGGTAAGGACATGGACACCGAGGCTAACATCTCCATGCGGATCCAGGCCATCAAGCAGCACTTCCGCCAGAGCTTCCGTATCAACCGTCGGCTGATGGATAGGACACGGGACTTGAAGAACGTGAGCGCCATGCTTCTCGATCCATATACAGGCACGAGGGGACCGTCCCGCGTATGGGG
>TARA_R110002020_G_scaffold101331_11_pt1 | contig 16415 bp, 11 predicted proteins | sample TARA_R110002020 | Tara Oceans TARA_R110002020 (sample SAMEA4396489) | marine metagenome | biome: Westerlies Biome; feature: [MES] marine water layer (ENVO:01000295) within the mesopelagic zone...; material: water (ENVO:00002006), including particulate matter (ENVO:01000060)... | reverse complement strand
AGACGTACAGTTCTACGACTACACTAAAAACTATGTAAGAGCATTGAAGTTTGCAAAGAAAGAACTACCTAACAACTACCACTTAACATTCTCAAGATCAGAAGAACACAAACTAGAGTTCATACAAAGTATGGTAAACATCGGTGTAAATGTAGCAGTTGTATTCGACAAAGACCTACAACAAAACGGAGGTGGTGGATGGGAAGACATGATAACTCTCAACGGAGATCAACATGATCTAAGATTCCTAGATAAACCAAACAGAATAGTAGCACTAAAAGCAAAAGGAGATGCCATCAAAGATCAATCAGGGTTCACAGTTAGAGTATAACTGTGCAACAAGTCAGGCTCGCTAACGCTCGCTTTGGGTTCGGGCGGGGGGCGGTAGCCATCTGAGATTTAATTTTTTTTCTTTTGCCCCCAACCCCTAGGCATCTGAGACTTGAGCCCTGTACCATGAGTCATAAAGGGGGGTAAGGTTTGAGAGTTCCATCACCCCCCATTATAGGAATAGGCAGATAGTTTTTAGTGGGCATGAGTCCCGAAAAAAAGGTGTGCACTAATTGAAAATAATTGAAGAAAATATCTTGACTCATTATTCATCATGGAGTAAGATGGGGTTCCGTTATCAAACAGGAAACACAGCTCCTCTTAGGTAGTTCTTATACGGCTCTATCTAAGAGGGGCATTAACTCAAAATAAAATAACTATGAAAAAAGAAACTAAATATGAATCGGTCGTATGGGATTTGTCCTATGCGTTAGCAGATGAGAATGGAGATTATAAGCATGACGCTTATGGTAGGGTTATGGTATACGATTATCCAGAAGATGATTGTTCTATCATTGAGCTACCTGAACCAGACAAGTTAGCATGGAGAGATGATCATTATGATTATTCTTTTGCACCTCATAGCGAGATAGGAATTGTTTTATCTAAAGGAGATGTAGATCCAGACAATGAGTTAACAGAGATTCAATGGCGTGAGTGTGTCGGTCGATTCAACAGGGGCAAGGTTGATATAGGTTCTATCGTAGAAGAAATACAAGATGCCTGTGAAGTAATCGTAAAGGAGATGGAGGTATCGAAATGAAAAAGTACTACACGATATTTGTTACAGAAGAAAGCGATTACCATTGTGAGAGAATCGTTTCAACTTATGAGGCTGAAGAGAACTTAAAATCCAAAGATGTTTTTGATCTATTCTTGCAAGAGCGTCTTGATAAAACAACATCATGGAGTGCATCAGAAGGGAGCTTACCCAATACCAACAGCTCATACGTAGTAGAAGGTATTGTGTCATCAGCTACTCCTATAGAGACTATGAGTATAATCAACCATCACTTTGATGAGTTTGTTTATGACCCATCTAATAGATTAGGAGAAGTGGAGGTATCGAAATGAAAGCACCACTGGTAGTAGAAGTAGAAACTAAAGATGGTTCTGTTAGGAACGTGATCCTGACTCAAGGTTCAGACATCAAGAACTTCTTTAGGATAGACGATAACATCTCTTACTTCTTTGATAGAGATGAAGCCACCGAACCGAACGACCTATTAGGTCAGGCAGTTTTTGGAATGAGAGAACACGAAGGAGATATTATAACTAAGATAAGAAACTCAGCAGAAATATAATGGCTACAGATTTAAACAAAGCAATACACAGAGCTGTCGAGATAGATGGCGAATCATATGTTGTTTCATTAGAACCTAACCCACCGAGGGTGACGCTCAGAAAGAAACGCCATAAGAACTTAGCTAGTGAAACCGCCCTTGCAGATTTACTAGAGGAGGATGAAAGAGAAACTCAGATGACTGAGAGGGATTGGGAATCGTTAGGTAAATATAAACCATCTGATATAGATTACATTCATCCGAGTGACCTAAAGATGTGGGCGAAGTACAGCTTCCCAAAGTTTAATGACGCATGGCTCAAGTACCAGTCAGTAGTAAAGAAGAAACAACTAGCCGATATCCTGTGGCATACAGACGGCTCAATAGAAATAGCAATTAGACCAGAGTAATATGAATAAATCACAAAGGAATGCGAAAGCAAAAGCAAAAGGTTTACGTCAAGCTAGGCGTAAAAAGAAAATAAACATTATTAAAAATAAAGAACGCAAAGAACATACCCTTAAAGGAACTAATTATAATTCGGGTTTATACTTTGCAGGTGATACTAACAAATACATGAGTGGTGTTCTCAAGTCATCATTTAGGAAAGGTATAAGAAGAACTGGTAGCAATAGTAAGTAAGTACAATGCCGAGCAATCACATATCAAATGAACCATACCATGAGTGGCTACGAGATGTAGTCGCAAGCAAACCTAAATTATTCACACATGATTTCAGCGTCATGTTTTCAGTAGACTCCCTGCACCTTGATCCTTGGCTCATTGACGATGAGGTACTAGTAGCTTACCTATACAAAAGGATTAAGGAAGCCAGAGAGAGTGGGGCTTTCAAGGATATATTAGAACACGAACAAACAATAGAGGAATAAGATGACAATAATATTCGGAGTATTAGTTTGGCTATTATTAATAGCCTTTATATTAAAGTTTTTCGCAGTTACATCTGAGATAAAAAGAACTTACCATGACTACGAAGGGAAGATGTATACGATGATGTGTCCTTGTGGTAGTACGATAGAAGTATCTCATTTAAAGTGGGATAGTATCAAGTGTCCTGAGTGTGGTGCGTATTATAATAAAAAAGAATTTAGAATTAAATAGGTTTCCCACTGCACCCTGTATCCCGAACCCTGACCCCTTTACTCTGAGCTAGGAATAAAGCTAGAAGAGAACTCTGGATGAGGCATCTTTCATAGTGGTGTCTTTGATGAACACCTAGTTCAGAGTAAAGGGGTCAGGAAATTTTCGCTATTGCAATTAGATAGTTTTTCAAATATTGTTAAAGACCATGAATGTTTTGAGAATATACTTTGAAGAGTATCAACTCTTAATGTCCATGCAAACTAAACAAAGAAAAGTAATGCCAGAGACATTCAGAGTTTATCCTATCTTTAGAGATGAACATGGTAAAGACCCCAGAGTGGGTGAGGCAATCGATATGTCTCTGCAAGAAGCTAAGGTAATCCTACCGAAGCAGTACTTCCATGAAACTTAAAAACTATATTAAGACTGATAATGATAGTGAATACGAATGGATCGCAATGCTTAACAAAGACAACTCATATGAGATCGTTGGCAGTGTTAAGGGATCTAGAGTATTACTATATCGTGGCGAAGGTAAACAAACTAGCTTGAGTTACTTCAAGCATCTGGCGCACAAGCACGGAGCTATTTCCGCAACGATACCTTTCAGCAGTTTAGCGATAGCTTAATAATCAGCGTGATCAAAATACTGTGGGTAGTTTTTAAATACACTATCCAATAGTTTTAATCTCCGTAAGTACTGAGCTTCCTGCTTTTCATCATAGCGTTCTCTTAACTTTTTCTTGAGTCCTTTATGAGTTTCAGCAGGTGTCTCTGTTCTACCTGCCATGATTGTTTTGTACCTACGCTTACCGAACTGAGAACTCTTTACCAAAGAGGACATCTGTTGATCGGTCATACCCGACATAGATTGTAAATGTTTTAGGGTATGCGCTACTTCTTTATCTAAACGAATCCTATGATCTATTTCTTTATGGACAAGTTCCTTAACGTCATCGTCACCCATAGGGGCTCTTCCTAATACAGCATTCTTCCTGAGTGATAACTCTTGAGTCTCCCTCCTTATATCATATAGATATCTCCGTATGTTATTTGATAGGTCTAACGTAAATTCTTTGGCAGGTAGTATTTCTTTACCCATCCTAAGTAAAGCATCTTCCAGTTGGTTAGTTCCCATAAGGGTAGCTGCTTCTGATATAGCTCTGAAAGTCCTTGGTTCAAATGCTTCTTTCCATAAGAAGTTTAATCCTTTAGCAAAAGAATCTTCGGCTGTATCTCTTTCCAACCAGATCTTCTTATCTGTTTGTGGATCTCTATTATTTAGTAGGCTAGTAAATGCTCCTGCAAATATTTGTTGATCTAAAAATTCATCAGCAAATAAAGTCTTTGCAAAGGTTGCCCCCATAGAAGCAGCACTCTCTCCCTGTAATCCTTTCTCTAATGATCTAAGGAAAGGATCAACTATCAAAGAGTATGGATTGATGTACGTCATATCAATGGAACGATATTCACCATCCCTTTTATATAAATAGTAGGTATGTTTTCTTAGATAAGAAACCAGTGTCCTCCTTAATGCTTCATCTTCATCATCGCTGATATCAGATAGCATCCGCACCACAACAGGCAAGAAGGCAGATGCACCTACAATCGTACCGAAGTTACCTGCTAGTCTTTTGAAACCTCTCTTTCTTATGACAGGGTTAGTATCATTTATCTCGTTGTATATTAGCTTAATAGAATTAACTGTGATTCTAATTAACTCACCTTTAAATCGAATGAATGGTGCTAACATTAATCCATAAGGAGAAGCCGCTAATCCTTTTACAAGGGGGCTTGCTTCGCTGTATGACTGGGCAGTCCTCTTAACTTTTTCAGCAGCTAAGAACATAAGCTCTGAATCTGAAACATCATATGGATTGTTTTCCATCTTAATGTCACGAGCTTCTTTCAAAACCTTTAGTTCATTTTCAAAGTAATAAATTTTATAGAAGGAATCCATAGTAGCTGACGCAGATTTCAGACCCTTGAATAACTTTCCAATTCCCTTGTCCTCATCTTTCAGTAATCTCCTTACTGCGTTCTCCTCCTTATTTATATCTTTATGTGCAACTAACTCTCCAGTTATTTCATCTAACTCGTTGAGCATATCTTGTGGTGCAGTGTTACCAAAGATTAATTCGTCTAGCATCTTAGGACGGAGTTCATCTTCTAATATGCCTAACCTTTCGAGCATTGAATAGTAAGGGTCTATCTGTTCTGGTTCCATATAACCATCAAAGAAGAATCCTCTCTTCCTTTTCATTTCTTGCCACAGAGCTTTGGACATTTTAATCGGGGCTAATATCCCCTGCGCTGGTGCAAAGAATGCCATGTTACCAATAGCGTTACGCTCGTAGAATCCTATCGAGCCTAGTGTCTTAGCTCCCATAGCAGTTCCTGTAACTATACCTGCCCACTTTGTCATAGAGTTCGATACTCTTTGTACATCTGTATTAGTTACTTGAGATACATCATTACCCAATTCTATAAGGGCTTCAGCTAAATCTTTTTTCACATACAAATTACGAGAACCTTTAGAACTTGCATACAATTTAAATATATCAAACTCTGGTCTAGCTCTTGTTTTAAGATCTACCCATAAGTCTTTTTGTCTTTTATTCCCATTCTTATCTACCTCTTCAATATACCTTTTTTCTGTAGGTAGGGCTTTGAGTTGATCCTCTGTTAGTATCCAACCATTCTCTGGTTGGGTTCCGAACTCTAACATATTTCTTAAAGCAGCAAAGTTAGCTGCTAAGATACCAGTTTGTATATACGTTTTGGATACTGCATCGAAGCCAGTGGTATCAGCTTCCTTACCCATAAAAGAAACAAGCTCTTCTGGAATGTTTGCTCTTTGTTTTAATTTCTTAGCAGATATTGTAACTGCTGTATCTTTTGATCTATCAAATGTGTTAGGTCTTATATCTGTTCCAACCCAACTTGCTTGATCTCCCTCCATCCTAGGATCATTTGGATTATACGAATTTAAAAAGTCTATCATCATTTGTTGTATGATGGCTGACTTCCCTAACATAGCTGGGTTATCTTTTACTTTATTTTCTCCCGCATACAACTCTGCTAGGGCTAAATCTTCAGCTTGCTTTTGAGTCTCTAAACCTTCTGCTGGTAAGGATATACCTTCAGGTAATTGAAGGGCTGTCGTATCTTTCTGTAAAAGAATCTGCCCCGCCCTTTCATTAATATAAATCTTTTTAAAGAACTTATAGGCATCTTCTCTTACCTTAGCATACAAAGGATCTTGCATTACTCTGATTGCATAGTCGGGCTCTGTGAATAATCTGTATGACGTGGTTATATAGACCTCCAAGTTGTTATCAATAGTAGCATTCAGTTTTGTATCTCCTGAATCAGCTAATGCTTTTTCCTGTATGGACTTAGACATCGCATCTACTTTTGCACGTAGCGCATACAGGTGATTTGCTATCTCCCCTTTGGGAGTTCCATCTTCATTGAATCCTCCTAATTTTTCTATAGCATCATGTCTTCTCTTCGTAGCTTCTATCTTTTGTTTGGCATATGCTTTGTTATAAACTTCTGTTCTCCTTGCATCTAGTGCATCTTTAGATCTAATGAAAGTATTATTGATCGCTTGTTCAGCAGCATTAGCTGCTGCTCTATCCATATTAGTTTCTTTTTCAGTTAGTTTTAAGTTACCAATCTGAGCCTGTCTCTCTATCTCTAATTCATCGAAAGCCTCACCGAATATTTTTTCGATAGCCCGTTTAGTATCTTTGTGTAACCTTAACCCGTTACCATCTCCCGTAATGTCTTTGAATAACTGAACAGGTGCATCTCCATCGGGGTACTCTTTGTTTACAAGATACCTCAAAGTCAGTTGGTACTTTTTAACTTCTCTAAATACAGTGTTCCTTACATTGATTTCACTTTGATTTAATTGCCTTAGTCTTGGATCATAACTACCTACAATAGAGTTAAAGAATTTTTTGATTCCTTTATACCTGCCTCTGTATTCACCAGTAGTTACTATGGGTATGGTTAAAGTGTCTGCTAAGTTTCCGTGTCTTATAAATATAGGGTCGGCTCCTACACCAGAAGATAGTAGTGTACCTTCTATAGCTTCTTCCCTAACACCTTTAGTATCCAACGCATTCTGTAATGTGTTTAGAGTTTGCAACGGATTCTCTGGGTCGAAGTCAACTGCACCCTGAGTCTGGTATCCTGCACCCATAGCATTGTACGTAGAATGGATTCTATTTAATGCTGCTGATACGTATGGGTTACTTGTATCTCTTGAGAAGAAACCAAACAGTTTATTGAAATAAGATTTAAGATACTTTTTAAATGAACCAAGAACAAAGGCAGCATCAGAACCTTCTCCACCGATTCGAGCTTCTCGCTCCATATCTTGGGCAACTTCCTCTGTGGTAGACCCATCAATAATCCTTTGGAGTTTCATTCTAAGGAACTCATGTCCTAGAATAAACTTTTCTTTATTAACAGTAGCTGCATCATCACTCTGTAGTCTAAAATAAGAGTCAGTACTTTCATCTCTACTGTAATAACTCTTTCTTGTATTTTCTTTTTCTGTCTCAGATAAAGAGTTCCATATTTTTTGAACTTCTCCCTCTTCTAATTCATAGATAGCAGCAGCGTGTATTATTTCTTCTGACACACCAGCTCTAATCATAGCCCTCCTATTCAAAGGAGATCCTCTACGCACTACCGAATTCAACCGATAAGGGTTAATTAATACAACAGTCTGGTTATTAATCTTAGCTAATGAAAATGCTTTGCTTTTTTTAAATTTTCTGTCCTGATCCGAAGACATTATCTTAAAGGGCAGTCCAAAAGAATTGGTTGTTATAGCAGCTTCGACTAAATTATTTCTTACTTCTTCTATATAGTCCTCCTCGATCCTTTCATTTATCTCTGTTACAGCTTCCTCTATAGCATTAGTTTGATTACTATCTAAGGTAACTCCTTCTTTTAGTTTACCCTTTCCGAGAGTTAGTTCATCAAACTCTTTGAGATCATACCTTGCATCAGCAGCTTTTTTACTAAGATCTCTGTATGTAGAATAATTATCTAGTAGTATTTTTTTATTTATATCTTCATCACTATTCTGTTGAGTGTACTCAAGTTGATCTAGAGCATTCTTGAAAGTACTAGCTTTAGAAGCTAATGGTGTTAACTCGTTATCTAATTCTTTACGCTTAGTGTCGAGGTTAGTTGTAGACTGTTTCTGTTCTAGCAAATTTACTATTGCAAATTTTACGCCATCTAATTCCGTAGATTTTTCTAATCGTTCAGCTTCGACCTTGTCGTATTCCTTTCTCGTATCCTTTATTAAATTAGGGATCTGTGATCTTCTAACTTGTGTTGTTCTATTATTAACCTGAAGGTTACCCCCTTCATTTTTTACTACCTCATACTCAATGGTTACAATAGAGTCCCCATCTTCCAGAGGGATCTCTGCATTTTTTGGTACGAACTTACCTGTTAGTTGCCCATTTATTTCAACCCTTTTGTATCCCCTTGCTATTAGGTACTGCTCTAATTCAAATTCCCCTTTGTTATATTTTTTTGTGTTATCAAGATGTTCTTTTGTGTCTGCAATAAAAGAAGCTCCTGAATTAATTGCAGCTACCAAATTTTGATATGCCCCTGTTGGTTGCCACTTTGCAGGATCTGGTTCTGTATCAGAGTTAGCGAAAGGTTTTAATCTGTTGCCTTCTACTTTAGTATAAGTAGCACGTTTACTCGTTGCCTTTGCAAACTTACCTTTGACTTGTGTACGTTTAGTAAAAGCTCCATTCGCTGCTAACATGACTACATCATCAGGCGAATAAATACCTGTGTTAGCTTTACCAACGGACTCCCACGCAAGTTTATATCTTAATGCAGATGATTTATTATTCCTTCTTTCTATACCATCTCCAATAAACTGAGTAGCTATAGCTACTTTATCGAGTTCTTTTCCTGTATAAATGTCAGCACGTAACCTTTTGTTAACTCTCTTTATTTCCTCAGTAACATTATTACGCATTTCAACAAGCTCCTCTTCCGACACCCCTTGCCTGTTCTCTAATTCCTTGTACTTGTTTAATGCCAGAACAGCATCGTCAGAAAGCCTTCTTTGTGCATCATTCAGAGGTTTTCTTGTTGAAGCTACCCACTCGGCTAACTCTTCTTTTACTACAATTAAATCTTGTTCTAGTTCTTCTTTAGTAGAAGTTCCTGTTGGATTATTTATCTCTAATGACACATAATCAATATTATCTTCAAGTCGTCTAAAGGTTTCCTTCCTTTCTTTTGTTGCTTCTAATCTCCTCTCTGCTTTCTGAGGATTAAGTGAAGCATCTAGATTGGCGTTATAAAATTCTGATGTATCTATTGCTTCAAAGTTTGGGAAGTTTAACCTTTCATAAAACCCATTAAAGTTTTCTATATCTTGTTGGGTAAGTAGTACTTGATCAGTCGCTTGAGTTATTTGAAATATTAACTCTGCTTCAGTTTCTCTAACCCTATCAGTTTCCGCTATGGGATCGTAGTAACCCACATCTATATTTTTAAGTTCAGTCTCAAGTTCTTTTACAACCGCTTTACCTTCGGCAAATTCTTTTTGGAGTTGCTCTCTGTTAACTTCATAGGCATCTTGAAGTTCTGGATCTACAGTTGGTTGCCCTGCTCTTCTTTTAATTATAAAATCTTGTAGTTCTAGAGCATGATTTCTTTTAGTTTGTTTATAGTATAAAAGATTCTGCCCATCTAAAGCTCCACTATCTATTTGTTCTAATACCCAATTCCTACGCTCTTGTTTTATGTCAGTGAAGTTAGTTCCTTCAAGCCATTGTTTATAATTGTCTACGGTTTCATTTAAGTTTTTAGTTTTAATTGAATCCCGTGCATTTTTAAAATGGCTGAACGGGTTACCAAAATGTTGTTCCCCCTCTTGCCTAAGTGTATTAATACCCTTTCCATCTGCTGCTTCCCGCTCAACAGCACCGACTCCATTTACGTATACAACTGTTGGTTTAGTTGTGGGTGCTTCTACCTCTTGCGCTACCTCTGGCTCTACCTCTTGCTCTACAGTAGGCGTGACATCTTCTAAATTAAATACACCTTGTTCTAACTCAACATCATCAGCAATGAAGCCATCGTTTGGTATTTCAACTGGCTCATCAATCGGAGCTGGATTACTTTCCAAACCACCTAATGCGTCAGCCAAGCTATTAAGTTGATCTTTAACAGAGTCTATAATTGAATTTTCTTCCGCACGTTCAGTATCTACCACATCATAAGGATCAGCAGCCCTCTCTATTAAAAATTTTTTAATAGCCTCTAGTGTGTTATAATGCTCTACAGCATCTTCACGAGACACACTTACATTTATTGTTTCTTGCCTATAAACTAGAGGAGCTTCAAAAGAATATTGTATACTATCATCTCCTATACCTAAAGGTGGTAAGTAATAGGTCGATACTCTATTAAAAGTTTTTTCATCTTGGGTCTCGGAGACTGCATTGTGTATGATCTTTGGTTCCCCTGTAACACGCTCGCCAAACTTTTCTGGACTCATAGTCGAAGCTATCTCAAGAGGAGTAGTTTCTACGGGAGTAGGTGCTACATCTTCAACAGGTGTTGCATCTTCAGTAGGTACTACATCTTCAGTAGGTACTACATCTTCAGGATCTTGTATACCCTCTAATGTATCATCTTCTATTTTTTGCTGTCTTTCTGGTACTATTTTATCTGCTTCTAATATAGCAAGATTTAACACACTACTTCTTGCACTAGTAGCTGCTTGTTTAATTTCATCTAAAGATTTTTTGGGTAACCTATCAGGAGCCCTTTCTACTTCTTCTTGTGGTGACGTTTGTAAAGGTCTTCCCGTATATATCCTATCCTGTTCATCTATATTAGTTACTGTATCTACATACTCTTGGAAACCTTCCTCTGAAATTTCTTCTCCCCGTAGTAAGCTCTTGGTCTGGTTGATAACAGCATTTCTTGTTAAGGGAGAGCTAGTAGCTTCTAACTTACTAATAAGCGTGTTAATTTCTTTTTGCCTAAATAATTCTATGTCTCCTCTAATAAAAGCATTTCTTTTTTGAGCAGCAGTACGTACTGCTGAAGCACCCTGACCTATAACACCTCCAATAGATCCCGCATATATAGCATCTGATATCCTATCTATCATAGGGGTATCTATTTTAAGGGCGGAACTAACAATGAATGAATTAACGAACTCATCTATTCCCTCCTCTATAAATTCTTCTGTACCTGCTTTGGCATACTTACTATACAAACTTTTAAATATACTAGGTGAAACCTCCTTCATCCTAGACTTCAAGTGATTACCAATTATCTGTTGCGTGTCTAGCTGAGATACCCTAGACCTACTTAACTTACCCAATACATAATTCATCTGCCCGAAGCTCAAGCCACCAAGTAAAACATTTTCAAAACCACCACGACCGAAGCGTGAGAATGCAGAGGTTATTAAACCTGTAGACATAGCTGCCAACATAGCGGAACCCAAAGCCTTATCATGTTTCTCTTCGTGTGTACCATCGTAGTTACTATAGATGGTTGCATAAGTAGCACCTGCTGACCTATTAGCAGCCGTCAAAAATATACCCGATGTCATTATATTTTCTGCTGCCCTACCCCTAACAACTTTGTTGTTCACTAACTTTGTACCAACCAAAGAGCTATAACTTTCAATAGCTTTTTGTATACTCTTAGTACTAGCTCCCTCTTTGATATACTTAGTAGCAGATAGTCTAGCAGCAGCTTCTGCTGAAGACTCACCAAACTCTTTAACTAAAATACTACCTGTAAAACTCTTAGCTACTCCTTTAGCTGTTAACTTCGCTCCTTCTTTAGCACCTATATAACTAGCACCTCCAACAGACATACCACGAGATATTAAAAATCCTGTAGCTGCTACGTCTACAACCATCGGAGCTATCGCTGTTGATATATCATGTACCCAACCTAAGTGATCACCAAAGATACTCGCTACTTGTCTTCTGTTCTGCCTGTCTTCTTCTTGCTCTACGAGAATGTTAATCGATGTTTCATTCTTGAGTAAGGCAGGTAATACAAAAGCTAATCCTGTAAAAGAATCTTTTAGTGAATCGAAAAAAGAACCTATCCTGTTCTTAACCCCACTATAGTTTTTGGGGTTGGCTAAAAAACTATCAAGTATCGCAGCTTTAGATATACCAAGCTCTTGGCTACTCAGCACATGTTTCTGCCACTTCTTTTCTACAGTAGAGTCCTTGAACAACTCTTCATAAGCAGGGTAGTTTCTAGTTAAATAAGCAGTCCTACCTGCATACAGATTGTTAGCTTGTGCGGTCGTTAACTCTCCTTTTTGAGATTTTAATTCTACTGCTGTCTCAAACTGTCCTTTATTTAAAATAAGATTTATGTGGGGTACTGCAATACCAGACTTAGTTACCCGTATATTCTCATCTACCTTATCTGGGTCTGATACAAACTTAGCTGTACCTCCTTGATACGAATCCATTATGGATACCTGCTCCAAAGCATCCATGATATCTGCATCCTGAAACCTGTTCCTTGAAACATCCTCCGAGATATCTGAACCACTAGAGTATTGTTTAGCTAGTAAGGTACGAGCTTTAGTGATCAGGGTAGAGGGGTCACCTTTCTCATTGTCTGTTATAAAATGGTTCTTAGAATCTTTTATGATATCAAGATATAAATCTTTTATGCTACTGTTATTAGCAGCCTTGGAAAACTCACCACTGATTTGATCATTCCTTATAGCTTTAAAAAGAGTTTGCCCATAAGGAGTTTTATTAAAACCCTCATTGGCTTGTGCCATGTTGTTGTGTAGGAATGCTCCTCTATTAATAGAATCAGTTATGGCTTGTCTTGGGTTAACCAGAGTAGAACCTCCAATGACTTTAAAGCTAGTGATACCATCGTCATCTATCTGTTTAAGACTAGCTATCCCCAACCTATCCTGCTCTACTAGATGTGTTTTGGCACTATTGATTTCATCAAGGAAGTCATCTCTTGAAGCCCCTGTTTCGTTAACAGCACTATAAAAATTATCTCTAGCTTGTTGTCCGAAAGCTTCATATATAAGAGAAGCATCGGAATCAATAGTACCTAGTTCAAGGGATGGTACATATTCAGGATCTATTTCACGTATCTTTTGTAGAGTATTACGTGCTATTATTTCTTCAGTGTCTTGATCAAGAGTTTTTTTATCAAACTCAACATCTCTTAGGTAATTACCATAACCGAGGTACTGGTCTTTTTGATCTTCGATATCTTTACCAATGGATGATGACCATATAGAAAAAGGCAAAGCGTTAGTGTTCTCGCCATCTTCTGACGAATCAGTAATAAGTTCTCCTGTCACAGCAGTTCGGGTTATGTATTTGTGTTATGTTTAATTATTTACTAGGTTAGCAAATTTATTTTCTTTATCGCCTCGTAAGTCGTCTTCTATTTGTGAAGTATCTCCTTCAAGATTAGCAAGTACTACATATAATAAAGATTTTATTTGGTCGGCTGAAGCATTAGAACTAGTGATATCATCATATAAAGTTCCTCCAGTAGTCTTTCCAGTAGTCTTGCTAGAATTTTCCTCAGTAGCTGACCCAATACTTTGAAGAGCTTCTTTAAGATTTGGATTAAGATCAATAACAGTCTTAACTGCATTACGATATTCTGACTCACTCTCCATATCGGCAGCAGTTATTAACGCAGTTATAGCATTTACAGAACTATCATCCACACCATCTCTCTCAGCTTTAGTTTTCCTTTTAATAAAAGCTCTATACATCAATTCATCGTTTCGATTTCTTGGTTCTGTCCTTAATATTTCTTTGGCATCTCTTAAAGGAACTTTTTCAAGACTATTTAAAAGAGTATTAAATTTTTTACTGCTGGAAGTACCAGCATCATATCTCTTTTTAGAATCAGCTAAGTTCTTAGCGTAATCTTGTAGAGAACTACTTTGACCTTCTTTAAAACTCAATAAGTCTTGGGCTGTTTTAGAGTCCCCTATCTCAATAGCCTTGTAAGCTAAGTTGATACGCATAGCATTCTCCATGTTGTCCTGCTTCTGTTCATCAGAAAGTTGGTTGCCAACAGATTGTAAAGTGGTTTGATATAATGAAGCCAGTAATGGGCTACCTAATGCTGAGGGATTTGATAACAAAGACTGTTGTATATCACTATACTTTTGTTTTAAAGGAGTACCCGAACCCATTATCTCTTGTAGTCTCTGAGAAACAGGGACTTGTAAAGCGTCAGCAGCTTGAGACATCCTAGCTTTTCTCTGCGCTTCTTTTAGTTGGAGGAAACTTTTTTGTTGTTGTTGCCCCATCAACTGTTGCTGCATAATTTCAGGAGTATACTTATTATACAAAGCAGTTTGTTTAAAGGTGGGTAAGTTATTAGCCCCTGTAAAAAATTCTTGGCGTAGCGGTCCTACAATATCATCATTATAGTTTCCTTGAATTGCTGCTTGTTGACTAGCTATTAAAGCTTTCTGAGCCCCCTCTTTTGCTTTCCTTTCCATAGGGTTACTTGTACCCCTTTCGGAAACTAAATCTCTAGCTGCTTGTGTAGCTACTTGGTTAGCTGGCCCAGTAAAACCAAGATCAAGAAGTTTAGAAGCATCCCTAAGTTTAAGGCTTGATTCTGGAGTTACTTGTCTAACAGACCTAAGTGAACGTGGATTATAAGCCATTCTATTTTTTGTTTTTTTTCTTTTTAACTAACTCGCTTACAACATTAGCTATAGGTGTTTTAGGAAACAAAGCATTTGATGGCTCTTCTTGCCCGTCGTCTACAGGAAGCTCCGCTCTACCTGTTTGCATTGGCTTTTTTTGAACTTCCGCTGGTACAACAGCTCCTGTACTATCTACAGGAATAACTTGATTACCTTCTTTCGGCATTGACGAGAATTTATTATTTAAATCTGCATCTGTCGGTGTTTGGTTTACCGCTGTAGCTCTAGGCACAACAGGTATAGCTTTAGGTACTTGTGTATTTACCGCTGTAGCTTTAGGTACAACAGGTATAGCTCTAGGGGCAATAGATATAGCTCTAGGGGCATCAGGTACGTCAGTTGTATTTGGTGCTGGTAATCCATACCCACCTTGATTTTCAGTAATATCAACTTCCATAACACTAGGTGCAGGTGAACTTTTAGAAGTTCTATTGTATTGAGAACCAGAACCCCAATTTACTACAGGTTCTCCTGTATTTACCGCAGTAGCTTTTGGAGCTACCTCAGTAGGAGTAGGAGTAGGAGTTGCTGATGGTGTTGCACCACTACCACTAGATGTGCCAGTGCTGAGGCTCCCACCGCCTTCACTATAGAAAAGATTAGCAACATCTTTTTGGGCTCCTCGCATACCAGCTATTTGCTTATCTCTTTTATCTAAACCCAGAGCTGTATCACGCATTGAACCATCAATAACCCCTGCTCCCTTTCTATTGCCCATAGCAGCTCTACCTGCCTTATTTAAAGAATGCCCTATGATCCTACCTGTTGAATCTTTAATAACCCTGCCTAATTCTTGCCCATCTTTTTTAATTATGTTAGGATCATTTAACGCTCTACCCGTTTCTATAAAATCTTTACGGTCACGGAAATTAGCTTCTGCCTTTAATCTATTTGCTCGTTGCTTTTCCGCTATGTCAGCCTTACCTGCCCTATCCTTTTCTTTTACTTCCTTTCTTGATCGTAGATAATTTAATTCAGAATCAGGGTCTGAGCTTGAACCAGATCTTGTAGTAGCAGTAGCTTTTGGTTCAGATCCAGAAGTAAAGAAAGATGAAGTTGGTCTGTCGTCTGTTTTCTTACCAAAAATTTGATCTCTTAATGCATCATTTATAGCTTCATTTGAAGCACTTTCTTCTGGGGATGTTGCTGTACCAGAAGCTTCTCCTGCTTTTCCTTTATAGTAAGCAGCTCTTCGTTCGGGTGAAGCCCCCCTTAAAAGTTCTTCTATAGTAGGCCCTTGCATACCAAAGCCCCCTAAATTTTTTGATCCTTCCGTTCCTGATCCTTCAGCCTCTTTTTCTTTTTTGTTTTGGAGATATTTATATCCACCTACCCCTAAAGCAATAGGTACAGGTGATCTTTTTATGATACCCTTCCCTAAAGGACTACTAAGACCTCGATATAACCCCCTAGTAGCAGCAGATAGACCTGCCTTAGTGTAACCAGCTAATTCAGCAATAGAAGGAGCAAGTTTTGGGAGCTTAGAAGCAACGCCTTTAGCACGGTCACCTTTAGTTTTTGGTCGTAAACCAGCATCTTTTTGAGCTTTATCTAAAGACTTCATATCAATCTTAGGATCAGCCTCAGTACTGGTGGTCCTTCGTTTTGGTTTAGGGGGTATTTTTTCCGTAGTTAAATCTTTTACATCACCAGTTTTTTTCGGATCTGTTTTAGAAGAAGTAGTCTTTTTTGATTTAGGTTTTGGTTTACTTCCTTTACCCTTAATTTTATCAAGAATACGGGATGCTATTTTACTTTTACTCATTGGTTCTTTAGTTGTTTTTTTAGCTGCATTAGCTAGAATTTTAGTCCCTATTTTTGGGATTGCACCTACACCTGTTAGTAGAGAAGCAGCCGTTGCAACGTTATCGGCTACCTCAACTGCCTTCCCTAATCTTTCATATCCCGCTGCATCTTTATAGGCTTTG
>TARA_R110002020_G_scaffold34660_3_pt1 | contig 16421 bp, 18 predicted proteins | sample TARA_R110002020 | Tara Oceans TARA_R110002020 (sample SAMEA4396489) | marine metagenome | biome: Westerlies Biome; feature: [MES] marine water layer (ENVO:01000295) within the mesopelagic zone...; material: water (ENVO:00002006), including particulate matter (ENVO:01000060) such... | reverse complement strand
CTGCTAAAATTCCCATTATGCAATCTCCTGTAAATCGACTTTTTTGTCTTGTTTTCGACGACGATAGTACGCTCTAAGCGCGCCTATTAAACCTATGAGTGCCACAGGGTCAAACGACTTAATATCGTGTACTGTGTCTTTTACAAGGTCAACTGTATTCGGAATATCTTTTTTCAGCGCGAGTGCCCCTTGAACTTTTAAAAATGGGTTAGATGACTTAGCTTTCGCAATGTCTTCACGCAAATCTGTGGCTTGCGCGCTCAATCGGGAACCCAATTCTAGCTTGGTTTCCTTCGCGGTAGCTACCGCCTCGGCTGCTTCAGTTTTGACTGCGCCAATGTCGGATCGTAGTGTACGAATAGCCTGAAATTTTTCAATAAAAGATCCGTCTTTCAGCGCAGCAATGTCTGCTTTTAGTGTAGAAATCGCGGAACGTAATTCTGTGTCGTCCGCACTAGGCGGTTCATTTCGAGGTTTGATTGGAATCCCGTCTTCGAGTGGCTTGGGTGGTGAATCTAACGGAAATGGGGGCGACTGTTTTTGGCCTACAACGATAGCTGCTACATTATCTAAAATACTTCCAATGAAGCCAATCAACCCTCCTCGTCGAGACGGCAGATATCCCGTCGTATACTTAGGCGTACCCCGTATCCAAATAACAGGATAGGCCAACTGGGGACCATTTTTGTCTCGTTCTTTTAAGAACTCTGCATACATATCCTGATCTGACCACACCCCCGCCTTGTTATCCACAACAATCATGTTAAATTGACTAAAATGCCCTGCACGAATATCAGCTTTAAGGTAATCACAGTATGGACAATTTTCAGAGCTGAATACAACTACCTCTCGTTTAGTTACTTTTTTAAAACTTGGTGTTTCTCCGTGCTCGGCTGGCGGAGGTGGCGTCCTAGCGGCTTGAATAGCCCGTACCAACACCGTCTGGCCCACAACTAAAGTGCCACTTTCAGGATTCGACGCAAGCACCACGCCTATAACTTGCCCAGCTTCGTTAAGCAGAGGACCACCACTGTCACCACCTACTGCGATAAATGATGCAATATTAAAATGTTTGCCGTCACCTGCTCGGAGCACACCTTGTTTCCACGCAAACTCACCACGAGGATAGGCAGGCAACTTTATAGATGATCCCACAAGCGGCGGCGCACTCGCAACTTCAAGAGAAGTACGTGTTTTTGTCAACTTAAAAATAGCAAGCCCGTCGGTAAGGATGCTATTTTTGTTTGTTTCAGACGGCTTCAACTTTTCAGTATGCACAAGATTTGCACGCACACCGTCAACTACTTGCACTTTATTTTCACCTCGAACAACGTGCAACGCTGTGACAAGTAAGTCGCCTTCCACCACGAAGGCAGTGCCCCCTAGAAATTCGAATACTCCCGGATGCGCAGCTTGAGCTGGCGCGCATAGACATAAAAATACCATCAATGTTTTCATTTGTTTACTCCCTCATTCCAAACTGGCAAGATACTGTGTCATCGCATGATCACGCACCAAGCTAATCTTTGTACCTGTAACGACATTTCTCCAAAATGTAACTAATCTAGTATGCCAACTAGGTCGAATCCAGATCAAACCTCTGTGGTCTACAAATACAGGAGTACCTACATGCTTAAATCGAAATAACGTGGGGATTCTAGTCACCACGTCAGACCGATTGAACATACGAAAATACCGTCCTGCTAGTTTCAATTCAAAGTGTCGAGCAAAACTTCTATCGCCTACTCGGGGACTTCCAAAAGTTACAACCAACTTGCAATCCAAAGTATCGGCTGCCAGTGTAGCGAGTGCGCCCCCCAAGGAATGGCCCGTGATAAACAAGTCATTGCGTGACTCCAGGCCCGACAATAATTCTTCAATCCGAGGTCGCACCGATTCAAACGACTTAGCGAAGCCAGAGTGTACTAAGGACGTACCAGAATGCCATGTTGTCTTACGTACATCGAAATCGACTAAAATATCGTTTAACTGAGTAGGCTCAGTACCTCTAAATGATAATACTGCATGAGTGCCGTAATCTTTCAAGTAACACTGAGTATCCGTGTCTTTGTTTTCGATCAAAGTACCAATGCCCGTCGTGTACGCAGCGTTAGCATGGAGTCCTAACTCGTATGCAACTTGCCTACCCCACCCACACCGATAACTTGATAAAATGCCCACTGTAGTTTATCCGTAACTAGGAAAGATACGTGTCGAGTGCAAGCGCTTGCACTCATACTCGACGCTTTTGTTTTTTAAACATCTGAACTCGCCTTCGTATTTTACTTCGGGAGCCACTCCCAGGTACAATGTTGTCCCCGGATGAATTAGCAGCAACCATAGTCATCGCTGGAACATTGGGCGTTACCGTTACTTCGGTCTCGCCTTCCAACTCCGCCCCATACGGGACTTCACCATACGCTACTTGCCCATACATAAATCACCTATTAAAACGTACCATTGATGTCTTGCCAGTCCGCGCCAGTCCATCGCCTAAACTGCGGAGTACCCGACGATGCGTTGTCACCATTGTCTAAGTAAATGTCGTTTGTAGCCGGACTTGAAGGTGGTGTACCTTGCATTGACAAATTAAGCGGCGAAGTAGTTGCAGAATTAGTGGGCGCTAAGTAAAGTGTGTCACCGATTGTTTTATTAGTAAGAGTTTGCGCAATCGACAGTAACACTGCTTCAATGGCGGGATAAGCCAAGAATATATCTTTTGAGCCTGCACCCCAGTCCACTGCCGCGTCTCCATTACTACTCGCTGATGTAACCCTAGTTAATGTCGCGCCACTCGCAGTGTACGTACCACTGTTAATTTCCCAATCAGTTCCGTCTGTAACACCGTAGTAACACTGTTGTCCGTCCCCTACTACGGAAAACGCTTGAAATCCAGTCTGCGCGCCACCAAGAGTATACGGACCCGTACCCGTAGTAGTAGTGGTCTCCTTAACTCTATCTTTTTGCACGTATGCCACAATACCACCTCGATTAAAATCAAAATGTTAAACGTCCGTTGCCCCATCGAATTCAAGGGAATACTGCTTCAACAAATTGTAAATGACTGTCTTAGCTCCATCCATCGCGGCAGATACGTCTGGGTCAGCTACGAGTTCGGAAAAACTAGGTACAGTTTGTGCAGGACTGATAACCTCGTCTGTAACTGGGTCCACCACCGCTTTTTTTACATTTTCTTCCGCTTCAATTTTTTTTTCGAGTATTCGAATTGGTCGTTTATTGGCAAGGCGCGCTTCTTCGTTTGCCCAAAGTCCAATAGTTATTATGAAGGTTTCGTCCAATTCGTCGTAAGTGAACGCCACAACTTTAGCATACGTTTGCAACGTTTGAGGGGACGCATCAAAATACGGATCTACGTATCCATCTTGTGACTTAGACAGCGCCATATCAATCTCCGAGTTGAGCGGGTTTAGATTTCCGTGTACGTAATTCCGGAATAGGTGTAACTTCCGACAATGTAGGCTCGCCCGACATCAAAGGGTTTTTCAACCACTCCCTGTAACGACTAGCGTTGTCTACATGTCTCGCCAACACTTTATCCCTAACTGCTATTGAGTGAGCTTGTGCCCTATCTTCTTTGTCTTCCCACGAATCTATGGGCGACGACTGCACTTCTTCCACCAATTCGATAGTTTCACCAAACACTTGCTTATACAACTTCTCCAGCACTAGCATAGCCAACCCAACATCACAGCTAGTCTCAACGCCAGTAAAAATATTATCGGTAGTAGCTGCCCACGTTTGCAGCAATGGCACGACTCCCAACTCTACCGCCTTGTCCGCGTGGGCTAACAAAACTTCGGAAGGGTGCGGAGTAAGCTGGGTTGCCATACCCATCTCGTCCACAGCAAACAACTCAGCGGACCCAAAATCTTCTTTAGCGTAAACGGCACACGAACTACCGGACGGGGTTACATCTACTGATGATTCTCCAAACACTACACCTAAGTCACCCGTAGACGGTGTAGTAAGTCCCGTGCCCACCCCAATAAATCCGTCTACCACTGCTTTTTGAGCTGGGTCAGTGTCGCCTATTCCTAGCTTGCCACCTAAGTAGACTCGGGCTGTGCCCCCATAATCGGACTGATAAATACCCCAAGCATCCGTAACCCAACTTTGCTCTTGCCTATTTATCAGTACGCCATAATTGTTTGTAATTGTGCCTGTAGACGTGCGACTGATCGCAGCGACATTAATACTAGAACTGTTGGAAATTACTCCTGTACCACGATGACGTACACCTCCGTAAACACCATCAACCGCACCTGTCATATTTGTAGTGACGCCAGACGTGGTTCCAGCTTGAAAATGAATACCTCGCAATGTCGCTGCAGTTTGAGAGCTATGATCAAACCGCGCTGTAAAACTCAGGGCCGCATACGTATTCGATGCCGTGTCCGTGACATCGTAAACTAAACCTAAACCTTGACCCGTGACAAGTACAGACTCCACGTCACCCACCGCAAGGATTGAACTGCTCGGCGTACCCACGCCCCCAATCCCTGCGGTAGCTGTCGCTATCAAGTCACTCCGAGTAAACGGATCGCCTGCTTGAGATGCGGCTAGCACTAAAAATACATCTTTACTGCCCGCACCCCAGTCTACGGCTGCACCGCTATTTGAACTGTCATGGATCGAATCTCGACTCAACGTCGTGCCACTCGCAGTATACGTACCTCGTACAATTTCCCAATCAGTTCCGTCTGTCACGCCGTAATCACACGTATTAGTGTCGCCAACTACGCTAAACGCTTGAAATCCTGTTTCAGCACCTGCAAGTGTGTAAGTACCCGTGCCTGTTGTGGTTGTGGTTTCTTTGACTCTATCTTTTGTAGTATAGGCCACGTTATTTTACCTCGTCAAGATATTGTGATGATCCCACCCGCAGGCCAACTATTTTTAAAGTTGGAACCATTCGGAGCAGTGGCTAGAGAATAAGGACACCAAGCTAAAGGAACATTATCTGCGTCCGACGTTACAAACTTAAACAAAAGTGCGCCTTCGACAGAATGCGTACCCGCTGATAGGGACACCCAAGTCACATCCGTGGCATGGAAAGTTACTTTGTTATCCGCAGTGTTTTCGCTAAGGGACTTAGACGACAGCACTTTTCTGGAGTACCCCGCGCCATCAAACTCTACCCCAGCTACGCCTGCGCCACCGTTCATGTCGGACAGCGTATTTGGGTCTTCGTCAGTGTCACCCGGATCATACGCCCCGTTACTGGCGACAAGTAGAACGCGAATATCATCATTTCGCAAATCAATTTGCTTCTTAGCCAAATCATGGAATGTCACAACATATACACGGGCTGCCATTTATGGCCTCCTAACTTATCACAATTAATTTGAAACTCGCGCACCATTCGTTAGCTGCTGCAGTGACTGCTCTATTTTGTCCAACCTGTTATCGGATGGCCGACCTGACGACGTAACGGCTAAAGTAATGAGCGGTGAAAAGATAGCTAATACTAGCCCAGCAAGGATACCAAGGAACCACTTTTTATTTGCAGCACGCTCGTGAGACTGCTGCTCCATCAAATTTTCCATATCCTCAATCCTTACTAGGATGCCTCGGGTTCGACCCTTGCCGGATAAGTGGGATTCATGCTCTTTTACACAGTCAAGAGCTATGCCAAGTTTGGTACTTAATTTTTTACATTCCAGTTCAAGTTTATACAACTTGTCAACGTCGGATGTCACAATTACCAATCCTTTCCAAATCCTATGCCCTCGCTGGAAGGGTAATTGTAGATTAGTTAGATAGCAGTATTTCTCGGATTGCTCGGATTGTTTCATTCACTTGACTAGATACTTCGTACGTACCATGTTCGGTGTGCAGAGACAAACGATCAGTGTAGTCCAAGTAAGGTGGTTGTGGAGTTAAGGACGTTGATAGCACAGGTGCATAATTATTATCCACCAACCCCGCCAAAATCACATCAGGTACTCGTAAAGTACATGTCATTTCCGACGTACGAGGTGCCCCATTCAGCGTGTGCGATCTATGCAAATGCAAGCGCTTGCACACCACTTCCGGGGTCCAACGCGCTTGCACGTTAATAGCTTGTGGGTCATCCAGTTTCAAACTCCTACTCGGCACTTCCCCTTCCAAATAAGCGTGATGCCCACACAAGTTAGGATACCGCGCAACTACCTGATCCGGATGTGTGTTCACAAAAAATACGTCACCTCGCACGCCCAAAATTCCTGCAATATGTGCGAAACCTGAGTCATTCCCGTAAAACTTAGAACACTTACGTACTAGCTCCATCTGATCCACTAAACAATTGCTAGTATCCCACGCACATGCCATGCGTTTACCTGACATCCCAAAATCACCCATTGTGCCTAGCCACCAAACAAAGTTACCTTCCGCTGTCACTGACGCTGCTATTTCTTCCCACGTAGCTTCGGGCAACTTACGATTCGGATTACTACTTCCCGCGTGAATGCACACGTACTTGCCTACGCTTGGGTATACATTATCCGCTGACTCAAAAGATTGCACGGGTTTGGCAGGCAAATTTACTTGTAAGTAATCAGCCGTACACTTGTAATACTCTTTGGATGTTATTTGTCGTGCTGTGGCGAATAACATGGGGCAGTTCAACACGCCCCCGTAACTTCTACGCACTTGTGCTCTGTTTAACGATGTTGCCGGTTTTACAGTGTCAATACCTTTGACTTTATGCATCAAAGACATTTGATTGTCGCGTACATACAAGTGTGCATGTTTTTTACTGTGCGCAAGTACCTGTGCTACTATGAGCGCGTCCCCAATTCCACCTACAATACGAACAGCCGTGGGTCGAGAATCGTTACTCCACTTTTCGACCAAGGCTTCGGCTCGATCCATATCGTTGTGTATCGAAATTCCAGGTAAATCCATTACGACCCCAAAACAAGGAAACTCAGTTTAGAAAAAGGGGAGCTAACCTCATGTCAGCTCCCCTTTTCAGATAACGCTTGCAGTTGCTACTCCGTGCGTTGTTGTGCAAGCGCTTGCATTGATCACCCCCTCTCAAGGGTAAAATTTTAGCTTACGTGTAATCCGTGCCCGACATAGCAACGTTTTTGGCAAGGACAACAAGATCCGGATTTTCAACTTCGTAATCCACTTTGTAATGGATAGTGGCTTCCCACATATCTTGACGCGGACGACGTTCAAATTCAATCGTGATTTCACGACGAATAAAGTAAATCAGGTTTTCAAACGGTGTAAGCCAAATTTGGCTACCATCTGTACCTGCGGAACCCCAAGACAGGTCTTCCGGCATCAGGGGTACTTCAAGCATGTCGATGCCCCACGGCCCAGGAACCATCCCAGACGCCAGAGCGCTATCACCACCATCGGTTGCCCGATTCGACCAATCCAGCATCCATTTATCTACAGGACCACTCGGAGCAATCCATCGATACAGAGGCTTGGCTGCACGATAACGAGACGGAATAGCCCGTTTCATTTCGTAGTACAGTGCCTTGGACGGCGACTTGCCCGCTGCGTCTACCTGCTGGGCAGCCGGAACTTCAGCAAGGAGAATCTTGTTGAAGCCGTCGTTGACACCAAGAAGGTTGTTAGATGCAGTCTGGTCGTCACCGACAGTCAAACTGTCATCGCCTTCGATAGCTGCCATTTCGCTATCAATTGCCATGCGCTTAGTGAACATACCGAGAACTTTATCTCGGATTGCTTCACGTTCGAGATTCTGCTCAAGGAAATCAGTACGCAGGTCAAACGCCGAACGATATTTAATCATATCGTACGTGACAACCGATTCAGTAGGCACTGAAGTGCTTGCAGTTGAAGTAGCACTTGCACCTTCGGTCACGATTGTACCAAGGTCGAGTTTATTAATTTCGCCCTTGTCGTTGTCTTTGCGTTCACGCCGAATACGCTTCAGCAGAACCGATTCATCCACCAGAAGATCGATAAAACGGTCAGACTGTTCACGATTCAGTACACTATTTGGCAGCGAAGTTGTGTCGATTGCTGCCTTGCTGACATCTTCGAAAGGAAGAGGAATTGAAAGTCCCATTACGTATTGCTCCTAAAACTCGTTTTGAAATCGAAGGAAAGACAGTTTACTTAGCCGTTGATGCCGAAGAATGAATTAAACACATTATTCGGACTCGAATCCACAGGAGTAGGTGTAGCTTGTGCCACACTCTCTTCCCGATGTGGATGCGATGGAGTAGCCTGAGAGACACTCTTAGAAACTGTTTCAAGCTGCTTGCGCACATCTGCCAGCTCTTTAGCAACTTCTTGAGACTTTTCAATCTCAAGTTCAGCAGGTGTGGGTACAGGCGCGGCTACTGGCTCCTCGACACTTTTTTCTTTGAGAGTGGCAACCGTACCCGCCAGCTCTTTCAAAGTGTCTGTCATCGTGGAAAGGATAGGATTAATATTCTCCATCACCTTGGTCACTGCGTTGTCAACCATTTCGGTTGCACTTTTTTCAGCACCTTCAGTAACTTCAGTAACTTCAGCAACTTCCACTGACGTTTCCTCCGTAGTAGTTGGGGCTTCTGCCACTTCCACAGTTTCGGAAGTTTCAGTAGCAGTGTTCGGATCTTCAACAGGTGGTGCAGTGGCCTCGGGGGCTACCGCAGTCGCAGCAGAGTCATTCATGTCCGCGTCCTTTTCGGTCTCTTGGGAAATAACATTAGCAAACTGTGCAAGAAAATCTCCGTTAATTTTAGATGATACGGGAGGCTCCTGCACAAGAAGGCTTACCCCATCAGCCATTTTGACGACCTGAAGGCCCTCCGACATAGAAGTACCTTCACAATATGCATAATAATTTTCATCATCTTCTGACACTTTACAAACACCCAGCACACGGTGTGCAAGCGCTTGCACGCCTTCACGATCTTGACAATGCTGTTTTTCGAAGCACATAGAATGTACTGCGTCTTTAACAACATGAAAAGAAGAGTGAGGATTATTGGGGACTGTCACCAACGACACTTCCCACATATCAATATACTCGTAACCTTTAAATGTCTGTTGACGTTTAGGGTCGTACGAGTAATTGGGGACAGACTTGCCCCTCCAAGAAAATGAAGAAAGTTTGCCTTCCTCCACCATTTTAACCACGTCAGGCTCGGTCACATGGATAAAAGCGTATACTCCTTCAGTGCCTTGCACTAATCCCGGATACGCATCTCTAGGCACGCGATCAATTTCTTTACGAGCGTCTACGTCCCAAATAGCATTGATACCCTTTTCGTCGCTTCGTTTGATTTTTACACGATGGATACTTTTTACCGTGCCAACTGCGCCTCGATTTCCCTGACGATCAGTCCAAAGGGAATGATTAACAAGCACTTGCGGATTAGCCATAAACTGATCAAGATCAAACGCCTCCGACTTGATCAAGTCGCCATCCCGATCAGGTGCTTGCACACTCACAAACCCTTTAATCATTATCCCTTCCGAAGTAGCGGGTGCAGCTACTCGGAAACGCTCGGCAGACGGCTGGTACTTAATTGCTGCGGTAGGCGCAGAAGGTGCAACCATGAGTCAGTGTCCTCCATTATAGCAAGTATGGGCGAATTTTACCAAATGTCCACATCTTGTCAAGCCATCTCAGAAGTATTTTGTGAAAATCGTTCAATCACATCTTGAGCACTGTTACCAGCACCAAGTTCGCTAGGCTCCTCGATTGTTCGGTCCCCTCCACGCTGGTCGTCTTGCTCAAACGACGTTAACGTTTCAATTTCGTCTACGAACATAATGCCACGATTAGTTTTGATATATGGACGATCTCCTCCTTGAATTGGAGCCAACCCCATATCTCTTCGAACATCATTGATACTTAACACACCTCGATCCATCAATTGTGTATTGATACGCATCGCGGCTTCTTTGTCCCGCGTGTCCAATTCATCGAATTTAAGCTCTACTGTAGTAATGCCCAAACCCAGACGAAACACTCGATTCAGTAAATCAGCCCACAACTTTTGACCAGGACTGACCACCCGATCTTTGTAGATTTCAGCCTGTGCAAGACCTTTACCCGAACCCATCCCCGATGCGTCTGCAAACGTGGCTACAGACGTGGGTACACCATGTGAAATCCGAATATTTTCATTGTTATCTTGAGCTGTCCGACGAAACCACCCGTCTGCTGGATCACTATCCAACTTTTCAAACTTAACTTCAATACTGCCACGCCCCGAAGGAATTGGTAGCACCAAAGTTTTATGAGCGCGACCTCGAACATGCGTGCTGAAATAATCTAGAATCGTCTTTTTGACTTCAGGACTCAACTTCGCACCTTTAATCACGACGACGTATCGAGGTACAGTGTTGTGATCAAAGAACTGCAATAGGTATTCACGAATTTTAGCATTCGCTAAGATATCAGAAGTAGCTGGAATATTGTCAGACATGCCATAATAAATAGTTGTAGGATGATGTCGAGGAATCCAAATAACCTCATTAGCCGACTCTCTGAAATCATTAGTAGGCTCTCCAGTTTTGTAGTTTAGCATACGCCACTTGGCATTATTAGACGTAAGTTCTCCATCCTCCTCCGGATCGTATGGCTCAGGCTTGTTGGTTACCGCATTAGTCCGAGTAGACGACACCACTTTAGTACCGAAAGGTTGGTAATAGCACTTACTCCCATCTGGGCCTGTTTCAACAAAACCTCGCCAGCCTCGAATAACTTTCAAACGATCAGCAGGAATGTGATCAAGTTTTACAACTTTCATGTCCATAGATCGAACAACTTCAAGCGCAGCCCAACCTACGCCTTCATAGTCTTGGGCTGCTTTAAACAGCGCTGATTCCGTCCCAATCACTTCATTCGCATGACCTAGGAAATGAGTTACTTCCTTATGATCTTCTGGATACGTGTCTGGAATACTATTTTTAGCATCTTCCGCGTCGTATTCCTTCGTCAAAAGTTCTTCCATCACAGGCATCAACCGATACCCTCGTCCAACATAATCAGTAGCCTTAACACGGACACACTGATGCACAACCTCGTTGAGCTGCAAAAATTTTAGCATCAATTCGGGGGCATACGGAGGGGGTACTACTTTTTCTTCGTGTGCCCCCACTTCCACAATTTGAGTAGATCCCCCCACAAATTTACGCACATCCATAAGGTTATGCGCTTCTTCCTCAATTTCAGACGACTCAAACCCTTGCATACTAACTGCGTTGACTATACTTTTTTTAACAGATTCGCCAGACACAATGTCTGGCGTGCCATCCACGTCAGTAATATAGCACTCTTCGATAACTACATCGTCATCCGACTCTGTACTTGACATGGACACAGGTGGTTGCTCCACCAACTCTAGCGGCAATTGAAGCTGTGGCATAGTATCCTCACAAAGTTAGTGCAAGCGCTTGCACACGAAGTTACCCGATAACGGCGTCGATCTCGTCACTGTCCATGAGATCGGCTGCCAACATGTCGTAAGTATCGCAATGTCGTTGATGGTCTTTGCCTTTAGTCCAAATAAATCTGCGTGACCCCCGTTTAGGATCGTCCACGGCTTCACGGATAGGCATACACATTTCTGACTCGTACTCGCCACCCAAAATAGCACTGTAATTGGCGGGAAGCAAATTCTTTTTGCGTTTCAATTGGACAAAGGATCTATCGAGTGCATCGGTTCTGTCAATGTTGATAACCATATCGTTGTCATTCAACTTCATCCCTGCACTCGTACCTTCGGTGTGCCGATATTTGCAACGCCACACCGGAATCCCAGCGGTGTTTTGAAACTCTTCAGATAAAGTAGCTTCTGGTTCAGCGTCAATCACAGCCATTTGTACGTTGTAACGTTCAACTAAATCGTACAACTCCTGGACATGCCGGACTTTTCCCATGAACACAGCTAATCGGTTTCCTCGATTCGTACGATACGAAATACGAACGTCAAACGCCCCTCCTACATCGATACCCATGCTGCAAGGCCCCGCGTGACCATCGCTCTTGACGTAACCACAATCTTCGTCCACTTGAAAATTGTAATTGGGTACTACACACCTTTCCAACAAACCAGTAGTAACTTTATTACCGGATGCCGCAAATGGCAAACCTAAATCTGAGTTATAAAATTGCTTCAACAGCACAGGATCGATTGTAGCTTTGGTAAACCTAGCCCACATCCCGGAGATGTCGTTGATCAGGCTGTCCAACATGGAAATATGGTAGCCTGTATCGGGATGACTTGGATTTTGGGGAATCCATTTACCCCTCTTGCTGTCCCGTATAAGCCTACCACCACATGGACAAATCATATGAGTATCTCTACCACAACCTTGCGCCCACTCGGTATCACGCAAAGTGTAGTCAACAGTTTCGCCACCTTTATCTTTTGTAGCTTTTACTACGACTTTGAACCAGTCAGTTTGGACTAATTTACCACAAGCGTAACACGGAACATGCCACTCATTTTGGTTTGATTCTAAGAAGAATGCGTTGATGCCACGTTTAGGCTCACTCGGGTTTCCGAGATATCGCCTAAACTGATATGGAGACGCCCGGATACGATCCAATGCGTAGTTTACATTTTCCGAATTACACTGATCCACTTCCTCTACGAAAATCGCATCGGCGGGAAATTCTTTGAAATCGGCAAGCACGTTGGAGCCGACATACTTGATGACCCCTTTACCAAACGACTTCAACGACACACTACCGAAAAATGCGTCTCCCACGATATCTTTGTACCTGGGCACGCTTTGAACACATTTGTCTACTCTATTTTGTACATATGTAACTTTCAAATCATGTTTAGGGATTACGTAAAAAATTGAAAGCCCAGAGAAGGCCATTGCAAGATGATCCACAACCGCAAACTCACTTTTGAAACACTGCACTGACCCTTGCAGTACCAACACTTGAGCAGTGTTGTCGTAAAGCTCTCGAATGTGTGGAAACGCATTGAAATTCATCCTTTCGCCGCGAGTATTACAATGATGATCCATTGCAAAAGTGACACGGGTGTGCCTAACTTCTCGCAACTTAGCCATGCGAATAATTTCGGCGTCCCCTAACGAGTCAAGTCTATCAGTGACTTCCTCTTGTAAATCTGTGCTCATTATGTACTTTCATCGTCTAAACTTGGCATACGTCGCTCATGTACCAAAAAGTCTGTCAACTTTTTAATAGCTTCTTCCCGTGTCGCAGGAGCTGCCCCGGCTGTCAACTCATCTGTAGGCTTAGTATCGTCTACACTATGATGAATTTCCTTAACTGCGTTTGGAAGTACACCTGTCTTCACAAGCATATTAGTTGACTGCGTTTCCGCATTCATTGCTAATGTAAGCATCCTAAACTTTGCAATACGATCCGGCTTACCACGTTTCACTACTTTACCTGCATGGTCTACTTCAACGCAGTCCAAATCAATTTGGTGTACTTCCTTCATAGCGACATCACGCAAAGTACGAAGAAACGCCAATGAGTCCAGTAGCAGATCCGATCTGGGTCGGTCATGGAACTCGCGCGCAAACTCCTCTCGGTATTCTTTGAGCCATCTGTATACAGTGGCTTCTGAAACAGAAAAAGAAGTTGCGATATTTTTGACGGGTACGCCTTTGAGCTTTAACTCAAATGCTTTTCGTAACTTGTCAGGATCTTCCCGAGTACCCACCGACGCGGGTGCTTCCAATGTGGGATTCCGAACACTTTCAATCGTGGAAAGCAACGACATACTTACCCCTTGCACAGAGAAAGGAATTCAGCACGAACTTCAGATTTGCTAAACACACCCGTAAGTTTAGAAGTTACCATACTTCCGTGAGACTTAACGCCCCTAAACTTCATACAGCTATGCTCACCACTCATCTGTACGCCAACTCCACGACACTCTTCAATTGAACTGTGGACACACTCCGCAATTTCGTCAGTCAGGCGTTCCTGTACTTGCAATCGTCGTGCAAGCGCTTGCACTGCTCGCGGGATTTTACTTAGGCCCACTATTCGACGATGTGGAATGTATGCCACATGCACCGTACCCCAAAACGGAAGCATGTGATGTTCGCATAAACTTATGAACGGTATGTCCCTAACGACAATCATTTCGTCGCAGTCTGAGTAAAATTGCTTACTCAAATAGTCTTCCGGATTTTCGTCATAGCCCGAAAGGAATTCACGATATGCTTTAACAACTCGTGTAGGCGTCTCCTGCAACCCATCCCGTTCTACGTCTTCTCCCAAAGTAGTAAGAAATTTTTTTAATGCGTCTTCCAACTGCGCACCTATCGGCATTTCCAAAACTTGTGATTTTGAACACTCAGTAACCACGGCGTTTTGCTCGGCTGCTTGACTTGACTCACACACCATTTTAATGCTTCCCTATCTATTTCATTCCCATTAAATACTGGACTCAACAAATAGTATGTTGCTTTTATGGCCGGAACGGGAGGCTGCTTCTCCGAAGGTAGTACATACTTAACTTCGTCACATGTAACTACACGAATAGTGTGCTCGGCTGTCTTAGGACTAACCGTCACCCAATCCAACAAGTGCATCGCAGGGTTGTCTACTGTTCCATTGGTTTCAATTGCAAGATAGTAGCCCCGGTCCTTTAGCTGACGTACTAATGCAGCATCTAACTGCAGTGCGGGTTCGCCCCCAGTAAAAATAATAGCCCTGCAGCCTTCTGCGATAGTATCGATACGGTCGCATAACTCATCAAGCGTGACATCTGCGCTACCCGTGTAGTCAGTGTCGCAATCAAAACCATGCTCTTTGACGTTACACTTCAAATTGCAATGAGCAAAACGAACAAACACATTAGCTGTGCCTGTTCGTATCCCTTCCCCTTGGATAGACAAAAAAATCTCATTGACTTTGTACATGGTCCCTCACAACAATGGCAGAACAATTTTCAGTCTCATGGACAGTAACTGATTTTAGGGCAACGTTGTACCCCTCTAACCTACTTTTAAGGTAGTCATCGTGCATCAAAAAAGAAGCGAGGTTCTCAGCCGTAGGATTTGAATCAAGTAGGAATAATTTTTGTTGTTGTTTCCCTGTATCAAATCCAGTTAATAGGTTGATCGCCTCGCTATCCTCTGCGAACAAAATGAAACCGTGGTCCCAATGCCGCTGAATCCAAGGATCGTAAATGTCCTTGATCACCGAAAAGTCAACTATTCGACCTACCGAATCCAGCTCTTGTCGACAGTCATACAATGTCTCCGCTTCCAAATATACCACATAGTTATGCCCATGCAAATGAGCACACTTGCTCTCATGATTCATTACTCTGTGGCCTGCACAGAATTGCAATCGTCGCGTGCATGATATGAGCATTATACTTCCTTTGCAATTAATGTCAAGTTGCTTACAAAATGTGTTACATTTGTCGCTGCACAATCGCACCTGCAGTCCCGTCCTCAGTGACTTCACACGTGTCAAGATGAAACTGCTTGAGTATCCACATCGCTAAGGCCGCACACGACGAATTTCCCAGATCAGGCAACCCCGACGTAGTTTCCCGGAAATTATCGATGAACCATTCCTTGATTTGATGTCGAATAGCTTGAGGCCACGCCTCACGCTCTGAATGCTTAACTGATTTCATACATTTGATGTGGAACGTGTGCATGTGAGGAAACCTCTCCTGAATACACCCAGGTGGGGCATCTTCCGCACAATGCTGTGCCTCCACTTTAATACTGCAAACGGCTGCAATCACGGGAGGATACTCATCACTATTTGCATGGAAATTGTTCATATTAAATCTTCACTCCTATCTATAAGTTCCTGTAGCTGCTTATGCCATCTAGCTTCCGACCAATCTTGTCGGCGCATGTGCTCAACGACTTCTACCCATAAATCTTGAAGACCTCCTTTCTTCATACGTGATTTGAGGTGTATTTGTTTTCCAGTGTAGCCTGCGTACTGTCCAAATCGTCCGGGCGCTGTACCCCACGACGACGAATCTACAGAGTCGAATGGCACTGTTTCAACTGCACGTCTACTCGCCATCCCAAACCCATGAAACTTAACAGCTTCTTTTTTCCAGCTTCTCGCAAACACAGCTTTTAGCCATCTGGGTCTGGTTTTAATCATAGAACCTAACCCAACTTTTTCAGCGTTAGCGCAGCACCAATCGAGATATTCCAACGGTTCTCGATAGTGAAACACGGGCATTGCTCCAATGCCTGCATCCCACATTATTTCAGCATTTCGCTTTGATATTTTCCAAGAGTCGATATCGTCGAGTGACACAATTTCACAGGCGTCCACACTACGACACGCATTAATGTACTCGTACACGTCAATAGTTTTACCTGAGTTGTATACAGAAAATGCACCTGAGTCCAACATCCACTTTTGAATGTTAAACTTTTTACGTTCACGCATGAATGTATCAAGCAAAGGATAAGCTACCAATAAGTTAACCGGGCGATCTTCGATA
>TARA_R110002020_G_scaffold115286_2_pt1 | contig 16424 bp, 7 predicted proteins | sample TARA_R110002020 | Tara Oceans TARA_R110002020 (sample SAMEA4396489) | marine metagenome | biome: Westerlies Biome; feature: [MES] marine water layer (ENVO:01000295) within the mesopelagic zone...; material: water (ENVO:00002006), including particulate matter (ENVO:01000060) such... | reverse complement strand
CAAATTTTGCAATTAATTCATCATTAACGAGTGATCATCAAGTTAGACTTGGAACTGGTACTACTTTTGGATCTGAAGTAGATATTACTCACGCTGGAACTGGAATATCCGCTGTTAATTATACTACTGGAGAAGCAATGCTAGGAGGATCTTTAGAGCCAACTAACTATGCTCAAATGGATGTAAAAAACTTTGCACTTTGGAATGAGGTGCTTACAGATGCTGAGGTAATAGCTCTTTTTAATGGTGGTAGTTATCTAACATTTGGAACTAATAGTGGTAGTTATGCGAGTTCTGCTAATTTAAAATTACATCTTGATTTTACTACTGGGTCTATTGCTGATTTAACTGGTAATACTGGTACATTTTTAGTTGGAGATGCTGCTGTAGTAGGTGATGGTAAATTTATAGGACTAGTTCAATCTGCTAATAGTTCATTATCTAATAGTATGAGTGGTTTTTATGCTGGTGCTAATGCAGCTACTGGAGCAAATGCAGCTATATCATTTGGAACTGATGGTAAAATAAGAGGTAATGGAATATATGTAAAAAATAATATTGATTATCTTATAACAGCTTCAAGAATATTTGGTAACGGAAGTGATGGAGTTGCTTATCTTAGTGGTACTTCAAATACATTAACTGCTGATAAATATTATACTATATTAACATTAGCTGCTAGCACTACGATTGAGACAAGAGGTTATAGAATATTTGTAAGAGATAAATTAGTTCTTATAGGATCTGGGATTAAACTTTATAATAATGGATTTTCAGGAAAAGATGGCGAAGATGCTGATTCTCGTACTGGAGCAAACTCTTCAAGTAATAGTGCATCTACTTTTTCAGATGGAAATGGAGCTGGTGCTAGGTCAGGTAGTTTGCTAGGTGGTGTTGTAGGTGGTGATGGAGGTAATGGTGGTAATGGAGCTGTGGAAGCTTCTGCTACGGCAGCTGGTGATGGAATTGGTGGAGATGATGTTCCAGCGACTACTAATTGTGTAAGAGCTTATACTACTAATAGTGGAGCTCGAGGTGGTTTTGGAGGAGGCACTACTGAAGGAGAAAGTGCAGTTAGGTCTGGTAATGCATCAACTGAAGGTAGTATTAGTATAACTAATTCAGATTTAACATATATAATAGCAATGAAAGATTTCTTTACAACTGCAACTTCTATCCCTTCTCTATATCCAGCAGCCGGAGCAATCGGTGGAGGCGGTGGTGGCGGTGGTGGAACAGCTGGATCTGATACTGAAGGAGGCGGAGGAGGTCAAGGTGGATGTGCTGGTGGATCTGGTGGTCATGTAATGCTTGTAGCTAAAGAAATAATAGGCACATTATCTCATTTAGAATTAGAAGCTAAAGGAGGAGCTGGTGGAGATGGTGGAGATGGACATACTATTGATTCGGCTGGTGGAGTTGGAGCTGGTGGTAACGGAGGTGATGGTGGTTGTGTAACTTTAATAACTGGTACAGATCCTAGTGATATAGTAATAGATGTTTTAGGTGGAGCTGCTGGTGCTAATTCTAGTACTGGATCTGAGGCTTCTGAAGGAACTCCATTAGCAGGTAAGGAAGGTACACAAATAATATATCATGTCTAAAAAGAAAATAACATTAGAAGAAAGAATTGAAGCTTTAAAAGAGCAATTAAAACAAATTGAAGCTACATATCATAAAGTACAGGGAGCAATAGAAGTACTTGAAGGTATGAATAAAGAAGATGTAAATTATAGTGGAGAATTATAATGACAACAGCAGCTGAAATAAAATCGTCAATTAAATCAATAGGCGCAAGTGAAAGGTCTATTTCAAAAGATTTATCTGAAGTAATAAAATCATTAACTGAAGGAAAAGAATCGGCTGCTATTTCAGAATTTGAAGAAAAAGAAATAGGTAAGGCTTTTGATACTACTGCTACTTTTGGAGAGGTAGCTGATAGTACGTGGTCTCTTTTAGAGCAAAAAGGAGAATTAGAATCTAATATAAAATTTTTTGAAGAATCTTTACCTGATTCAGCAAAAAAAGCTGGTGGTATTAGAAAAGAAACAGTTAAGCAACCTTCAATTTGGAATGTTTTAAAGGGAGATGCATCACTTTCTGAAGTAGCTTTTCAAAGAAGTCAAGGTGATGAAAGATATTTTTTAGGTGATAAACCTTTAGGAAGTAAATATGATGTATCAGCTTTAGGTGAAAGAACTAGGGCCTTGCAATCTGATGATACTTTAGATATATTTGATTTTGGAGATGAATTACCAGAGTCAAATATTTCAAGAACATTACCATCAATGCCATCTCTTGATTTTGATTTTAGTAAAATATATGGCAAAAATATTGATGAAGGAACAAGTATAAAAGATGGAGTTGGAAAACCTTTAATTAATAAAGACGAAGGCAAGACTAGTGTTCTTCCTAAACAAGTAGTTGATAAAGTTGGTAAATCTGAAATTCCTAAACAGAGTGTAGGAGGGCCATTAAGTCAAGAACTAGGTGGCTATGGAGAAATTGAAGAAGATTCTAATCTTGTGTTAAGTGAATTTTTAAAATCACCACTTGACCCAGATGCTATTATAACTGAAGAAAGTAAATCAGCATATGAAGTTGCAACTGAGACTGGGTCTGAAGAATTTATTGAAAATATATCTGAATCAGAAAAATCTAATTTAGAACAATTGGGAATAACGAAAAAAATTGGACTAAAAGATGTTGAAGGTTTTTCAGATGTTGAGGGTAGATGGAGAAATCCAGAAAAAGCATTAGGAGAACTTGATAGATCTATGAAAAAGATTGCATCTATAGAAGATAGGTCAAGATACTCAGATACTAAAGGCGGAGAAAAATCATATCAAAATGCATTAAAAAAGTCAGCTAAATTAAGAGAAGAATTAAAAGAAAAAATTAAATCAATATATAATCCTAAAACTGGAAAGTTTAGGTCTAAAGAATATAAAAAAATATTTGAAGAAGGAACTGGTGTGATTGGAGAAAAAACAGGAACTGCTGATGTTGGAGCTGGTATTAATATAGGAAGGTGGCAACTACCTTTATTGCAAAGAAAAAGGCAAGTAGACCTAACCAATATACAAAGTTTTCTTAATGAATTATTTCCAAAGGATTTAGCAAGTAGGTAATATTATGATAGAAACTATTATGTTAGCGTTAACTGCTTTAGAAGAATTTGGTGGCGCACATAGAGCTAGACAACAAGGTGCAATACAATCTGATTATTTTCAACAAGCTTTAAGTGGATTAAATAAAGCAAAAGCTACTTTAGATAAATCTATAGGAAGCAAACTTAAACTTCCTACATTAGAAGCAACAAGAGCTACTGAACAAGTAGGTGAACTTGGTGGAAAAGAAATTGAAGAAACTAGAAAAACATTAGAACAAACAGCAGGATCAACTAATTTAGCAACTATAGAACTTGATGATCAAGTTATAAAAGATGTAAGAGATAAGTATACTACAAAAATAGAAGATATAGATATATCATTAACTAAAAATCTAAGTGAAATACTATCTGATTTTGAAAGGCAGAAGTATGAAATGGCTTCTCAAAGAGATCAGATAGAGATGCAGAAAAAATTAGCAGATAAACAATCACAAAGTAAATACTTTGGACTATTTGGATAAATTATGTCACAAACACTACAAGCATTAAATTCAATATTAAAACATAAAGAAGAACGAGAACGTCAAAAGATTGATAGGTCTTTAGCTATGATGGATATGGCAACAAGACTTAAACAGCAAAAGATAGAAAATCTTAGAAATAATAGATTGATGGATATGCGATTAAGAGAAGAGGGAAGAGATATACAATTGCATGAAAAGAAAATGCTTCAAACTGAACAAGCATTACAAAAACTTAAGCAAGAAGTTGATCCAGAAATGGAAAAATATAAAAAAGAAAAAGCTAGATTAGAAGTTGAAGCAGCTGAAAAAGATATTGAAGTACACGATAAAAAACAAGCAGATATAGCTTTTGATAATTTTGTAGCTGTAAGAGAAAATCAATTATTAGGTGATAAAGATAATGTAATTAATAGATGGAGAAATACTGGTCTTCAACCAATATGGGATGCAGTAACAGATGCTACAGCAGATGCAGACTTTGATATTGCTGAACAAAAACAAGTTCCAGATTATATTAAAGGATCGGATAAAAATCATCAAAAATTATTAAATTATGTTGTTAAAAAACATCCTCATATTATTTCAGCAATAGGAGCTCTTCAATTAATAGGTAAAGATAAACCTCAAGGGTATGAATCTATATTAGAATCTTTATCTAGAATTTCAGATGATTTAATTACTGATAAAGAATTTGTTTCTAAGTTTGAAAAAATTGGGATTGATGCTAATATGTTAGAACAATCTAAAAATTCATTAACAAAGGTTCTTTTAAAAGAAGGTCAATTTGATGCATTAAAAGATTCTGCTCAATTACAAAGTTCTATATTAAATGCAGTTAAATCTGGTAGAAAACAAAATGAATTAAATATATTCTTTGATGCTTTATTAAAACAAACTTCTCAAGTAGAGGGAGCATGGTATCCACCTACTGAAGAAGAAATGAGAGAACTGTTAGAAAAAAATCCTCATCTCGATCCAGAAGATTTTAAATAAAATATGCCTACACAAGAAGCAATACAAGCTTTATCAGAGCTTAGAAAAAGAAAACAACAAAATTCTATAGATCCTTTTTCTTTAGTAAATGCTTATAATTTAAATGCTCCTAATCCATTAGTAGAAAGGTTGTCTCAAGAGATAACTGGAGAGACTGATGAAGAAAAACAAGCTAGGATTGAAGGAGATAAAGTAAATTTATTTCAATCAATTGGAGCTGGTCTATATGAGTTTGGAGAAACAGCTTCTTTTGGATTATTAGGATTAGCAGAAATAGGAGTTGAAAAAGCATTAGGTGAAGAGATTGAATTTCAAGAATACTTTAGAGAAGCTCAACAAGAAAGTTCATTAGCAGCTGTATTGGGAGGAGTCGGTACGGGAGCTGGTTTCTTATTAGGAGCTCCAATGAAATTAACTGCTAAAGTTTTACAAAGACCTGCTACTAGAGCTCTATCTGCATTAACTAAAAGACAGACGATAGGTCAGGCATCTAAAGAATTAAAGACAGCAGCTTTAAAGAAAGGTGTTGATAAGGATGTAATTAATAGCTTTACTAATGTCTTAAAAGGAACTTCATTGTCAGCTACTACAAAAGGAAAGTTAGCAGATAAAACATTTAGAGAAAGTTTTACTACAGGAATGAATACAAGTATTGCTCGTAAACTTAGAAGAGGTGAGATTACTAAAGATCAGGCAAAGGTTATTGGTAATATGTCTGAAGCAATTGGAAAGAAAGGCGTTCCTCTACAAAACTTATCTCAATATTCTAGAATTAAATATGGAAATAGCAGGCTTGGTAGATTTGCTACAGAAGCTTTACATGATGCTTTTATATTCTCTGTTGCAGATGGTGTACTAGATGCTTCTTTACAATCTCAGCAATTATTAAAAGGTGAGCAATCTAAATTTGATTTAGATCAAACTGGATATGCAATCACTACTGGATTACTAGCTGGTACAGCCATTAACGCAGCTACAGCTCCTTTCGGGCCTTTAGGTAAGATGATGAAATCAAGAACAGATTTTAAGCAAGGACTAAGAGCATATTTAGGTGGCAATAGATATAAAGATTTGAGCTTAGAAGAATTAAGCTCTGATATGGCAGATGTTGCAAGGCATAATAAAGCGAATGGAAGAAGTACAGATATTGGTTATAAGGTAGATGGTGAAGATAGAGGATTTGATTTGTTATCTAAAGATGATTTAAGTCAAGTTGGAAATGCAAGATATGTAGCAGGCAGATTAAGAGAAGACTTAGGGGATGGAGCAGAGAAGAAGGCTATGAATTGGCTGATGGCTGAAAAGAAATATTATGGTAAGCAAATAATGAATGAAGCTACTAGGGAAGGATTTGAAAATTATAGATTGTTATTTCCTAGAATGATGGTTGCTGGAGCAGTGATGTCTGGAGTACAAGGCGTACAAGCATATGCAACTGGAAATGAACTAAGAGTTGAAGATTATATTTCTAGTATGTTAATAGGTGCATGGACACAACGTAGAGGAAACTTTGCAAGAAGTGTTGATTTAGGTACAAATATAAACAAATTAAGACAAACATTAGATCATTTAGGAATTGAATCAGACCAGACATTTTATGCATCAACATTTTCTAAAGGCAATAATCGTTTTGGAGTCGGGCTTGCAAGAGATAATGAAGAGTTAAATGCTTTATTAAGAGAAGAAAGAATTGTAAGTGATGACGATGAATCTATCACAAGTGATCTACTGCCAGAAGGTGAAAGATCATTTCTGGATTTAGAATCTGGATTTCCAAATGATCCTCATGATGGTAAGATGAATATTGTTTACCAATTAATGAGTGAAGACTTTAAATATGCAAAAGATTTAACTCAAATATCTGAAAGACAAGCAAAAGAAATTATTAATCTTTTAGATAGACAAGGTTTTAAAACTGTTGATGATTTTGATAAAGCATTTGAAGAAAGAGTTTCAGAAGCTACGTTAGGCATGCAAGATAATATTGCAAATGTTTTACACAACATAAGAAAAGCAAATTTTGATGAGATTTCAATATCTGTTGATAAAGATAAAAATATTGTTGTTCCTAATTCAATAGATATAAATAAATCTTTAAAGAAAAGAGCAAGAGATGGTGAATATAAAGATTGGTTAGATGGTAAGGAAGGTCAAGAAGCTGTTGAAGAATTAAATAAAATGGGTAGAAGTTATCAGGCTGTTACAGAATTTTTAAATGGATTAGATAAACTTTCTTATAATGTTCAAGATACAAATCAAATAGAATCTTCTGATACTCTAAAAGATTTTTATAATATAATAAGAGATGCTGAAAAAGGAATAGACGATGTTAGTGATGTGCAAGATGGTAGAAAAGAATTTAGATTTACAGATACAGAAAGTTATGTTCTTCCTGTTATTCAAAATTATGGAAAACAAGTAACAAAAAATATAATTAGTACATTGTCTAGGAATAATTTAGGTAAAACTAATTTGATGGCATTACTCCAACAAAATGGAATCATCAATCAAAAGTTTCAAATCATAGATGACATCTCAAAAATACCATCTGATTATGTAGATAAAGTAAAAGATTTAGGTAGGGTGCATAATGTATTAAGAGCTCTAGGTGAGTTTGAAGTAACAGATAAAGTAGATGTAAAAGAAGTTCCAGAAGATAGAATTAAAGCATTGAAGTTTGGATTAAAGGATGCTGGTCTTGACCTTGATATGTTTAATAAACCAAAAACAAAATTCTTGTATCAAATGGTTCTTAATGATATTAATAGAACTAGACTTGATAATTCTGTTGTAGACCCTGGTGACATTGATTTTATTGTACAGGTTTCTGGCAATGCTATTCTTAGCGAACCAGGATTATTAACAGATCAAGGAGTAAGGGGATTTACATTAAAGAAAGTAGATATACCTAGCAATAGAGAATTAGAAAATAAATATAATGCTAAGTTAGATCAATTAAATGAAGATACTAAGGGATTGGTAGATGTAATAGATAAAAGAGTTGTGTTAAATGAACCTCAGGGTATTGACTTAGAAACTACAATTGATGCTGTATATGCTGGTACTGATAAGACTAAACAAAATCTTTTATTAAATGATTTATTTGAAGTATTAACTCTTTCTAAAGTAGATATGACAAAGAATCGAATGATTTCACATATGGAGAATATTGGATCTTCTGCTCAGACTGAAATAATGATAATGTTAAAAAGACAAGGCATTATTAAAAGAAATGTAGATGGAGATTTTGAATTAAATAAAAAGTTTACATTAGAAAAAATAATGGATGAGACTGAAGGGCCTAAGAATCAAGAAGAATTAGCTGAAAAAATGCAAGAAATAAAAGATGTTTTAGATAAAAGAGGATATACATCTGAGCATATACAACAAGAAATAAAAGAAAGACAAAAGATAGAAAGAAAATATGTTTCTGATGCTAGTGATGTTGTAAAAAATCCATCAATTAGTGTAGATCAATTCTTTAATAAATATAAAATTAAAGTAGATATAATAGATGGAAAATTTCAATATAATGATTATAGTGGGCAAGATTCTGAGTTTAAAGATAATTTTTTTAAGAATCAAAATTATTTATTAGATGAGTCTGGAGAATTAAGTCAACAATCAATTAATAGAATTAAAAATGATATTGTATTAGGGAATACAGAGTTTAGAAATTTGTCTTCTGATAAACAAGAATCTGTTTTAGGTGATATTGTTCAGATAGTAAGAGGATTAGTAGATAGAAAAATAGTTAGAAGGATGTCTATAAGAAATGGTGATATATCTTTTGATCCTGCTATTGATAGAGAAATAATGCAAAGGAATCCTGTCTTTGATTATCTAGATAAGCTACGTATGGACTATGCAATATTTGATAATAATGTATCATACACAGATTTTGGTGATTATATAACTGATAAGACTTATAATATATTAAGTACTGAAGGATTAGGGCCTAAAGAAATAGAAAGTATTCAGAGAATAAGGGCAAGGGTAACTAATCAATTAAGAAATAGGTCTCTTAATCAAAATATAAGTTCTTTTATTGATGGAGATGGAATTGTTTCTGATGATGCAGGTATTGTTAAGTTAGATATTTATGATGGTATGGATAGTATAGTAATTGATAAGATTGGCATGGAGAATATAGTAGGTGATTTTAAAAGATTTTATGATGAGCATTATAATAAAATAGATAATAAGAAAACTAAAAAAGTTTTAAAAAAGATTAAAGACAATTTTGATGAAGTTGAAAGTAGATATGATTATAATGAAGTTGAAGTTGAATCAGCTGCTAGGTTTTTGGTATTAGAAGTTGCTTTAAAAAGTGATAGCAATGAGAAATTTTATAAAGTATTATCAGAACAAAATCCTACTGAAGTAGAAAAATATTTAAAAAGAATAAAGTTAGTAACTACAAAAAACTTTATTAGACCAGATAATAATTATTATAAAGCATTACTGCAAGCTAGAGTCGGGTTAAAAGTTTCAAGGGGAAAAGATAAACCATCTCGGTTATTAAAAAGAAGATTGAAAATAGGTAAGCATAGAGTTGCGATATGGAATGATAGCACTGAGAACATGACTCAAATTATAAATGATTTAAGAGATGATTTTCCTGATATACCTGAACTAGCAAATTATAGTCTTAAAAATATAATGGGAGATGCTCATGCAAAAGTATCTGGTTTTGATAGCATAGCTTTTATTCCTAAAGATGGCATGATGGAATATCATACTCTTATGGGCCATGATCCTAATTCTAAAAATCCTATTAAACCTATTATATCATCTCAAGGTGAGGGGAAAGCATTGATGTATGGTAAAACATTATTTGTTCATAGTCCTTCATTAGAAAATTTTTTTAAAAATAACAAAGTAGATATTTTACTTACAAAATCTGGAGCAAAAGTTTATGATAGCAAATTTGATGATGATGGTAATGATATATCTTTAATAGAAAATATGAGATGGGATGATTTAGATTATCATACAATTGATGATAGAGTAAATCAAATTAGAAATATAGATTTAGATGGTATAGGATTTAGACCAGAGAAAGATTCTGATTTGTTGTCAGCAAGTGAGTCTGATGCTGATTATAATTATATGAATAGAGTAGAGCATAGAGATGCTTTTAGAGAATTAGTAGATGAATTAACTGCTAATCTTAATCAAATGGAATCTATTATGGCAGACCCATATAAGATGAACTCTTTTATGAGAGAGCAGTTAGATAATAATAATATACCACAAGATTCTGAGGATGGAGCATTAAAAAATCTAAGTAATTTAGTTTATTATTTACAATTAAATGATGCAGCTAACCCATATGATTATAGTTCTAATCAGGTTCAAAAGTATTTATCAAAGGTTTACATTGATAATGTATTTAGTAAAAGAAGATCAAATACAAATAGAGTTTATTCTGAGTCTGATGCTGATTTAGCAACTGATTCATTTAGATATGGAGGTCAAGCATATTTAATTCAAACAGCTACTGGTTATCAAGGTGCTGGTAAAATGACAAGATTACTTCCTACATTATTTGATAGAGATAATAATATGATTCTTAGAGGTCAAATAAATTTACCTCACGCAGAAAAAAGTACAAGTATTTCTAGCTTACCTAACAATAAAAATATTAGAGTAGTTGCTAATGAAAGAATATTAACATTAGAAGAATTAAAAAATGAACTTAAAAGTAGAATAGAAGATGAAGATGATGATTTAACTATAGAAGGTAATGATATAAAAGTATTAGATAACTTTTTTAATGAAGCATATAAAGATGCTACAATTGAAAGTATGCATGATATGTTAAGTGCATTTTCAGAAGCATCAGATACTAGATATGAATTAGGTATTATTTCAAGAAGGAATCCTAGAACAAGACCTAATGATATTACGTTGCTTGGATTAAAGGGATTCTTAGATAAAGATAGTGGTCTAGGTGTTGAGATTAATAGTTTTGATATTGCTAATGTATATGAAGGTGATTATGATGCAGATAAAGTAGATTACTTTTTTGCTCATAGTGATTATATGTTTGATTATATTAAACGCAATCAAGCATTTTTTGTTCAAGGCATTGATCCAGAGGGATTCCAAGAAGATCCTACTTTTACATTCCAATTAGGTGGAGCAAGTCAAAGAGATGCTGTATTATCTAAGATGGGTAATTCTATTGCTTTTAAAAGAGGTATAGGTATTGTTCAAAAAACTCCTAGAAAACTTAATTATGCACAAAATATATCTAATAAAGATCATTTATTATTTGATAATGATAATAAAAAGAAACAAATATTAGATGGTAGGTGGGGTAATACAATAAGAGAAAATAAAATCACTGGGGAACTTGAAGGCCCTAGTAAGTTATTTCAAAATAAGGATGGTGAGTTTGTTACAATAGATACTGAATCGTTAGCATTTTATCAAAGAGCTGCTGTTGAGGTTCAATATATTGTAGATGGACAAAATAAACTTAATAAAAAGATTGCAAATAATATATATGATTGGGTTGATAAATTTTTATTTCCAGATAAAGCAGATTCTATATCTCCAAGTAGCGCAAAGTCTGAAGACTTAAAAGAGATATTGGCAAATGGAAGAAATGCTGATGGTAAAAGAGTTAGAATATTTGAAAAATATAAACTTGATGAAGAAACAAATAAGTATGAACCTATTGATTTAAATGGAGCTGATAAACTTGTTATTAAAGAATTGTTAAATCAACAGAATAAATTGCTTAATGCTTTTGGTGATGATACATATGTAGCAGGAGAAAAAAGAAAGACAAGCTTTTATGATTTAGCTATGGGTAGTAAAGTTTTTAGAGAGTTTCATAAAGATATATATAAATCAATGGCAAGACAGTTGTATTATAAAAAAAGAAACTTAGATAAATCAGATAAAGATTATTTGGAAAGTTTATTAAATGTACAAAATAAATCTTTTGATACTATAAAAGATAATATGAGAGGAATATATGATGGAGATTCTGGTAATTATTTAGATAGAATAGCTGTAGATGTTGCTAAAAGAGATTTATTAAATAATAAAAAAGAATATCATTTAGATACTGAGACTTATTCAGAAATAGAAAATTGGTTTGAAGACCTTGTTTCTAGGCCCACTAGAATTGAAAGAGCTGATGATGAAAAAGTTGAAGCAAGTTTAGAAGTTGATAATATGCCTATAGAAGATAGAGAATCTTTTGTTACAAATTTAGATAAATTATCAAAAGGAATTGTTGATGATACAAAGAAATTTAATATGGTTGTTGGAACTGTTAAGAGATTAGATGCTAAGAAAAAATGGATAAGAAGTAGTAGGTATGCATCTAATTGGAAAAAAACAAAGATAAGCAATATAGATTGGGTTATAAATAAATTACAAAAACAATTGCAAACACAACATGGTGTAGCAAAGAAGAAACTTCATCCTTCAAAATTAAAATATAAAAGATATATAAGTGTTGAAGATAGTGATATAAAAAATAATGTTATTCATGCTAATACAATGAACGCTATATTAAGAAATAATATGGGCATGAGATATGATAGTTGGTGGGAAACATTAAATGATACAGCTAAAGAAGATTTAAAAGCATTGACAGATCTTAATAAACAAACATATGGAAAAGGAACATTGCTAGATGAATTGCTTCCATACAAGGGAAGATCAATTGTAAAAGATAAAAAAATGTTAAAGTTTATTGAAGAACATAGTACATCTTTAAATAATCTTTTTGAATTAAAACAAAAATATTTATTAGAAATGATTCAAAAGCATAAGATTAATTTTTTATATGCATATATGGAACCAAGAAGAAATAGAGATGATATTGGCGTATTTAATAATAGACCTATTGCTATACCATATAAAGATAGTGGAGCTAGGTTTAGAGAGGGAGTAAGATTATTATCTGCTATTGCGAATGGTAGTAATAAAATAGCAAGTGATGTTCTTTCTGATCAGCAAACTAAAGATATGGCTGAGTTCGTACTTAAAGGAATGATAGAATCTAATGAACATTATAGAACATTCTTTGATAAAGATGTATCATTAATGGATTTAAATAATTCTAATATGGAAAGATTTGGGTTAATGCCTTTTGATAAAAAGACAAGGTTGAGGTTAAACCAAGATGGTGAAGACTTTAGTTGGCTTTCTGAAATGCTACCTTCAAATCCATTATCAACTATAAATAAGTCTGTTATAAGAATGTATTCAGAATATATTGATATGTTACCAAATAAAAATAAAGGTGATTATGAAGATTTTATGAGAAGATTAAATGACTTAGAAGAGTTTTCAGCGAGAAAAGATTATGTCAACCCTGTTAAGTATATGAATTTAAGGATGTCTTTGGATCAAGATTTCTTAGAAATTATTAAGAAAGATATATATAATGTTGCAGGAGATAGTGGATTACCTGAAAGTTTAGTTAATAACCCTATGCTTAGTCATATAAAATTTTTAGAGTTTAAACCTAAACAAGTTAAATCTTCTGCTAAGATTGGGAGTATGTTAAGAACTGTTAGTAAAATGCATCAAGACTTAATGACATCTGCTAGACAAAATCCAATGAGAGATAGTGGATATGAAACATATAAAATGATGGGTGAGTATTTAGAATGTTAGAAATGAGTATTTACAATGCAAGTAAGCTGTAATAATTTAAAAAATAAAAAAGCAATGAGACTTTGGGAAGCTATTGGTAAGTGGGCTGACAGTGATATAGTTAATCGAAATATACAATCTCCCTATCAAGCTGCTATGTCTATGTTTGAATCACGATTTCATATGCCTATGGAATACGCAGCTTTATTAAGTGCTGACCAAGGCGGGGCATTTCTTACGTCTGGTAATATTAATATGTTTGTAAAAGACCTTTATTCTTATTCTAAAAGAGTAGATAGTGGGAAGTTTAGTGAGTTTGAAGTTGCTGAAGGGTTTATGACTGGAACTGTACTGGGTAAGAGAGACCCTATATTAGCAGAAAGTTTAAGTGATTTAAGAAGAGTTGTTGATAATGATAAGAAAAGAAGTAATAAATTAAATCAAGATTTTAAAAATTTAGTAGATAAAATAAGATCTGTTGGTGGAATGACAGGAACTTTTAGTAATGCAAAAATTAATTCAGCTTTAAAGAATCATAGAAAACTAGAATTAGAACATATAAAAGCATTGGATATTGGTAACCAAGAAGATATTACTATATCTTATGAAAATTTAAAAGATTTTGAAAGCAAGGGAAGTATTAAAACATTTGTTGATTTTATTAAAGTAGTTGAAGAGAGAATGCCAGAAGCTATAATGGCAAAATATAATGCAGAAAAAGCTATTGCTGATAGAGATATAACAAAGAAATTAAGTAAGAAAGAAAAAAGAAAAATATATGAAGCTAGGAAAGTAATAAAGTCATATGATGATGGTGAAAAATTAGTAAGATTAACTGATGATGAGTCTATTAAATATTTTAGAGAAGCAGGTATATCAGAAGATGTAATAGGGCCTTTAACAGATTATAATAATCTGATGTCTGAAGCATATAAAGTATTAAGAAGCGGTATAAATGAAAAAATAAATATACATATTAAGCAAATAGAAAATAGAAAAGGATTTGGATTAACTGTAGAAAATTTAAATAAGTTAAAAGAATCTATGCGATCTGAGTTAATGCCTAAGTATAAAGAAGATGGATACTTTCCTCATTTTACAAAAGAATTAAATGCTAAAATGATGGATAGTATGATGAGACATTTTGATGAATTAGATAATGCTGTTATAGATATGAAGCATGATAGCAAAAGTATTAATGAAATTATAAATGATATTCAAGTAGCAATACCTAATTATGCAAAGGCTAGAACAAGAGGAGATAATTATGATTATAGTAAAAACTTTATTGATGTTGTTAATACATATATAAATGATATTAATAAATTTAATACTCAAGTTTTTGTAAAAAGTTCTTTAATAGATTCTTTATCTAAAGCTAGAAAAGTTTATGATCAAGAGTCTGAGTATTCTAAAAAGATAGTAGATATAATAGATAGTCTTTATGGGTCTGTTAATGGTCAGATAAAAGGTTCAGGTTCAATGCATGAAATTAAGAAAGCATTGTTATCTTATCAGTTTACGAACAAATTAGGATTTAGTGTTAGGTCTGCAGCCAGAAATGCTACTCAGTATTTAATGAATTATGCTACGTTTGGATATACAGCAGTAAGAGAATCTCGTAAATATTTAAAAGACAATCAAGCAACAGAGGTTTTTGGTGGGGACTTAGATGAGTTCTTAAAAAGAGAAAATCTATTTATGGAAACATCAGAAGCTTTAATTGAGTCTGGAGTTAAGGCCGATATATCAGCTCCATATAAGTTAAGACGAATGAATGAAGATGGTAAGATAATATATGCTGATGAAGGAGATCTTATTTATAAAGGAATAAAAACATTTTCTTCTGGAATGGGTAAGCTTGCTAAGTGGAGCTCTATTATGCATAGAAAAGTTGAAAATGCTAATAGAAAACTAACTGCTGAAATAGCTTTTGCTCAGATACAAAAAACAATGGATGATAGTATAAGGTTTAAAGAATATATAACACAAAAATCAAATCTTTCTCAAGATACTGATAAACCTAAATCAGTAAGACAGTTAAAAAGAGAAATTGCTAGAAACTATGCTAAGAATATGGTCATATTAAATCATTTTGATTATGAATCATATGCTAAAGCAAGACACATGAGAGAAGGTGTTGGTCAATTTATGTTTCAGTTTCAACATTATGGTATGGAATTTCTTGAAAGAAACTATTCTATATATAAAGAAGCTAAAGGAGACCTTTCTGTTTTAGGTGATGATAAATTTTCTAATTGGGTAAAGGATGCTAGAGGCGTTCATAAAATGATGAATGTTGCTACTGCATATTTAATGGCACCAGCATTAATAAGTTATATATCTGGATACAATCAAACATTAATAGAACACACTGGTAAAGAATTACTAGATGATCTATGGTTGTTAATGACTACTGATTATGATGATCCAGAAGCTATTGAAAAATTAAATAGAGAATTTTATGGTAAAGGTATTGTTGGTTCTAAGTTAGGGCCTACGTTTGGAACTATATTAGACATTGGTATTGCAACAGAATTAATTAATGCTGATAGTGAATACTTAGATAACATTCTTTTAACAGCAGGTGATTTTGCAAATGATGATACAGTTGGTAAAGTTGGCCAATGGGTAAGACTTGTTAATCAAATGGCTGGTAGGACATATGATAGATATATTCCTATGGCTACAAAAACTCCTTATGGATTAGGAGCAGCAGCTATGCAAGAATTAACATTATATCCTAAAAAATCTAGAGAAAAAACAATTTATAGAGATGTAATAGAATCTGAAATTAAAGATCAGTTTCCATCATATTATTTTGATAAGCTTCATAAGAAATCTAAGAGACAAAAATATTCTGGATTACCAATAGAAGTTCAAAATTCATTGTTAAGGTTGGAACAAGAAGGCAAGAAATCATAACTTGCCCTCTCATTCCTAGTCAGCAAAGGAGATTATGCTGTAATTCTTTCCTCTTTAGCAATTATTAGCATCTCTTCTAAACAACTAGTAGCGCTTTTAAAATCACCTAAAGTAGTTATTATAATATCTATGTCTCCTTTTTTAATTGCTAGTTTTAATAATTTTTCTACGTTTTCTACTGTTTCAATGTAAGATTTTAAATCTTTCATATACTGGTTCGGTATCATTAAATCTCTCCTTTA
>TARA_R110002020_G_scaffold205411_2_pt1 | contig 16437 bp, 3 predicted proteins | sample TARA_R110002020 | Tara Oceans TARA_R110002020 (sample SAMEA4396489) | marine metagenome | biome: Westerlies Biome; feature: [MES] marine water layer (ENVO:01000295) within the mesopelagic zone...; material: water (ENVO:00002006), including particulate matter (ENVO:01000060) such... | reverse complement strand
ACCTCCAATTTAGGGGTACGCTGCCTGACCTAGACCAACTAACGAACTTCTTTCGCATACAAGTTGACGAAGAAGGATTCTCATTACCACAAGCAGGACAGAGTGGTATTGACACGATTGCACAACAGCAAGCCTCTCTTATTAAAATATTTAAACCTGTCGAAAATGCACAGATGGCACTAGAAGATGTTAACTCTAAAATAGTGGGTTTGTCACAGCGTTATTCTTGGAATGAAACTATTGAAGTTATGGGTCGCATGGACTCAGAAGATAACGTAGAATCTTTTGCATTTAACATAAAAGGTAAAGACACTAAAGGAATGCGTAATACAAAAGTACACTTACGCGCAAGGTTCCCACTCGAAGAACTACGAAATGTTGCTGCCGCTGCAACACTTAAGAATTCAGAACTTATGCCTACTAAAGTTGTTATGCGACGATTACTTAATGCTCAGGACCCAGAGTCATGGCGAGATGAGATTTTATCTACAAGAGCAGAAGATGACCCATCAGTTATGCAACAACTTATTGGGACTCAATTACAAACTATTGCACAGCGTTCTAGTATTCAACAAATGGTACAGGATGAGTTAGCTTTGGCGGCAGAACAAGGTGCGCCCCCACAAGACGATATGATGATGAGAGGTCAGATGAGTCAAATGGGAACACCACAATCTCCAGCTCCAATGGGTCCTCCACCAGATCAAATGCAGATGGAAGGACTCTTAGCACAACTAGGAGCTGATCAAGGTATGGCGGATAATGCTACCCCACTTCCTGTACAAGAAAATCCATTAGATAACATACAACCACCATTGGGGGTTTAATGGCTAAGAAGTCGTATCCTGAAAAAATAGATGATTTTATTTTTGATTCTGTATTAAGAGTTAGAGGTAGAATTCTGGAAACATATCCAGAAGATGCACTTATTGATTCGATGATGCGCTCAACGTATGTCGCAATGTCACCACAAGAAAAAGCAAATATAATACAGAATCTCGGTCCAGACTGGTTAGTTAAAATTTCTGCCGAAATTGAAAAGAAGCTTACTCGTATAGATAAGCAAGGAGAGCGTTAATGGTACTTTCAATTTATGATGCACCAAGGAGATTTCAATTAAGTCCGATGTACTACTCGGTGGATATAGATTACTTTCCTGCATTACAAACATTTCTAGATGTAATAAGTTCATCTGACCCAAATATGGCAAGAGAGATACTACAAGAAAGCGATGCCCATGCAGTACAAATAAAAAAACTTATTCCTAAAAATCCTCAAGGATGGAACGCAATTGGTTTTGAAAGAGAAGGGGATTTTGGCACGTTAACAGATGGAACACAATTAAGAAGTTTTCCAGATAGAGAGTCAATTATAAAGCTAATGGCGCTGTCAACAGCAATTAGAGAAAGGCTTTCTCTATCTTCCGACATGGATGTGAATAGAAAACTATGGAAAGATGCATCAGGTGTAGACTATACGGTAGCGTTCCCCTCTTTAGAAGGTGAAACGTTTATAGAACCTTTACAAAAAGGTGATGCAGATACCACTACAGGAGCAACTACCACTACAGTTGCAGCAGCCAGTAAGCCCCCTGTAACCCCACCTGTTAAAGGTGATGGTGATGATCCAACAGTAGTGACAACACCTCTAACAATGCGTGTAAACTACATGGCAATATCAGGAGACACAAGCAAACCAGCTTCAACTAATATTGCTCTTACACAAGAAGAGTACGATTTTTTGACTGGACTATCTGAGATAAACGCATTAGTTAAAACTATTGATGGTACGAAACAATTTATTGAGTTACAAATGGGAACCTTTTGGCGGCTACGTCAAATTATGCGACAGAATGAAAACTTTGCAGATCTATATGGATCTGCATCTTTAGGAATAACTAACGACATAGTTAATAAGATTAATAACAGTGTTCTATCTAAAAATCCTTGGAATCCTTATGACGGTACAATGCCTCCTGTTAATGACGAAATGGCAAAAAGTGGAATTCAATGGGCTTTAAATACTACTTCTGGTAAATGGGAACTAGTAGATTTTGATTTAGGTCAAGGAATATCTCCGGCAGCATGGCGATGGGTTAGTTCAGATAATCAAGACCCTTGGAACCCAAATGCGGGTAGTTGGCAAAAAGATACTTCTCAGATGTATGATCAAATAGGAAGAGCTATTGGTGATACTATACCTAGCATGTATATGCCTTTTCTAACAGCTGTTCTTAATAATGGTGGAGATATGACAATTCTTCTAGATGAAAATGGAGTTCCCTATAATCTAGGAGTGTATGCTTGGGTACAGTATGCTCTTATGCAAGCACACTTAGCAACACAACCAGATGCAGTATCAAGGAAACAACCAACTTCTATTTCTCTAAATCCGGGTGAGCCTCCTACGACGAATGTGTTTGATGCGCTCCCGAACCTCTCTAGTACTATTGGACAGGCACGAGATGACGATGGAAATCTAGTATTTTACCGTCCTTCGGATATTGCAGGAACACGTTCAGATATTCCCGGTTCAGGTATGACTGACACAGGTATGACTGACACAAATCTGTCTAACACAACGTACATGACTCCACCGGGATATATGTATCAGGGCCAAGGGCCTGATGGGATAACAGACCCAAATCAGATCTCTGCAGCAGCTACACAAGCTATGCAAACACAGCAAAATAAAATACAAGAAGAACAAGATGCTCTTGCAAATGATGCGGCAATTGCAGCGGCAAGTAATGGAGCATTTACAGCAGCGCAAGTAACTGCAGCTCGTCACAGTAATGAACAAAATCAAATACAACAAGGAGAGGAAGATAAGGCAGCAGCAGCAGCTGATGGTGAGTGGGTTCCTTTTGGTAAGTACTACGAGATGAACAATCAAAAAGTAGTACGAATTAAAGATGCCGCGTCGCTAGAAGCACTTGCAAAAGACATTGCTGCAAATAATCCTAGCTACACAGATAAAGGAAAACTATACGAGGCTCAATATGGTCTCGGTCCTGCAGCTGACATGGCACTTACTTTCGCAAAGGCGGGTCTTGCTGAGGGATTTGGTGAAGGCGAAATGGAGAGATTAAATGCATGGCAATTTTTGCAAGCACACCAACAGGCACAAAACTTAAATATAGCGGCTGAGAAACAAAACAAAATGAACGCAATAGAGAATAAAACATTCGCCGATGCGCAAGCGGGAACAAGAAATACTTCTAAAGACAGCACTATTGGGTATAATATAGCTCAAAATGTAGCAGGTGCTTATGGGATGACTCCAGAGGAATACTATAATACGTTCCTTAGTGACGAAGCAAAGGGTGTAAGTGCAATAGTTGGAGCTTCTAATTTTGACCCAACTAAGCCGAATATAGTTCCTGAACCTAATAGTGGTTATGCAGCTCCGGTATCAGGTTACGGAACAGCAAGCGATCACGTACAAACATATGCTACAGCTAAAGATGACTGGGAACAATATTTAGACGCAAACAAGTCTGATGATACAAAACAAACTGGTATAGAAACAGCTAATCTTTGGGCCAAGTATATTGAAGAAAAAAATAAAAAGAACGCAGCGACTACTAATTAGTTAGGTGAACGCAAGTGAGTGATAGACAAGATTACGAATCTTTTGTTAAACAACTTGGAGAAGCTGGAAATAATCCAGCAATTTGGGAAGAACTTCATGACACTATTAAAAGGGAACGGCAGGAGACAGAAGCACCTCCGTTACCCCCAGAAGTTCTAGGCACAGATACTGGAGACGTAGAAGAAAGATTTTTACAACCTCCATCGAAAGCACCTTGGTTACAAAACCAAGCCCCAACACCAGCTCCAACACAGACGAATGAGGATTTAAATGCCTCTCCAGAACGCTATGTATCTGCAAAGGTCCCTCAGACTAATCCTTCTGTTCCCTCTATTCAAGAAGCAGGAAGAGCTATTGGTGAAAGAACCGAACTCTCAAGAATTTTTGACGTATCTGATTACAGTCGAGAAGCCATAAGTAACGTAATGGAGTTTACAGCTACATCTGACTTTGATGCAGGTGGTAGAGTAATTGATTACATAAACAGAGAGCAGACACAGGATATTAGAGAATTTCAAGTTCTACAAGAGCTAGCAGGTCGTTCTGGTAGAGATATTTTAAATTCAGCGGTTTCTGATGTGTATCTGCAATTTGAATCTCCTGATCAAAATGTTATCTGGGGATCAATTGTTTCAGAGTATGACAGACTTGGTGACCAACAAACATTATACCAAATTAGAAAAAGTGCTGGTGATACAGAACGTATGGCATATGCTGTTGCTGCAACAGTAGATTTTGCACTAAGTCAACCATCAAGAATTTCCCCTTCATTATTAGATACATTTAAAAAATACGGGCTTATACAAAACAAACTACCTATACCTGAAGAACAGGAAAAAGTTAGTAGAAAAAATCCTTTCGTAATCCTTGGAAATATTTTTGCCGGGTCAAGTGAATCTGATGGTGGCTACGCTAAAAAATCTTTTGGATTTGAGTTTAATAAACTATGGTCGGACATTAACCGTGTTGAACGCGATAGTACAGGATACGCTCTTGATAACTCTTGGGCAAACTTTTATAAGTATACAGGAAATGGAAAAGATTTATCTGGATATTGGTTTGCTAATGCTGCAGAAATAAATCACCATAGTACTATTTTTGCGTCGCTACGGGATAGAGCAACACTAGGTGCACAACAGTTAGCTGCTAGACGAAACGATCTAATGCGTTCTATGGAAAGTTATGGATCTGGAGGACAGCAATACTTCGCAGTAACCTTACCAATTACAGAACTTGTACAAATAAAATCTTTACCAGTTTTTAAAGATTTGAGCTACGAAGATTTTTTACAAGCACTTATGCTTACAGAAGGTGACCTTACTCCTCAATTTAATCCTCAACAACAAGGCAAACTAGACTACGCTCTTTTGGGTGCATCAAGCCCTAATCACACTTCTTCTAGTCCTTCACCGTGGACTTCTTCAGAAGCTAATAGATTAAAGGCAGAAGGATTGTGGACTCATATAGGTTTAAGTACTCGACAACAAGAAGCTTTGCATCGTATTTTAGTACACGGGTTTACACAACCACGAGTAATGCTTTTAAGTGAATTAGAAGCAGAAACTGAACGACGTGAAAAAGCTCAGAAAATTTTGTTAGATTGGCGAGATGCAAGAATAGCTATGATTAAAGAGAAAGGTGGTAAGTGGCCTCAGATAGATTCTACTTTTGAAGTTCCTGCAAGTATCAATGGAAAAAAAGTTGACTTAGATACTATTTCTAATGCGTGGTTAATTTCTAATGGATTTAAAACAAAACCATCACAAAGAAGTAAGACTGACATAGTACTTCAAGGAACAGGAGCAGTTATAGGAGCAGGTTTTAGTAAAGTAATTGGATTTGATGAGACTATCGCAGATGATCTTGCTATCAACTGGATAACTCAACCCGGATATGTACCAGAAGAACATTTTGAAGGTGCTATGGATGATGAGATTAAAAGAGATATGCGTAAGAAATTTGGATTGTTATCTCATGCATTAAAAACTCTTAGTATAGATATGACAACAGAGGATTACGATGCAAAGGCAGAAGAAGCGCGTAGAACAAACAACTTAGCACTCGCAGAATTCTGGTCGTTTATGAAACGGTTATCACAAGTTGACCAAAAACTAACATCTGCATCTTCGCTTTATTTAGGAAACTGGCCCGCTATGGCTTTTGAAACTGCTGAGCTTCTTTGGAACGCAGCAACAAGAGGACATGCAATGTCTACTGGAGTCTTTACGGATATATCGCACACTCCTGCTTCATTTCAAATGGATTGGAATATGTACAGAATGGTTTGGGACCAAAGTGCACTTGACTCTTTCTGGAATAGTACGATAGATGAGCGAATTCCTGATTATTTAATAGAAGATTTAGAAAATTATTACACTAAAGATATAAAAAAAGTAACTTATGATGAGTTTTTAGCTTATAGGGATACACTAGTTCGATCCGACTCTAAAGCAAATGGAAGATTTAGAACAGACCTAGCAAAAATATACTTAGGTGAATTTATAAAAGCTGATGGGTATATGAACTCAGAAGGTTCCGTAAAAGGAATTACTCCAGAAGAACGAAAAGAAATGGAAGATGCCTTTACTGGACTATCTTATATGAGTTTCGATGAAAACGGCATGATGTACATGTCAAACGCAGATATGTTTATTGAGTATGTCAGAGCAGGTTACTCTGTTTCTGAAGCTCTAGATGCTAGTGTAAACTTCTTTGAAAGAATACATGCAGGGTCTACTTTAGGACTTTTTGGTTGGATAGATATTATTCCTGCTGCTGCTCTAACAAAAGGAATTTTAGCAGCAAAAGGGGGACCACGAGTAGTAAAAATAGCAGATGGAGCAAGTGAACTAGACGTTATTAAACAAGCTGTAAATAGAGGATCATTAGACCTTTCTCCTAATAACAGAAAAGAACTTTCTATGATCTTTGAGACAGTACATAAAGTATTAGATGTAAATGCTGGAGAAGCTCCAACAACTATACGAGTGGTTAACGCAGATCCAAAAGTACTTGTAAAAGAAGGATCACGCCAAATCCCAACGAATATAGGACCCATACCTATAAAGGTTCCTAGACTACTTAAGAGCAGATTTTGGGGTGGTGCGGACAATATTGATGAATTGAGAAAAACTCCTAAAGAAATTCCAGTAAATCCTGCAAGTATAGTACAAAAACTAACACCAAGTATACCAAAGAAAGATGAGTTAGTTATCCAATCTGGTAACCCATTTGGTAGATTTTGGCAAGGATTTACAGGACAAGCTACGGTATCAAAAGAAGCATTACCTGCTTCAGCAGCAGCTCGAAGAAGTACGCAATACAATTTTAAACAATTCTTGGCAACACTTAGAGACGCAATTAATTCTGGTGCAACTAGTGTTGATCTAACTCCGTTTAGACATTTAGATTTTGAACACGCATTAGATGGTGCTGCAACTTATATAGATAATAGATATTCTTTAAAGAACCACTTTCGTGTAGATAGAGTAAGAAAAATTGGTAAAAGACCTGCTTCTTTAGATGATACTATTCGATCACAAAACAATGTTGCAGGACCACACAGACTTACAAGGTTCCCTGTGACCGATGACTCTGGACGACCTATAGTTTATGGTGGGTTAAAAGGCATAGGCTTACGCATACCTACTGCAAACGATTTTTCTCCGCTTACTTTTGGAAGACAGAGTAAAGAAACTGCTTATGTGTTCCACCCATATAGATTCACAATGGATTTACTATTTGGAAAAGGAGGAGGGTTAGGTGCTAGAGCAGCTTTTGCATCTACTTCAGCACAAACTTCTCTTAATGAAATTATGTTTCTTGCAAGAAGAACATTGTTGAATCTTGGTACTAGTACCCCAGACCAGACTTTTGTTGCTATAACTAGATTTGTAACGAACTTACAAAAAGCTGCTAGTAGTAATAGTTCTATAGAAATGTTAGCATTTGTACGGGCACACGGGTTTAATACTTTATACGATGAAACTTCTGTAATGTTCTCTTTAATGGCTGACTTGGATGTAAAAAAACTTACCACACTTTCTGCTGATGCAAAAAATAAAGTAATCAGTGGTGAAATATCTTGGGAAGAATGGATAAGATTGTGGCAAGGGGAACTCGAAGGTTTCCTTAATGAATCAGCTGAAATGGCATATGAACTTGTTCGTCCAGGACCTTGGCATGCATCTGTAAGGGGTGCTTATAGACTTATTAATATGGTAAACAGTACTTTATCAAAGTTTTTTCTCTCTCGGCCCGGATTTGCTGTGAGGAATTTAGAAACAAATATATCTGCTGTTGTGTTTGATGGCATGGCTTTTAACGATGCATATTTTACTAATCCAGATAAAAATTGGAAAAAAATTATGGGTGTTACTGAACTAGCTACCAGAGGTTATGCCCGTATAGGCCCTCAAACTCTTGACTCAACTTCGATAATTAATGCTCCTATACGAGGTGGTAAAAGAGCTGCCGCTAGACAAGTACTTTCAGCAGCTGTTGGTAAAGAAACCCAAGAAACAGGTTGGAGAGATTGGTGGACTAAACTCAGAGGAGGTAACTTTTGGCTCGGCACCTCAATACCGTTCTTACTTCCACAAGCTGCTTCAGCTGCTATTGAACAACAAAATAAATTTCAGATAACAAGTGTGGTTACTCCTAGAATTTTTAAACGTTTTATACATGGTATGTCAGATAATCTTCCAGACATACTAACTCCAGAACAAAATAAGTTATTTGATAATCACCCAGAATTAAAACAAGATTTGTTTGAGCAACTAGACAACCCACATACTGCTTCGCTAGACTCTAGCGTAGAACTTATACTCGATGCAGAAACAGACCAAGTTATTATAAACTTCCAACCTTCTACTAAAAAACTTATTGAAGAGTACGGCAGGAATCTTTCAATTCGTGTGAATGAAACAGGTCTACAACAGTGGCTTACTACCTTTGTACAACAACGACAAGCACATGGTGTTTTAGATTCTGCAGGTAGATTTGATGGTTCGGCTCCTAGAAACTTTCACACAGCCCTTCTTAAAAGTTTAGACGATGCAATATTAGATAAATGGGACGAGATTAGTATGTTTGGTGAAATCCAAAAACTAAAAATAACTGATGAGTTTGCTAACGCAACTGCCGATGACGTTATACGTTTTATGGATGAAGGGTACGACGGACCTGAAGTACTAGGCAAATTGTATTCTATGTACCATAGACTTACTTTAAAATTAAGAACTAGATTAATTGAGAGCGCAGATTCTGCTGTAGGTCCTAAACAATACGAACCAGCAGACTTAGAAAGACACGTAGATAATCTAGTACAAGAAATAGTACTAGAAATTGCAATGCCTTTAAAATATTTAGATAGTTTAATAAATGATTTAGATGAAGTAGTAAAAGATCCAACACTATTTGAAAATAGAAAATACTTCTATGTCAAGAATTTAGAAGAGGCATTAGGCCGATTCGACGATGAAGGTGATCTATATATAGATAATATGTTCCCCATTCTCAATGACCCAGATAGGCCAAATGAAGATATTCTTAATGAAATAGATCACTCATCAGAACTTTTTGGTTATGAAATGATCCAACGATTAATTGATGATGCACAGTATGACTCAGGTCCTTTACGCACATCACCAAGAAGTAGAGAAGAGATTTCTGAAGCAGCTATAAATGTAAAAGAAAGCCTTATACGACTAAGAGAAGCTAGCCAGTTAGCCTCACCTTCAATACAATTACCTACAGTAGATGATGCTCACCGTGTTATTAGAGAAAATTTATATGTACGATTACAGGGTGTAGATGCAGAAAATGTGTCTCCTATGATAAGAAGGTCTATTCTAAAACAAACTATCATTGATATTATTCGATCAGACCCTAAACCTTTTGATAACAGAGTTATTTTAAATGTTCTTAACTCTGATCAACAAGCTTTGTTTTCTCAAGGTGATGTAGACAGAGTACTAAATGACTTAATACAACAAGATTATTTTGTCCAGTTTAGAAGAAAAGTAGATAACACAAAACGGACAGAGGAAGAGACACTTGCTTTCCGTGTTAGAACACTCTTAGGGCTACAACCTTTAAGTATGCAAGAATCGGGAATCCACTACACATATGATGCAGATGGTCTCGTTCGAGGAATGCCAGAAGAATATGAAAGAGATTTAATAAGTCAGCATGGTGGTAATTCAGTAGATTGGCCCAATACTATTAACTATACTCCTCCAACAGAAGAAATACGAGCGCGGTTAATAGATGAGTATCAAAAGAAACCGACTGGATCTATATACGGTATTTCAAGAGGTGGAAAAGGAGAGGTATTCTCTCTGCTTGACATGTGGGATGTAGGAGTAAACTTTGAAGGTATTAAAAGATATGGTTCAATAAATCCTGATGGATTTAAAGGTAACTTGGGTTTGATGTACTCTCCCAATATGAAGCACAAACTGAAAGAAGAGTACTTTAATGATGTTGTTAATGAAGCTATAGCAGAAGGTCAGATAACATGGGGTGTTGGTATAGCAACTAAAAAGATGATAGCTGACTGGAAACGCGCTTTAAAGAAACAAGCAAAAGCTATTGATGCTTTCGACGCTGAACTACAAAAACAACACGGTACTAGCTATATAGAACTATTAAGAAGTGGGGCAGTACACCCTCAAGATTTAGAAGCTCGTGCTGCGTACTTTAGTGGTGATGAAAATGTGATTAAATTTAATACGGGATACGGATGGAATGTTCCTTTACAAAAAGACTACATACCTTTTACATATGACGGGCTACATATGACAGGAGAAGCTATGTATACTCGTGCAGAGATTGAACGCTTTTTGGGAATAGGTTACATAACTGAAGTAACTGGAGAGGTTGTTCCCCCAGTAGATAAACTTAAACCTTCTACACCTATGGCTGTTCGTGGTGACCTTGAAGATCTAATGGCTTCTCCATTAACTGAAGAAGAATTAGTACAAACTTTAAAACAACTAGAAACAAATCTTAAACTTTTAGCAGAAGAAGCATCCTATAAATTTACTAATGATCCACAACTAAGTACAAGTATAGACAGCTTTGGAAAAGCATCAAGATTAGCAATACAAGATAAGTTAAATCAAATTGATAGACTTATAGATGAGTTTATACAAGATGAAGGGCGACTAAGAGTACTATCAGAACCTACTAAAGATGGAAATAGATTTCAGAGTCCAGAACTTAATCTAAAAACACTTACTCTTTTAAATAGAATTCATGATACGTTACACGGAACTGGTCGGGTAACTGACGAGGCAGAGTTTCAAGAAGGTCTTGTAGATGATATTCTTCAAGGATATAATGAACTTGTAGATAAGTACGGACTAGAACCTGTAGAATCAATTAAAAAATTTGAAGGCGTATCCGAAGCAACTGTTGCTGGAAAAGTAGACCCTGCTGAAAATCCTTCAAGATTTGAATCGCACGTATTAAGAACTGGTCCTGAACTTTCAGCACTTGTTGAACTATTTAAATATGTACGAGCAGAAGCTGGTGTTGGTGCTTCAGAAATAACTGCAACTACAAGAAGAGCTGATGATCCAATAGAAGGAGTAGCTCCACTAGATACTGGATTTGAACAGATTCCACAAGAAGGTGATCCTACATTTGGTGCTCTTACTACTACACAAGAATACTTTGATAGAACTTCTCTTACAAGACAATTAGCTGAAGCTTTACAGAATGATGCACGTCAGTATCAGCAAGAGTATTTTAACAGAGCAATTGATACAGAAACAGATATGAGTGAGATTGAAAGGTTAAGAGAGAAGTACGGATTTGACTTAGGATTTTATGATAGACTTGTTCGACCTGAATACAATCCGGAAAATAATATATTTGCTAAAAGAGTAACTGGTGTAAATGGTAAATATGATTCTGAACTAAACATTAAAAATGCTGTTGGTTATGCAGAAACTGGTAAAAGTAATTTTAACCGCATGGAAGAAAAGTTGAGCTTAGATGTACTTCCTAATATTGCAGAAAATCCAAGAAATAGAACTGTTTCATTGCCAAAACAGAGAGACGTAGGGGAACAACCGGGACAAACAGCTTCATTAAACGTCCGTTCTCAGATATTCAGTCCAGCATATGATTGGTCAAAAGGTTCTGCAGCTTGGATATTGAGAGACCCTGAAGACCGTAAAAGAGACGTTGTGTTTAATCCAACAACTTCTCCTGCAGTATTACCAGCTACGATAGGACTACCAACTATTAAAAGATTAGATGGTGGTGCTTCGTCATACGTGTATCCTAATGGAGTAAACGGTCGGGTGTTTAGTCAACGTCCACCAGAAGGTTACATTGCAGCAATGACAGATGACAGTTGGAACAAACTTGTTGGTGACGAATATGAAGGTATGAATCGTTTAGCTATCTTCATACGTGAAGATGCTACTATGGCAGAAATAGAAGAAGGTGTGGCTATATTAAAGGCACATCAAGACAGAATGTTAAAATTTGCAGATGATGTTTTTGAACAAACGAAACAAACATCTCGTCGTGATTATAACCAATCAGGTTATCGTACATCTATTAGTGCAGTAGCCGCACCTGTTAAAGGCAAGGGAGCTGCAGCAGTTACACAAAATATATACGAAGGAATCTACGATATAGTTATGAGCCAGTATGATGATTTAGGTGATGCAAACTCTGCTCTTTCTGCCCGTATAACTAAAAAAATAAAACAAGCGTGGATTTTTAGCCGAAAAAATGCTGGTAAGTCTACAGATGAAGAGCTTCTAGGTATAGTAGTACCAACAGAGACTACACTAAGAAGACGTGCTTTGTTAGATATTGCTGCATATATCTTGTATCAGTATGATTCTGGGTTCCCTCCTCTTGGAAAAGATCTAAAAGATGTAAAAGAAGCTAATAAATACTTAGAAGAAAGTATGCTACCAGCATTCATAGCAAGACAACGAGAGTATTCAAATAAACGAAATGCACTACGTAGAGCTGGAGAACTTAAAGATGATGGAACATTTGAAGTATTTCCAACTACTTCACATATTCTTAATAAAGAAGAAACTAAGCAGTATGCACAGATTCAAAACAGAATGCAAAAAGAAGCTAATGAAGCTTTAAGATTTTCTGCAAAATTAGCTGAAGCACAATCAAACTGGTTGTTCCACGATTATTCTAATCTTAGTAATCTTGATACAATGCTAAGAATTTTAGGTCCTTGGCATATATGGCAAACACGAACACTTGCAAAGATGGCAATAAACTTTGCTGAAGAACCACGGTTGTTACAGCGATTAACAGACTTCTATGAAGTAATGCGAGATTTGAATAGAGAGTATGGACCAGAGTGGCTTTCAACAGATTTACCAGTTGGAGCAATTCTTAAGTTTATCATGTCTCCTTGGTATAATTCTGCAAAATATATACAAGAATCGCGAGGAGAAAAGCCACATGGGTGGGTAGCCGCTATAGACAAACTTGAAGGTTCTACAATGGACCTTGGTGGATTTATATTTTATGGTGATGCATTACCTGAGCCTTGGATTGGATCCTCACCAGTACCTTTGGGTGTCAGCCCTACAGCTATACAAAAAGAAAAAGGTTATCAAGGTCCTTTAGGATATGCTGCAGATACTTATAAGAAATTTGCACCTATATCACCAGCAGCAGATGTGCTACTAGACGCACTTGGTGTACGAGGACCACAAGCAAGTATGGACCGAGGAGAAAAGTTAATAGATGATATACAAAGAGGTGCTTCACAAGTACTTATACCTACTATTGGAATGATTCCTTTTGGTGACAAATTTGCTTCAATTGGTTCTTGGGTTAGAACAGACTCTAAGAAGCGAGAAATAGATATGCAATACTTTAAAACTTTAGCAATGTTATATTTTAACGGAGAAGAAGGCTCAGAATACTACAACGATGTTGTTCACTCTTGGCAATCATGGTCACTTATTAAACATGAGCCTACATTCAATATTCCTGCACTACATTTTTTAAATGGCCCATTTGGAAGGGAACTAGAAGGCAAAGATGGTGAGGTCCTTAAGCAAATGATTAATGGTGTAGGTACCGACAAGTACATTAACAATGCTTCTTCTTACTTTACAGGTAATAAAGTTCGATTAGAAAATACAGTATTTGAAACTGAAGATGGTCCTAAAACTGTTTATGATATTTTAAATGAGTTAACGTATGTGCATCAAACAAAAGGAGACTATAACGCTTTCTTTGAAAAGTACCCTTTCCTTAAACACTTATTAAATAATCGTAAAGAAAACTCATCTGCTATTGCAATTGCACAAGTAAAAAGTAAATTTTATGGAGGTCTTAAAGATCTTGCTGCCACAAGACAAAGTGTCTATGATTCAGTCCGACCGGGTAATATTAATACGCGCCCTGCAGATATTCGTATTGGTATAGATACTAATGAAGAAATTGCTCGTATCATTGCAGACGCAGATATAACATACTACACAGGTGTACACGAATTAAAGTCGGGTATATATGAGGAGTACGGTATCAATGTTGGGTTAGATGAAAATACATATGGTCCTGTACACAACACATTTACACCACGGCCTCATAGTTTAGACAGAGATTTAGTACGACAAACGTATGCTCAAAACTTAATAGAAGATTTACGCTTTAAGGTAATGTTCCCTAATGATACACATTTATGGGGTTATAAAGTAGCAGACCTTCTTGTTGAATCTTTTCAAGAAACAGGTAAGTTTCAGAACTTTGAAAAAGCTGAAGTAGAAGAGATACTAGCAGACATATTAGAAGAATGGAATAAGACAAATGGCTATTGGGATTTTACAAATGAACAACCTACAGAGGGTGCACTTAAGCTAGATAACGTCAGTGTCGAAATGTTTAACAACTTCGTAATTAATAACGAAATGGAAGATATATATGTAACACGTAACCAAATTGCACCTCATCCAAATACTGAGCTAGGTTGGAGAGAATATGGATTAGTAGATCCAGGAACACGTTTAGGGTATAGACAAAATGATAGAACACCATACTATGCACCAAATCCAGCTGCTCCAGATGCAACAAGAACTAATTTAATAGATTGGGAAAAGTACTTATCTGACTTAGAAGAGTTTGAAGCACGTATTCAAGAAGAGTTTGGAGATGATGGTTTACAACTTTACTTGAATCATCAAGCAGAAAATGACAGTCTTGAATATGTAATAGATAGAGCTATTGTATCCTTAGCTACTAGTGACCGTAACATGTCTCACATTTATTATGAAAAGTATGCAGATGATCCAGAAGCTATAGATAGATGGATAGCTGGACGAGAAAAAAACTTCAAGGTTCCTACACCTCAAGATGTTCGAGACTGGTTCTGGAGTAATAACTACGGTCAATTGTGGATGCAATTAAACGAAGTAACTGAAGAAGATATTTTAAGTAGGGCAAAAGAAAGACTTGATTTAACAGATCTTAAGAACATTTCTTTAACAGATATACTTACAGGTTCGTGGGATAGAAAAGTTTCAATGCTTGATGCAGACTTCAAAGCATCTGGACTTATAGAGGACAAAGATGGAGTAACAACTGTTGCAACTTTAGAGAAACTTGAACCAAGACGTGTCAGGCACTTCCAAAGTCCTAATAAAGAATGGATTATTTCTACTCCAGCTATGTTAGAAGAATTTAAAATGGGTCTGACAATCTTCTACGCTAGACAAAGTGGTACATTAAAGAAGAAACTAGACCCTGAAATTGCAACACATGCAGCGTATATTAAATACTTTTTACCAGACTCTGCACTAACAATAGCACGTCATATAATTACAAACACTCTAAAAGTACATGGAGCCTTTAATGAGGCAGAAACACTGCAGAAAATATTCTCAGAGGAGAGTAAAAATAAAAGAGAACTATATAAAGGAGTATCATAATGACCAATACTTTTGCTCAACTATATAGTAAAAATAAAGTAGCACAACGAGATATTCAAACACTTGAACCAGAACAAGCAATTGTTCTACCACAAGACGGTGCAACAAGTAACAGTAGTGATGTAGAAAACATAGGTCGAATATACCAAATTTATGATGTTGGTAAAGATGTCGTACTATCCTCTGAAGCTAATAATATAAAAGCACATATTGCAAGCAGGTACTACCGAGGTAATACTGAGATGCCTGCTAACTACGTGTTTGAAAACTTTGCTAAAAATAATGTATCTGAGACTAAACAAATTGTAGATATGTGGGAAACTATGTGGCCTGAAGTAAGAGACTTTTATCCAGATTTAATAGAGAATAATAAAATACAAACAATTTTACAATTTACAGATAGTGAAGGTAAACAAACAGAAGATACTACACTATCTACTTATCAGTATATTGATGCTCTGGCTACTATACTTGGAAAGGCAACAGGTATAGAAGACATACGTAGTCAAACCTACGGTGTTAGAAAACTAGGAATGATTAAACCTAAGTCAGCAAGAAAGTATGTTGATCCACCGGTAACATCTTCAAGTAGAAGCTCACTACCTAACTGGAGTGAAGTAACTCAACATATGAATACAGTCTTTAGAGACAGTACTTTTGAAGGAAATTTAAAAGAATTCTTTAATAACCCAAGCAAAAAACTAACAAACAATCATCATAGAATGTTACGTGCTATGCACAGAACGTATCCGATAGGAATGGGATACACATTTGATCAATGGATGCAAGCATTAAAATTGATCTATCAAACAGACGCATATCTTGGTGTATCGCCGCAACGAAGTTATAGTGGAGAGCGTTCCCCCTATTTTCAGTATCCGTCGAACACACCACGATTAGCAAGGTA
>TARA_R110002020_G_scaffold144145_2_pt1 | contig 16437 bp, 40 predicted proteins | sample TARA_R110002020 | Tara Oceans TARA_R110002020 (sample SAMEA4396489) | marine metagenome | biome: Westerlies Biome; feature: [MES] marine water layer (ENVO:01000295) within the mesopelagic zone...; material: water (ENVO:00002006), including particulate matter (ENVO:01000060) such... | reverse complement strand
TCTAAGCCCATTCCCCAACGCTGACACATAGAACGTTTTGGGAAGAAATCAGTAGTAGCAAAGAAATCAAATACAGCTCCCTCAATCTTGCCACGCTTGCCGAGCCCGTAGACATCCCATTTCCAAGCGTCTGCTGTACCAGTTTTCTTATTGTGTGGCGTTGGCTCATACTTCTCGATTGCCGCAACCTGTTGAGGTGAGAGGAATTTATTATCTTTATAGGTAGAATGCTGATAAACCCAATCTTTGTTGTCGGGGTGCATTATCTCAGAGAAAACCCAATGGTGATTGAAGGAGGGGTTAAAGTCCATGATAATCAACTGGGTAGTTCTTACTGAGATTTGAGTGTAAGCGTCTGTTGGGATTTCCATAACCTCATTAAGCCAAGCAATATCCTGCTTACATCCGTGAAGCTTCTGCTCATCCTTGGTGCCATCAAAGGCAAATAATGAGCCATTATTAAATTTAAACTCTTTATCAGTACCATTCCAAGAGCCATCCTCCCATAGATCAAGAATACGCATGATCTCTTTAAAGTCTTTAATGGTAGATTTATTGTGAGTCACAGAGTCTAAACGAAAGCATCTGACGGTTGTGCCCGGTGACTCCATACACTTACGAATAATTAAAAACTGCTCTATTGAATAGGTCTTAGTTGAGCGTGTCGAACCCTCAAGAATAGCTATTGATTTATCTGGCGGTAAGTTATCTAAGAAGTTAAAGTTCTTAGTTACTTCTATATCGACATTAGCCATTAGGCCCGCTTCTTCCGCTTCAGTATGTGCCGTTTGCGTTTGGGTTTGCGGGGTTTAATGAAGTCGTTAAACTCTTCTCTCGTCATAGGAATATTGGCGTTGATATTTTCATACCCTAAACAATCACAAGTATATTCTTGCATATTGAATAGGCTTGTATAATAACCACTACCATTACATTTTATACAGTGTGGATCTGCCGTTCGAAGCTTATCGACTCTATCCCGATACTCTTTACTAGTCATAATTATTACCCTCCAAGGAATTAATTATTTACTTTACAATGCCAAGTGAAACTGGTGTTGCTTTGATCCTCTTGAGCATCTTATTTAGTTCTGCGCCTGTTACTTCTTCAGCAATAGTAGAAATACTGGTCGCTTTGGGCTTTAATGCCGCTCTCTGAACATTTGAAAGCTTGTACATCTTATCCGCCTCAAGCAATGTAGCGCCAATATAAGGGATTTTCACTTCTTCCTTCTTATCAACAGCTTTTACTTTTGGTGCTTTCTTGGTTACTTTCTTGGTTGCCTTCTTCTCTGCCATGATTATATCCTGTTAGTTTGTTAAGTCTATGAATGTATACGGTTATTAAAGACAAAGCACATAAATATCATGAAACAAAAAAGAGAAAGGAAAGAAAACCGAGTAAAAGAAAGCAAAGAGAAAAAAGCCGTGTCGTAGTACTATCACCTCAAAAAAGGCTTGTCAAGCGGTGTATAACACCAACTCCCTTATATAAGCACACTCATTACAAACAAATCAGTAAGTTTATTGACACTTCACTAAGTTGGTGTTTTACGCCATGCAATCCAGACACAAAAAAGCCCCTATATCACAACGGCGTGAGCCTTAACATATAGGGGCTTACACATTTAGATTTATGACCATCATGTGCGGTTTGGTCAGGCTGCTAGAAGAATGCTAACAGTGGGAAATCCGAAGATCTCCTATGGCTTTATTATAACCTATCTAATTTAATTATCAACAAAAAAGCCGCCCAGTTAAGGACGGCTAAAACTATCTCTACCAAGATTAACTACCAGTGGCGTCTCTATCTTTCCTTGAGTAGTTTATTTATCTAATTCAATAATCTTCATCTCAACCGCTTTAGGCTCAAAATGCTTCAATGAGTCCTGCTGCTTAATAAACTCACCCCGCCAAAACTCAGCAGATTTACGGAATGAGTCAACTTCTTCGGTTCGTTGTCTTAGGATTTCAGTACTAACCGACTCACCGCTATCAACCGCGCCCGTTAAAATATCCCTAAGCATATGATCAAGATTAAACCTTGCATTAGGATGCTGAAATACTTCAGTTATCTGAGCTATTAAAAAATCAATATCCATAATCAACCCTCTCCCGGTTTACTCTTCCTGCCTTTCTTTTGAATCGGCAGCATTTCATCACCGGGCTTAGCAGGTTCAGCATCTTTTTTAGCCTTAGCCTCAGCAGCCATTTCAGCTTTTAACTCAGCTTTAGCTTCAGCCTTTAATCGCGCCTTCTCCTTTTCACGATCCTTAATTCCAGCAGCCTCATCATTTTTAGGATAAAAGAACTTGCCAGCCATTCCGCAATACATTTCTTTAGAGTTGTTAGCTCTTGCACCTCTCAATCCAATCGGGCCTGACACATTAGGGTAAGTCTTAAAGCACATATCTAAACCCTTTTCAGTAACTGGTAATCTCTCACCCTTTTCACCCATCTTACCGTAGTGCTTACAATTACCACAAGTAATACCCATTTTCTTGATTTTGGCTTGCGTTAATTTCTGCCTCTCTCTCTTTTGAATTGCTTCATACTCGTCTTTATCTAACATCTATTGCTCCAAGGTTATTTGTCTGCGTTTATTATGGTGATTGTTCTTAGGTCTACTTCCTGCTTAATTTCCTGCTTATCTCTCCACTTATCTGGCTTCCTATTTTTGAGCCAAAATAGAGCTGCAACAGTATCCCCATTAATAGCTTTATTGTACAAAGATTGAGCGACATCGCAATCAGCTTTTTGCTTTCCTTCTTTGATGGACTCCAAGAATTCAGGATGAGAAATCTTCCAATTATTAATCGTAGACTCAGCAACATTAAAGAAATCAGCCAAATCTTTATCAGTACTCCCTAATAGGCAAAGCTTTACGACTTGCTCATTATATTCTTCTTTATATAATGTTGGTTGACCGGGTTTATTATATTCACTCATAATTGATCCTCTTGACAAAAATTCTTCTCTAAAAGTGCTAAGGTCTGAAATACTACAACTAATAGATTTGGATCAGGGTAATAAGTATAGCCATCTTCATCACCAAAAGTAACATGCCTTAAGCCATCAAAATAAGCAACCCCCTCAACGACACGTTCAAGGACACTGCCTTCATCGTCTTCTGTAGTCTCTTCTAAGACCTTAAATTCAAAGCCACTTACTTCATGAGGCTTATAATATAAATCGGCGGCATCCCGTTTTGTTTTTATCTCTAATTTCTTCCACTCATCAACCCCCCAATCCTTTAAATACTTCATAACTACCTCCAAGTTGTTACATTTTCGTAATTATACGGATTAACTCCCACAATAACTACATTTATTTAAAGCTGCATCAACCGGAGCAGCACAGTTTCGGCAGTTAACCAGCTCATTATCCTCTGCCCTCAATGGCATAGGTGGCGGTGTCGGTTTTATCTTCACAACTTGCTTTAATACAGAAGCTCCCATCACTCACCGCCTCCTAATTCTTCATTCTTCTTAGCTATAAACAATTTATTAGTTTTGGCGGTCTTCTCCATTTCCTTAATTGCTTCACCTAGAAAGATTGGCTGAGTCGCAGCAAGGTGAATATCGCAAAGGTGCTCATAAGCTTCCTTCAACTCAGCAACTTCTTTATGCGACTCCTGCAAACGGTCAAGATACTTATTGCATTCATCATCGACCCGATTGAGCTTACCTTTTTGGCTGTTAAGAAGCTTGCTTATATTTTCTATTTGGGTGCTCAATTCTGCGTTTTCTTTTTCGAGTTCTTGAGCTGCAATATAAACTTTTTCGCTTACTGAAAAACCACCGACAAAATAAACTTCTTGCCCGAATGCAGTAGTCTTACTGGTTATCTCAATCATTCCCCTGGCCTCTCTATAGCTCGTCTACTTTTCCACGCGAACCCATCATCATAAGCGGCATAACCCTTCTCTAGAGCCTCTTTCCTTACCAAATCCCCGCCTCTCCAATGTCCAAATACAAACGAGATGACACTAACGACCAGTAGTAAAAATACCCCGCTTAATAAATCAGGTAAGTACTTTTTATTTGTGTATAATTCGTTCATCTTATCCCTACTCCTTAATTAAATTAAATCCTAACCAAAGGAACACAAAAAAATCACTCTACTGACCTTGTTATCATCCAATGGTCAGGCACCCAAAAAGCCCCAAAGGGCAATTAATCCTTTGAGGCACATAATAACAAATTGACGGCTAAGTTCATCAGCTATTATTGTTTTTTCGCTACTCTAACAATTTATAAAAGCACACTCCCATAATGAGGACTTAAGGTTTGCCTCGTTTCAAATAAGACCACATGGTCAGGTAAAGTTTATTTAAATTATGAGCGGTGATTACTTAAGAACTTTCTTTAATTTTTCCACTAAAAATCATTGATAATTGATTCAATCGGCTCCTTGTCAAATTGTTCTAGTGCCGCCTCAGGTACGCCTCAGCATTATAAGCTTCTTCCCTTGCCTTATTAGCTTTCTCCCATGCACTAGCAGCTTTGTGCCATGCAGTGTCAGCTTCTTTCCATACCTCATCAGCCTCTTGCCATACCTCATCAGCCTCTTGCCATACCTCATCAGCTCTATCCCTTGCATCATCAGCCTCTTGCCATGTCTTATAAGCTCTATCCCTTGCATCATCAGCCTCTTGCCATGCTCTTTTAGCTTCATCGACTGCCTTGACCAACTCTTCTCTACTCTTGTTCATCTCTTCCTCTTTTCTTCTGCTTTGATTAGTTCTGCGATATGCGCCGATCGATTCCGCAGCTCTTTTTTCGCCTGTTCATCAACTAGCGCAATAACCTCATTGCTTAGGCTTATGTTTACATTTGGCATATCTTAACATCTCTTTTAAAGTGTTTTTTGTATTCTTCTTTCATCAAATTGCTCTAATGCATTATCAGCTTCATCATATGCCTCATCATATGCCTCTTCAGCTTCTATCCTTGCCTTTACTAGCTCTTCTCTATTCATTCGCCTTTCTCCTCGTCGTATTTCTTTAATGACTTATCAGCTTCGTTCCATTCCTTATCAGCGTCACAGAATGCATCTCCAGCTTCATAGCATGCATTTTCAGCTTCATAGAATGCATCTTTAGCTTCACAGAATGCATCATCAGCTTCATCATATACCTTATCAGCCTCTTCGAATGCCTTTCCAGCTTCATCATATACCTTATCAGCTTCTTCGAATGCCTTTCCAGCTTCATCATATACCTCATCAGCCTCTTGCCATACCTCATCAGCCTCTTGCCATACCTCATCAGCTCTATCCCTTGCATCATCAGCCTCTTGCCATGTCCTATAAGCTTCGTCCCACGCCCTATCAACCTCATGCCACGCATCATTAGCTTCATTCAATGCCTTATAAGCTTTATTATATACCTTACTAAACAATGGTGCCCAAGCCTTGCTAGACTCCTCGGATGCCTTGACCAGTTCTTCTCTACTTTTACTCATTCGCCTTTCTCCTTGTCGTATTTCTTTAATACCCTTATTATACATGTACACACATAATGCGCAAGTCATGCGCAATAAAAAAGCCCAATTATATACACATCACCAAAACGTGTATACAAAAAGGCTGCTTTCTATGTGGGTTAGTTAACCTAATTCCTTTATCTCGACCCAGCAGCCGCTATCCTCCTCTTTTGTGACATAGCTTTTTGAGGTCATACCACGAACAATTATTGAATCATCTGATAATAACCCACCATCAACTAAGGCATCAGTTACCGCCTTCTCCAGATTATCCTTATCTGGCTTCTTTGTGTGCCATTCAGGAGCACTATCTTTTAATAGATCTTTATATTTTCCCGTCCTATAATGTGAATTTGGCCGGTGGAATTGAAAATATAAATTCACTTCGACTGCGTCACTAAAATAATCTTCACCCTGCATTATTAAAATACGATATTTGACAACTTCCTTCCATTCATTTATTGGCGAATAAGTCCTTACAGACTTCCCACGCCTCGCAAATCTCGGCCTTGCCTGAGCTTTTGGCGTTCCGTGTATAAAGAATCTCACTTCTTCCCTCCAATTGGTTTATTTAATTTGGCGAAACAATCCCCATGAAAAACAGGCATATCCTCTGTACTATCTTTAAGCAACTGTATAACCTTGCCGCAGTGACCGCACGGTACATCGAAGCTTGGCTTATCCTTAGTCATTATAACACCCCGCAATCACAAGGGCCACCGCCAAATCGAAGAGAGGCACACTTGTTATTATGAGGTAGTTTTTCATCCAACACCCCCTTTATCAGCATACCAACATCATAAACACACTCTTCCCACATAGAAGAATCAATATTAAATAACTTCTCGTAACTATCTTGAAGAGCCTCCTTCAGTTTTGCGTTTTCTTGCCTTAACCCATAAACTAAATCCCTGTGAACTCTATAATCGACTAAAGTGCCATCTCTAGCTTCCTCTAGGCAATCACCGTCATATTTTACATTGTATCTTTTAATACTCACCCGTTACGCTTATTTTGCTTTGGTTTTAAGTTTAATTCCTTCTCAACCACTACAGTAAACATACCTTTATCTAAATTAATTTTTTGATATAATTCAGCCACCGACCTTTGATCCGTTACTATCTCGACAAATGGCTGGTGTTGTTTCGTCGTCGTTAAAACTACAAATAATTGCATTACCAAGCTCCGTTTATTGTTTCGCCGCCGTGGTTAGCGACTTCAGAATGATCATCCAAAGAGCTTCCACAAGAATTATATTTACCTGTCGCATACTGATAGAAAAACTTACATGTACCTAGCTCACCATCAGTTTTGTATTTAATCTTAAGAATATCAACTTCAACAGGATTTTTATTATTCTCTCGATCCCTCCAGACTGAGAAGATATTATCAGCTTTAGCGTTCCAAGTGTAACCACCCGCAACATCATAGGCTGAAGTTTTATTATAATTGCCGTCTTTATTTCTTTGAGGATTTTTTGGATGAGCCACAAGCCAGAATGATAAATCATACTTTCTGATAAACCGCTTAATCTTCCTGAGCATCTTAGATAAATACTGATCTTCACGCTCTCCTATAGTATGTTGTATCTCATTCCAAGGATCAATTATAACACCTTTAATTCCTTTCCTGAAAACTAAGGTTCTAATCCTATCGAATAGATATTTCATAGTCACTTCATCTTTATCATTATCAACGATCAAAGTCACATATTGACTAAGCTCTGATATTGAATTCTTGACGGTGGTTTCAGTGAATTCAGAAAAATTCTTATCTTCAAACTTTTCAGCTAATTTTCTATAGTAGACTTTAACTGGATAATTTTCTGGAGAGAATACAGCCCATTTTGCGCCATAGTTTTTGACTGTATTGATCATCATATCATCTACCCACTCACTCTTACCACTGCCGGGTGTTCCTGTAACAATATTTAATTGACCGCCTTTTATCTTCAAATGCTTATCCATATGAGGCCAACCAGTCTCCCAGTATTCCTGAGCAACCCCGTTATACATATCAATTATTTCATTTTCGTAATCTTTGAATGTATTTAAGCCGTCAACCGGATAATGCTTTGCGTCATTCAGTACATCTTCAACAGCTTCAGCGCCTTCTTTAACCAGAACGTCATTAATATCTTTGCAGCCTTCTGGATATTGAATGAATAGGCACTTATCAATACCAATCCTTCTCTTAAGCTCAGACTCCAAAAATCGGCCATTCTCATCATTGTCAGTAACTAAGACAACTTCCTGAATATCATCAAATAACTTCATTGCCTCTTCAGTAAAGTATGAGAACTTGTTATCTAAGTTATTCGCTGTAGGATTTGGAGCGCCATCTGGTACTGATATTGCATTAAGATAATTACACTCTAATAAAGTCAGAGCATCAATTTCACCCTCAGTAATATAAATCCTTTCCGGTGCCTTCTCTAAAACCTCAAAATTATAAAAACACTTTTCGCCGTTCTTATCCTGACTCATTCCTTTTTCTGGAGTTCTGTACTTGGTATTAACCCGCATATTATTTTTAATAAACTGGAAAGCAATTACATCAGTTTCGCATTGATTTTGCGGCATCCATTTCGTGCATCCTCTAACACCCGCCTTAAATAAAGTATCGCTGTGAATCCCTCTCATTTCAAAGAAACCTAATTCAGCCGCTTTAAGCTCTCTTAATTGGTCTGGCCTATATTCACCCTGTATTTTTGGCTTAGGTGGCTGTGGTATATACTGGCGTGGCTCCTGCGAGTTAATATGTCCATTATTCCATCCGCATTTGTGACAGTTAAATATATTCTGGCTTGGATCAACAGAAAGACTATCTGATTTTGATTTGCCTAACTGGATACAATTAGGACACCATGTCTTATGTTGACCTGAGCCTCTAAGCTCTATTCCTAATTCTTGAAAGTTAAGCATTAAAACAACTCCAGTTGTCTTGTCTCTTTCCGTATCCGCTCGCAAGATGCCTTGAAGTAATCCTCATCTAGTTCACAGCCTACAAACTCACCCATTTTTTTATAATGCGCTGATATTGCGTTACTACCTGAGCCTAAATGAGTGTCGAGTATCTTTTGGCCTTCTTCGGCGTAATTGGCATAAATCCAGTTATATAGTTTTACTGGTTTTTGGGTTGGATGAAGAAGACCACCTTGATCACCAATAAAACACCGATTGCAAACGTAAATTCTAAGCGCCTTTTGAAATGAACTAAAAGCTAACTCACCGTCTGACATTGTTAGTTTTTGCCCTTTATCCCAAACTATCCAACCCATTGAACTTGGCAGGTATTGAGTAAAATAATTAGCGCCCCAAATAATTTGATTTTTGCTAACTCTGAATAACTCATTGAAATATTCTTGACTTGGTGTGTTTGTATCCCATCCTTTCTTTTCGTAAGACTTCCAGTTTTTCCCCGACTCGCCGCCATCTCTCCCTATCCCATAAGGCGGATCGACCACGGCCAAATCGAAGTAGCTATCTTCGTACTGCGCCATCACTTCCATGCAGTCTGCATTGTGGATTGTCATATTGTCTTGTTTGTAGGTTTTAAGCATTATTTCTACCCTCGCCGCTATTCTTCTGATTATTTGATTTCCATGTTACTAATCTTCTGCCGATTCCAAATGAGCTTTGTTTCTCGAAACGCATCTTCTTGTCATTCTCTCCATGCTCCGACCAATACCAAAAAAATTTATGTGCCTCACTTTCTGCTAGATAATTGGCACCGCCTAATTTGAGCCATGTTGTTTTAGTGAGTTTTTTAAACTCCTCTTTTCTCTCCTCTAAAGTCTTTTCTTTTCTTTTCTTCTCTTCTCTTTTCTCTTCTTCTCTCTTCTTATTAGCATGCGGTGGCATAGACTTAGCCTCTTTTGACCATCTTTTATCAGCATTCTCTTTAGCTTTTTTTGACTTGATAGCCATATCATCTAACTGAGAATCGAGGAATTTTATGCTTAAAATACCATCTTCGCAATGCAGAATATCTAATTCGCAATACGAATTTATGCGACCGCATGCGACCGCATTATCTAATCTTAATTTTCTATGAAGAATTTTACTATTCTCTAGTTTGCCACCTTCTTTCCAAATCATGGCAATTAGATCTATATAGGTGCCTTTCTCAGAATCTGTCAAAAGCTGAACAGAGCCAGAAAGCCAGTTATTTGCGGTAAATTTAAACCAAGGTTTATCCATTGGTAGTGTCCCTAGAAATAAAAAGCCCCTACTGTTTAGAAGTTCGAACAAAGCCTGTATAAGGGCTTCCAACTAAATCAGAGGGGCAGAAATTTTAATACTTTTGTTTAAGGGGTTCGAATCCCAATCCTACACAATAGCCTGAATCGTCAGGCTTTCAACTTCTGGCATTAGTTATGCGGTTAATAAAGTTCATCAGCTAATGAATCTGCCAAAGATAAAGCATCATCAAGATCAGAATAAGAACCACTTTCTATACTAAGCTTATCTCTAATCTCTTTCACTTTAATTTCTATATCACCAATAACGTCATTAAGTACAGGCTCAACATTATTCCAAACCTCATCAACATTCTCAACACCTTCACAAGCTTCCTGTATTTTTTCTAGTATATGCTTTCTTTTCATCTCTTCCTCACTTTTGCTCTTTTAGGTCTTTTAATTTAAGAACTTGCTCAGTCATTACTTTTATAGTATCTTGAATCTGCTTATTTTGATCACTAAAGCGCATTGTGGCTTGTCTATCATTATGTGAGTGACCATCTTCGCTTACCTCAATCTCTATATCTCTGTACTTCACTTTAATTCGCATCGCTCTCCCCCTGCTCGCATTCTTCTTTGTATTCTTCTGCCTCTTCCATAGTGTCAAAATCGGCGACTATATAAGCTTTTTCATCGTCTATGATTTCGAGTAATTCATACTTGGTCACTTCTCGTATTACGTATTCCATTTATTCCTCTCCTTCTTCATATCTTCCTAGTGTAAAATCAATTTCGTGTTGCCATTCGGCGAGAAAGTGGCTTTATGTGCAGCATCTCTCATTCTTGAGTTGCTTAGTGACACCTCATCACCGTCCCAAACGTTACAGTCAAGCCACTCGGCTATTTTATCTTCACTCATACCCCGATTTCCTGTTCTTTCTTCATTGGATTCTTAACCATGTAGTAATGGTGCGTGGCCTTTGGATTGATTGGCACTGCCATGATAGCTTTAGCCCTGTCGATAGCGGCATGGCTCCTCTCATTGCCTTTTATGGTGGCATTATAACAGATTGTACAAGTCCTTGACCTTCTGAGCGTCACCGAGTTATAATCAAACTCTGTAAGGGCTTTAACATTTTTACACTTGCGGCATTTCTTATGAGTTATCATCTTAAAGCCTCCTTAATTATTTTTCTCATCTTAAACCACACTTAGTGCATTTTTTCATATCAACCTCAATGCAGCTTCATAAGCCTTCTTAGCTTGCTTTAGTTTATTTTCAATTATGCGCTGGCAGAAGGGTGTTACAGTACCCTCTAACCTTACCTCTAGTGAGTTTATATTAGTCATTAAGACTTGTCTAATTAAAACTATTTCTTCTGTTTTCATATTCTCAATCACTAACTCCATATTCTTTCTCTTCAGCTCATCTTTAATCATATAAGGCTTCTTTGGCTTGTGCCCGTGGCTTCTTAGGTGGTGGGGTTTAACCTTCATCTATTAACCTGATCCCGTTACCAATTGCGACATAGTGAGTTAACTCCTCAATCTCAACACTCTTGCCTATTAATTCCTGTATATACTCATCATACTTCTCGTCATCTACTTCAAGGTCAGAGCTGACCATTAGATCAATAAAGAATCTAATTCCATTTTCATCCTGGCACCTATGAGCATTATTATGTGAATTGTATTCTAATACTTTGTATTTCATCATCTAGCCTCATCAAGTAAAGCCACTCTTGCGTGTAGTAGATCAACTGCTATCTCTTTAGCTCTTTCGTGATCTCCGGTAAATACAATTCTTTCCAGTTGCTGCTCTGCGAAATTCAGAGCCTTGTCTATTGCTTCGTAGTTTTCTTGTGTCATCTGGCTACCTGTATTGTTATCATGATTAATATTAAGAAAAATAAGCCGCTTAGCATTACTCGGAGCGGGTCGATTGTTACTTTTGATTTCTTGAATTTGAATTTGGATACTCTTTTCATGATAACCTTACCTCAACTTCTAGTTGTGCATTAACGCCTAGATATTCGATCCTCTCACCTTCTATGCAAATACATGTGCCATTTGTGAAATAGATCTCAATAGATGTATCATCCTGAGCTTGGGCAATAACTTCAACTACACAGCCCTTTAGGCTATCTTCGATTTCTTGTGCGTCTGTCAGTGTTTTCATGTTTTTCCTTTGGTTTCGTTGTTTGTATGTAAGTAGTATAGTTCTACTTTTTGTGGGATTCAATACATTTTTTAATTAAAAGTAGAATTCTACAAAAAGGGCGCATGTTGAGCTTGAAATAAAGTAGAATCCAAAGTAAAGTAGAATTATCAACAAAGCAAAAGGAGAGCAAGTAATGAACAAGTATATTTTATCTGTTTTAGATAGGAAAAATAAGACTGAGGAGGAGTTGGCGGCAAATGCTGATGGTGCTTATGATGTTTGGGTTGCTGATGCTGCTGCTGCTGATATTGCTACTGCTGAGGTTTATGTTGCTAATTGGGTTGCTGCTACATGGGCTGCTCATTGGTCTGCTGCTGCTGCTGATGCTGCTGCTTGGGCTTGGTCTGCTGCTGAGGCTGCTTGGGCCGTTGCCTGCTACAACGGCGCTGCTGATAATAATATTAATGTAGAGCGTCAGCTAGACGGGTATTTCAGAGTAAGCGGTGAGAGTAGAGAAGAATATGAGAAGGTAATAAAGGAGAGTAGAGGATGAATGAGTTTATATTGTGTGTATTAGATAGAGCTAACAGGACTGTAGAAGAGCTAGAGGAGAATTCCATTGATGCTGATGCTGCTGCTAAAGAATGTGCCGATGTTGCTTATGCTGCTTATATTACTGCCTGTGCTGCTTATGTTGCTTATGTTGCTATTGAAAATAATAGTGCTGCTGCCGAATATTGGCTAAATAAGTACTTTGAAGCGACTGGTGAAAATAGATGTGATTATGAAAAAGCAATAAAGGAGAAATGATAATGAAAGAAGCTCTTAAGTATAAATCAGTTAAATTGGAAGTTCCTATTTATCTGAAATTACAATATCTAAAAAAGAAGCATAAAGCCAAGTCATTAAGTAAATTGCTTGATAATCTAACAGAGGGAAAGTAAACAAATGAAATCCAAAAAAAGATACATCGAGTTTATGAAGGGTTATAGGAACACCCTTGAGCTACACAAAAGCAATCTTGGCAACTCACCCAGCGACAAAATTAATCTAGTCATGATTACCGGAATGATTAATGGAGTTAATGAAGCACTTAAACAAGCAGAGGAGAGGCTATGAAAATAATTAACATTAAACAAGGCTCTGATCAATGGCACGAAGAAAGACATCGCTGCATTACTGGAACTAAAATAAAATCTGCGATAGGTGCCAAGTATTCAAATAAAACAAAGGAGTGGACTTTAGGCGATAAGAAAATACAGCGTACTCTTTTGTTAAAGCTAGTATCTGAATTCCAAAGTATATTAGAGATTGATGATTTTTCTAATGAAGCAATGGAAAGAGGAAACGACCTAGAGCTTATTTCCGTGGTGAAAGCTTCTGAGAAATTAGGTTTTGAATTTGAGACTTGCGGCATGCTCCAGAGTGACAAGCATGATATATTTAAGTTTAGCCCGGATGCAGTCTACGAAAATGAAGAGGGTGTTATTATTGGCGGCTATGAGACTAAATCAAAGGCAGGGGAAAAGCACATCGAATACATGGAGGATGATAGAGTACCACCTGAGCACCTTTGGCAATGTCTTTGCCCTATGATAATGGATGATTGTGTTGAGTGGTGGACTTTCGGGCACTATGACGACAGGAACAAAGTCAATGATCTATTCCTCAAGACGATCCACCGCAATGATTATTTGAAATTGATAATCCAGGCTAGGTTTTTACTCGATGAGTTTATTAAGGAAGTTATGGAAACAGTAGAAAAAAGAGGGGGTATTTATCATGCCTAATGTAAGCCACACAATAATAGCTAAGAGTGATCAATTAAACTTTGATGACATTCGAAGCGGAGAAAAGATCATTGAAATCACTACAGTCGATGTTACTGCTGGTGATCAACCAGTTTCAATCCATTATAAAAATGATCTAAACAAGCCTTATAAGCCATGTAAGGGGATGTTAAGACTTCTTTGTGAAGCTTGGGGGGAAGAGTCCGAGAACTGGCATGGTAAATCAATTAAGCTCTATGGTGAAGGTTCAGTCAAATGGGCTGGTCAGGAAATAGGCGGCTTGCGTATTCGTGCCTTATCGCATATTGACCCGAAAGGATTAAGTTCTTATGTAGCTGTAACAAGGGGGAAGCGCAGAAAGGTAACTATTGAGTATTTGGAACCTCAGGCAGTTAAGCCAAAGATCACTATTAAGGCTATATTAGATGCCTTTAAAGCTGCTGAAAACTTTGATGCTTTAGATGAAAAATGGCAGAAAGCTCAACAGACAGATCATGCGGGAAGTGATGAGATAGAGAAAGCTTACGAAGAACGATCAAAAGAAATACAAACTAAAATGAGTGGAGAATAAAATGGAATTCAGCGGAATAATACACAAGATTTGTGAAACTGTACACGTCAACGCAACTTTTAAAAAGCGCGCATTTATAATAGAATCTTCTGAGACGAAAGAATCAGGAACTTATACTCAATTAGTTCAGTTTGAATTTATTCAAGATAAATGTGATAAGCTTGATGGGGTTAAAGTTGGCGATCAGGTTAATGTCGGCTTTAATCTCAAAGGGCGCAAATGGACAAGCCCACAAGGTGAGGATAAGTTTTTTAATACTCTGCAAGCTTGGATGATTAAGTTACTTGAGGGTGGTGAGCTGCCAAAGCCACAAATGCCACAAGCTGCACCAGCTCCAACCCCTCCAGCTATGGGTGAAAATACTAACCCCGAAGAAGAAGTGCCATTTTGATTGCCGAAGATCTCCCAAAATCATTGACATGCTGTTTAACTGGCAAGAAGACACCCGAAGAGAAGTTACTGCAAGCGGAGTACCATTTGCATGATATAATTCACCTGTGTCAGTCAAAGCGAAAGTTTGATGATTACAATATCAGAATAAAGGATAATACAGCCACATATCTATTGAAAGTAACTAACTAATCAAAGCCCCGTTTAACCGCGGGGTTATTTTTATTTATAGGGGACACAATGAAAGAAGAGTTAGAGATATGCCATAAGTTAGGGGAACTCACAGAAGAGTTCGCAATCATAGCTATAGAGATAGCATCGAAGCAGATTAACCGTAAAAAGGCTATTCCTTATTCAGTTAGAGAGGAAGCTATATCCAGCTTTAGTTTGAAGCTTGTCAGGAAGTGGCACTTAATAAAACCAGATAAATACCCGCAGAGTTACATCAATTTAATGGCCTCTTCAACCCTCATAGATATACAGCGAAAGTTTAAAAGAGATCTCGACAAAGGGGACGCTATTGAAGAAAAAAGAAAAATAGAAGAAAGTTTTCTATTTGTGTCACCCCCTAAAATGGATTATAGGACTTTGACTGTAGTTCAGAAGGCTAATGTGAAGCGGGGTATTATAAGACTCTTAAAATCAGGTGTCAGTAAGTCTGAAATATCTAGGAATACTCACATACACAGATTCACTTTAGTGAGGTGGGAGCAAGCCTATAAGAAGTACGGCGATCACTTCTTTAGAAAGGATGATAGATCTAAGGAATAAAAGGGACAGATAGCTTTGGTTTTACATCTTCAAGATCAGAGCCAGACACATTTATTATTAAGCCCGTGTCCGATGATCCTTGTACTTGTATGTAGACTTCTTTGCGGATAATACAGCCACTTAATAGTAACACAGGGATAAGTAGTAGCGGTTTCATAAAGTGTCTAGCTTCTTATTAATTGCAGATATACTATATTTGGTATCTTCTTGTATCTTTCTTATTTCTCTAGTCTCAGTCAATACTTTTGTTGTCATGGCCTTTAAATCACTTGTGGATTCTCCTTGTTTACTGATTGCTGACTCTAAAGTTTTTGTGTGATTTATGTGCATATCCTTAAACTCTGACCAAATCTGCTTGGCGAACTTACCAACCCAACCAGCGAAGACAACAAAAGCCCCCGCTAAACCTGTCACAACCCATTTAGCATCAAGACCCGTTGTCTGAGCAATTAAATCGTTCATTATTTAACCCTTTACTTTATAGAATTTCCAACCCATAACGCGGACTGCTTTATAAGAAAACCAAGCTAACTTCATTGCTCTATTAGCCTGATCAAAAGATATTTTCCCGCCATCCTCTGCAAACATAACCGCTTTTTCTAAGGCTAATCTAAAATTCTTATCAGCTTTTTTGCGGTCAAAATAGTTACTGATACGACCAAAAAAGCCAGTTTTCTTAGTGCCGTCATAATCGACATCATGTCGATATGCAGCATAATTCCAGCCACCGTGAAGATAAGGCATAAGCTTTAAGACTTCGCCAAATATATCAGCTAATCTTGTATTCTCTGCACCGAAATAGTTTTTTCTTGAGTCGTAAGGTAGCATTAAGTCCACTCATCCACAGGAGTTTCAATTTCTTCATATTGTATCTGAATACCCAAAAGTCGTATTGGCTGATCATAAGTATCAAGAGGAAGTGTCCCCCACCGTAATATTTCAAACTGTATTCTTTCACCTATAGCTGGTAGACCCGATGCCATAGTACTTAATTGTTCAGATATTCGCAAATCTTCATGAAATCCAGACCATGTTTCGGGGCCCGCAGAAATGGTACTCCTGCCACTGAACGCAGTGTCAATGTTC
>TARA_R110002020_G_scaffold203146_1_pt1 | contig 16442 bp, 16 predicted proteins | sample TARA_R110002020 | Tara Oceans TARA_R110002020 (sample SAMEA4396489) | marine metagenome | biome: Westerlies Biome; feature: [MES] marine water layer (ENVO:01000295) within the mesopelagic zone...; material: water (ENVO:00002006), including particulate matter (ENVO:01000060) such... | reverse complement strand
GACATATAAAGGTCGTACGGATATAATTTTACGGTCATTCCCGCTTTTTCCATCACCTTTGCCATGTAATCCCTTACCGCCTCATTTTCAATACTCCCGGCGATATGTGGCTTTTCGGTGAGCCGTTTTAAATGTTGCTCAAAGGAGGTAAGGTCCACCGACTCCAAAAAAGAGCGTTCAACTTCCCTTTCCCCATCAAGGGATTTCCCCATAAACCCATCCTGGCCTTGCGCCATGGAAAATAAACCTGCACACAGATATGCACATTGTAAAAAATTTTTCATAGATATTGTTGTTTGGTAATCGGGAGATTGGTCGGTTCCCCGAACGTTGGTTACTGCTACTTGTACCAAATATAGGTTGAAAACCTTAATGCATCGGCTCCACTAGGACAAATTGATGAAATTAGAACTTTTTGCCCCCTTTTTCGTAAGTATCCTAAATTATTGGGTACTAAGAAAAAAAAATACAGATGAGATCCAGCAAGATTCTATTTATTTTGATGTTCACCCTTATAAGCAGCGGTTGCCTATCGAAGAACAAAGAAAGGCTATCCCCCGTTACCGCCGAGCGTACCGCACAGCAGGATTTGGACAAGATGGAAACGGCCTATTTTGCAAGTGGCTGCTTTTGGTGCGTGGAAGCAATTTTTGAGAGCGTAAAAGGTGTTGCCGAAGTAGTCTCCGGCTATTCGGGGGGGACCGAAAAAAACCCTACCTATGAACAGGTAGGACGGGGACTTACATCACATGCGGAAGCCGTAAAGGTCTACTATGATCCCAAGGTGGTTTCCTTTGCGACCCTGGTGACCGTTTTTTTTGGATCCCACGACCCTACCACCCTGAACAGGCAGGGGCCAGACCATGGGGCCCAATACCGTTCCATAGCGTTTTACAAGAACGATCAAGAGAAAAAAATTATTACGGACCATATGGCCCAACTGCAAGCCAAAAAAACCTATCCCAACCCCATAGTGACCCAAGTAGTTCCATTTTCCAAATTTTATGATGCGGAGGACTATCACCAGGACTATGAAAAAAACAATCCCAACAATCCATATGTCCTTGGTGTTTCCGTTCCAAGACTAAAGAGATTTCAGAAAAAATTTCCCGAACTTTTAAAATCGGAGGCCCATTAAATAAGAATTTTACTACTTTAGGCTGAAAATAGTATCTTCGAGAAATGAAAAAACTGTTTTTGGCCCTTTGTGGCATATTCCTTTTCGGGAACTGTACTTCCCATAAAAAGGAGGATCATCAGATCATCGAGGTGGGCAAGACCGCCAAGGGCCCTCGAGTGGACGGTAAGGCCACCGACGATTGTTGGAACAGGACCCCTTGGAGGAAGCTGGACCAGATCTGGTCCGGAAATGCCTATTCCCATAAAGACTTTAGTGGCAGGTACAAACTCAGTTGGGATGAAAACCACCTTTATATCCTGGTCGAGATCGTGGATGATGTACTTTACCATCCATACGAAGACCTCTTGGAACATTGGTGGGACAACGATGCCCTGATCGTATTCTTGGATCCCGATAATTCAGGTGGAAAATATGGGCAGGGAACCAATGCCCTTGCTTATCATATAGGGCTGGATGGGAATGTAACGGGTCTTGGCGCCGATGGGAAACCAGCTCTATACAATGACCATATCAGCGTTGCCAAAACCACCAATGCAACAACCGGCACCTGGGAAATAGCGGTCAGATCTTACCAAGCTCCATCAAGGGATGGTACCCAACCGAAAGTCGATAAACTGACCGCGGGAAAAAAGCTGGGATTTGCCCTGGCCTATAGCGACAACGATAAAAGTGACGAACAGGAGAATTTTATCGGTTCAGTCTATGTTCATGGTGAGGATAAGGACGAGGTAAACCGAAATGCCGATGCTTTCGGGACGATCCTGTTACTGGATCGGTCATTTTAACACCACATCGCTATATTTTGCAACAAGGACCAGGTCCCTATCGCTTCCTTTGGAGAGATGATAGCCGTCCTGTTGTCCGTTATGGCCCTTTACGGTATCCAAATGCAGGTCCGCAGGGTATTTGACGTCGGAAAATTCGCTGTTCACCTTGCAATTGAAGGCGCTTTCGGGCAAGTTGCACTGAAGTTCCGAATTCTCCAGATCAATATGGATATCTTTAAAATCATTAGAAATTTTTTGGATGGTAAGGTGACCGAACCTGTTTACCACCTTGGCCTCATTTCGTAAATGGCCTATGGAAATATTGGAAGAAGTGGAATGAAGGTCCAAGTTTCCAACCTCTTTAAGGTCTACTTGCTCCGAATAGGAGGTCTTTAATTTTCCATAGTTCCATTTTAGTACGGACACGGGAGAATAGGATACAGAAATATTGGTGCCCACCCCCTCTATATTGTTTCCATTTAGCCGGGCATAGGATAGGGTCGCATTCATGTTTTTTGTGTTTTCGGCCAGTTGTACCTCCCCGTGACGTACGTTCATCTTAATTTTTGTCGATTTCGGCATTTTGATCTTGATGACCCTTTTTACCTTGATACTTTTTTCTCCCGCTGGCGACGACCAATAAATGGTAGGCGGGAAGTGGCCGGAAAGGCTGTCGGACATATGGGCCCTGCCCTTAAGGGAATCCCGCATATGGTAGGTGTAGCTTCTTGCTTCTTCCATGGCTTCCCTATTTCTGCGCTGTGCATCGTGCAGGGACTGCTCCTGAAGGTTCCTTTGTCTATTCAGCTTTTCCATATTTCGCTGCTGTTTGGCGGCCATTTCCTTTGCCTTTTCCTCCATTTGTTTTCCCCATTCCTCCATTTTCCTTTCATAATCCTTATCAAACCCCTTGCTGAATTCTTTCTGCCATTTTTCCATGTATTTCTCCCCCTCTTTTTTATAAGTGGCATAATCGAACCCTTTCATTGAAGGCGAGGGGACCGGGGGCATGGGAGGCATTTCTATCAAGGCCGGTAAATTGGGTATGCTAAAAAATAGACTGTCGATCGAGGGCATAGGGGGCAGGGAAATATCCAAATTCCGTAAGGCCTCCAGATCATGTGGTCCCGCCCAACTACCTTTCGATCCCGTACGTACCTTTACCAATTTGCTGTTGCCCATTATGTCCATTCCGTTCGACTTCAAATATTTTTCTGCCTCTGTATCCGAAACTCCCTCCACGGTGATGGTCGCCTCTATCTGTACTTGTCCTTTGTCCCATGTCTCGAAAACAATATCGGCTTGACTGGTGTTTATGTCCAGTACCGCATCCGGATCTATGGTAAAGGTCTCTTTATAGGTCTTTGTCTTCTGGGAATTTGCCATATGGACAAATAGGCAAAAAAGTACGGTCATGATTCCCTTAAATGGTATTTTTTCGAATGTGCTCATCGTTTATTTTTTTTAGTTCGTTTACCTTCTCCTTTAATTTGTGCAACAACTGTAACCGAAGCTGTAAATTTTTGATCATGGCCGTTATGGTCTGGTCATTGGGGCCCAAGGTGTTCAGTTCGGCGTTCAATTCCTTGTATTCGGTATCCAGTTCGGCCAAATGGGCGATGTAACTGTCCACCATTGCCTTGTTTACATCGGAAATCTCCAATTGGGAGAGGGCAAGGTTTATACTGGTCGTATAATAATTTTCCAACTTTTTCAGATCGGGCGAAAGATCCCCCAACGTGATGTTCCCCTCAAATGCCGGGATCGGATCCCTATCCACAGTTCCTTGAATTTCCCCGTCTCGGTTACGGTCCATTAGGAAAATTCCAGTGGATACAAGGACGAGCAAACATGCTGCCATTTTCCATATCAGGGAAGCCGATCTTTTCTTTCGACCCGGGAATTCCCGCTCCAGCCGCTCCTTAAAGCGTTGCTCATGCCCTTCCTTTAAAGAGGGTTCGGACCTGTCCGTCTCCCTATATAATTTTCTAAGGTCTTGCGCCATTTTTCCGATTTTTTAATGATTCCTTTAAGTACCCCTTGCCCCGCAACAACCGGGTCCTACAGCTGGTTTCGGAAATGTCCAGGATACCGGAAATTTCGCTGTGGTCGTACCCTTCCAATAAAAACAGCAGGACCACATAGCTGTATTTTTCCGGAAGTCTTAAGATCTCTTCCCTTACTTCGTCCATGGTGATGGTATCCTCCACTGTCCAATCGTTCTCCTCCCCTACCATAGGAATATGGTGGTGTTCCGAAAGTTCAACATGGTTCTGATGCTTGGACTTGAGAAAATCGATACATTTATTTACCACAATGCGCTTCAACCAAGCACCAAAGGTTACCTCGCCCTTATATTGATGGATTTTCTGAAAAGCTTTTATAAAGGATTCCTGCAGAACGTCTTCCGCATCGTCCGTGTTTTTCAGAAAACGGAGCGCAACCCTGAACATCCCATCACAGTACTGTTTGTAAAGCGCCATTTGGGCCCTACGGTCGTTCGCTTTGCATTGTGCTACAACATCGATCTGAAACATTTTGGCCAGTTTCCTTCTTTGGTTACAGTTGTTCGTTATCCTAAGGACGGAAGAAATATTCGAATGTTGCAAAAAACCTTTATTTTTACACAAGTCCCGTTTCACATCGCTAAGTCCGTTTGATTTTTGGAAAACAGATCAGTGAGCTGATTGGATGAAAAGGGAAGGGAATAAAGGGTACGGGTAGCATCTTAAAAAACAAAAATTGGAACAGATAAAGATCACAAATGGGCATCTTACCATATCCGTACTGGATTATGGGGCCATCATTCAGGAATTATGGGTAAAGGACAAAAAGGGTATTCCCTTTAATATAGTGGTCGGCCATGAAGATCCCCATGCATATTTGACGGACCCTTTTTACCTTGGGGCCTGTATAGGTCGTTATGCGGGAAGGATTTCGGGGGGGGGGTTTACCTTGGATGGCCAACGATATGACCTGGCCACGAAAGATGGCGTACACCTTCATGGGGGTGGTGAAGGTTTTGGCAAAAAATACTGGAAGGTTGAAGAAGTGAACGAGGGGGAGGATCCTTTTGTTTCCCTATCCTATAGGAGCGATCATTTGGAAGAAGGTTATCCTGGCATTCTTATGGCCATGGTTACCTATAAACTGGTGGGGAATTCATTACAGATGCTGCACAGTGCCGTTACGGATAGGCCAACGGTGGTAAACCTTACCAACCATTCCTATTTTAAACTGGATGCCGAACCCAGTATAGCACAATATAACCTGAGACTTTATAGCAAAGGAATACAGGAATTTGACGAACGTTTGTTGCCCACCGGTAGGATTGCGGCGGTAGAGGGTACGACCCAAGATTTTACGGTGGAAAAGAAAATTGGGGACGTACGATTGGACGCTGCATTTGTACTGGATGCCCGTGGCACGTCGGCCTATGTTTCCTCTCCCGTTTCCGGGATTTCCATGGAAGTGCTAACAAACCAGCCCGCAGTGATCATATACACCCCTCCCCGTTTCCCGGCCATTTGTTTTGAAACGGAGAATTTTGCCGACGCCCCCAACTACCCAGAATTTCCCTCGAGCGTCCTACGTCCGGGGGAGCGGTATAAAAACGAATCGACCTTCCTATTCGGAACGATTTAAAAATGGCCCCGGAAAGGAATCCGGGGCCATTTTTTACAAACAGATATTATTTGTCGTATACCAAAACTACTCTTCGTCCATCAAAAGGTTCAGGTGTACCGTAATATTGTCCCTGGTAGCTTTACTATAGGGACAGATTTCATGTGCGGCATTGACCAGTTCCTCCCCTTTTTCACTGTCCAAGGTGGGCAGGTAACAGTCCAGGGTAGCCTCCAGATGAAATCCATCACTATCCTTTTGAAAGGCAATGGTAGCGGTGACGCTGAAGTCGCCCAGATCATCCACATTTTGTTCTTTGGCAACGACCTGGAGTGCACCGGCAAAGCAAGTGGAATAGGCAGCTGCAAAAAGTTGCTCGGGATTCGTATATTTTCCCGTTATATTGTCCGTACCGTCAGGCATCCTGACATCCAGGTCCAGAACTCCGTCCTCACTGCTAACATGTCCGTTCCTACCTCCTTCATTGGTGGCGCTGGTCTCAAAAATAGTCTTCATATAACGCTATGTTTATGGGCCTGATCACAGATTCCCGATTGTTTTGCTCAAAATACCACTTGAAAATGGAATGGCATAAAATGAATTATTAAATTTGTGTGAAATAAGTGGGCGTTTACCTATTGGCAAAGGTTTCGCAACTTAAGAATCGGGGATTTTTTCGGACGGAACGGGGTGCATTACCTCGGCCCAAAATTGCACCATGGAAAAAAATTTACCCATAAACAGGAACGTGATTGAAATCCCCTAAAAACAAACCCACCTTAAAGCAGCTCCGTAATCTAACGGACCCCCCTTCCTTGAGCGAGGGGGCCAGGCAGAAGGTCCGATCCCTCCGAAAGAAAACACCTTCCACCCAAGAACTTATAAAGGGAATTCTGGAAGGCAATAAAACAGCCCTTGCACAGGCCATTACCTTGGTGGAAAGCACCAATCCGGACCATAGCCAACAGGCCAACGATATTATTGACCAATGTCTTTCACATTCCACACAAAGCATACGCATCGGGATTACAGGGGTACCGGGAGTGGGCAAAAGCTCGTTCATTGAAAGTTTTGGCGGCCACCTCATTTCCCTTGGAAAAAAATTGGCCGTTTTGGCGGTAGATCCCAGTAGCAGTATCAGCAAGGGCAGCATTTTAGGGGATAAGACAAGGATGCAGGAACTGGTAAAAAATCCCGATGTCTTTATCCGTCCTTCTCCATCCGGGACATCCATTGGAGGGGTCGCACGGAAAACCAGGGAGTCGATCATCCTTTGCGAGGCCGCTTCATACGAAGTGATCTTGATAGAAACGGTGGGGGTCGGACAGAGCGAAACGGCCGTTCACGGAATGGTGGATTTCTTTCTACTGCTCCAACTGGCAGGTGCGGGGGACGAATTACAGGGCATTAAAAGGGGCATTGTGGAAATGGCCGATGCCATTGTCATCAACAAGGCCGATGGGGACAATATAAAGAGGGCTCAATTGGCAAAAGGGGAATATCAACGTGCACTTCACCTCTACCCTCCCAAGGAAAATGGATGGGTACCGCAGGTTTTGGACTGCTCCTCTATTGAAAGTAGGGGCATCAAGGAAATCTGGGAACTTTTGGACCGCTATTTTACGGAAACCCGTAGATCTGGGCATTTTCAGGAAAATAGAAGGGTCCAGAACAGATATTGGTTCCTTCAAACGGTGGAAGACCTCTTAAAACTGCGTTTCTATGGGGACAGAAAGGTCCAAAAGCAATTGAAAAAATGGGAAGGTAGGGTCATGGACCATGAAATCTCCCCTTTTAGGGCAGCGGCAAAGCTGCTGGAATTTCAGCAAAAAGAACTTAAATAAAAAGCCTAAATTTGCCACAGAAATAATTTTTTCGGCCATGAACATTGTTACAGATTCCCTTTTATCCATCGTCGTTCCCTTGTACAATGAGCAGGACAATGTGGTATTGCTAACACAAAAAATACACGAGAACTTAAAAGGGTACAACTACCAGATCATCTATATAGACGACTTTTCCACAGATAGTACGCGAAAAAGGGTCAAGGACATGAACGATGGTCATGTACACCTTATTTCCCTTAAAAAAAACTATGGGCAGAGCCTGGCGCTCGCTGCGGGGATCGACTACGCATCCGGTGAATACATCATAACAATGGACGGGGACCTACAGAACGACCCGAGCGACATCCCGCAGATGCTTGCCTATGCCGTGGCCGGCGAATACGATCTTATCACTGGGATCCGTCAAAAAAGAAAGGATTCCCTTGTCAAAAAAATACCGTCAAAAATTGCCAATTTTTTGGTTAGAAGGGTCACTAAATTGGATATAAAGGACAATGGGTGCGCCCTAAAGGTCTTTACAAAGGATATTGCCAAGGACCTGAACCTCTATGGGGAAATGCACCGCTTTATCACCTTGCTGGCATTTTTGGAAGGGGCACAGATCAAACAGGTTCCCGTAAAGCACCATGCCCGTAATGCCGGGGTCTCCAAATATGGGCTGGAAAGGGTCTTTAAGGTAGTTGCCGATATGATGTTGTTGCTGTTCATAAGAAAGTACTTCCAGCGGCCCATACACCTATTCGGTATTTTCGGCTTTCTCCTTATCCTTTTGGGAATGGTGATCAATCTATACCTATTGGCAGTTAAACTTACCGGTGAGGATATCGGGAACAGGCCATTGCTGATCTTTGGACTGATGTTCATCCTTGCGGGTATCCAACTTTTCACCATCGGGATCGTAATGGAACTGTTGATAAGGACCTACTATGAATCGCAAAAGAAAAGGCCCTATAGGATCAAAACAGTCTCTATAGGTGGCAAATAGGAAAAAACATCTTATCGCACTTTTAAAGATAGCCATAAGTGCCCTTTTGGTCTATTTTATTTTTTCCAAGATCAATGTCGGCGATGTGCTGCAGACCTTGCGAAGGACCGATTCCACATATCTACTTCTGTCGATTGTGCTATTTGTAATATCCAAGGTCATCTCTTCCATTCGGCTGAACCTATATTTCCATGGCTTGGGCGTGTTCCTGACCCAATGGAGCAATCTAAAACTCTACCTTTTGGGGATGTTCTACAATCTCTTTTTACCAGGTGGTGTTGGAGGGGACGCTTATAAGGGATATCTGATCAAAACACAATTTGGCACCGAAACCAAGAAAGTGGTTTCCGTACTGGTATTGGACCGGTTGAGCGGTATGCTGCTGCTATTTATCTACGCATGTATATTGGCCTTATTTTTGGATGCGGAAGACCTACGGCCGTTTGTTTCCCTTCTAGTGGCCGCGCCCTTGTTGGGGACCTTGGTATTTTGGTGGCTGAACAAACGTTTTTTCGGATATGTACTTCCCGTGTTCTGGTCCTCCTTTGGATTCTCGGCCTTGGTACAGTTGGCGCAATTGGGCAGTGCCTATTTTATCTTGTTGGCACTGCAGGTAGAGATGGCCACAGAGGCATACCTGTTCCTTTTCCTCGTCTCGTCCATAGTATCGGTACTACCGTTGACCATCGGTGGAATAGGAAGCAGGGAGGTTACCTTTTTTTATGGTGCAAGTTGGTTATCCCTTGACAAAAGCAGTGCCATTGGTGTAAGTATGGTCTTTTTCCTGATAACGGCATTTATTTCCCTTTGGGGAATTGTGTACCACTTTAAAAAGCCCAAACTGGAAACGAAAAAAACGTAAACCTTAACATCAAAAGGTTTCAGAACGCATTTAATGGGATTTAATATGTAATAAATACATATGGTCCAATATCGCATCCCTTTTTTTGGGGTCCATAAATTTGGCCTGTAATCGGGTAATCCTAAAATTGTCCACCACATATTGCCGGTCCCATTCAAAATCCCTGCTCTTTAGGGCATCGAAATCCGCTTCGGTCACATAGACCCATACATCCTTTTTAGCCTTAAGGCCTTCCAAGTCAGTGATGTTCACCGGGTTTTGGTTGTAAAAATCCAAGGACCAGGTATACATAGGGGATATTTTGTAAATTTTGTCCACTGGAATGCGCTGTTCCTTTATGACCCGCGACATTGTTGACCCCCCCTGATAGTCCAACAAAGAAGGATAAAAGTGGAGATTGAGTACCGCGTTCAACAAAAGGGAACTACAGACAGAGATCGTAATTATCCGATAATAATAATGCTCCCTTTTCAGACAGAAATAGATAAGAATGGCAACGAGTGCCAAAAGGACGATCGTAGGCCAAATACCGTTCAATTCAAATACAAAAAAGCACAATAATACTCCGGAGAAGAATACCAAGGCCAAAATAAAATACTGTATGCCCAAAAGGATACGGACAATTCTTCGTTTATGGGCCCTAATGGTCTCGCACAGATAAGCGCCCGTTAGCACGGAGAAGAGGGGTATGGTAATGTTAAGGTAATGGGGCAATTTGAATTGGGCGAAGCTGATAGTTATAAAGATCAATGCAATTCCACCGATCGTGAGAAATTCCATGTGTGCGACATATCGGAACCTGCTGGCCAAGATACCCTTTAATTTCACCCAGTACGCCATGATCCCCAACACGGTCCAAGGTAGAAAAACCCATAGAAACGTATGGAAAAAGAAAAAATAGTCACTGCTGTTCTTTCCCATTCCATCGCCGCTCATCCTTTCAAAGCTCTGCTCCCAAAAGATAAAAAATATACCACTGCGATGGTCCTTGCCCCTAATCACCTTTTCCGGGTGCATATCGAACTGATGGTAATATGCGTACAACATTGGGGAAATACACAAAAAGAATACCAATAGGGCCACCAATATGCGCCAATTTACCAAGGCGGACCATTTTCGGGTGTAAGCCAAATGGCAGAGAATGGGGAAGCCGGTCACCAAAAGGGCAATCTGCCCTTTGGTCGAAAAAGCCATGGCAGCGCCGAATGCCCCCAGCACGAGCGGCAATAATTTACGGGTCTCGATATAAGTGGCCAACTGCCATATTGCAAAAATGGTAAAACCGGTCAGAACGGCATCGGTACGCACGTCTATGACGGACAAAACAATGGTCTGGGCGGTCATAAAGATCAGCGCGGCCAATTTACCCGCATCTTTCGAATACAATAGCCTACCCAGTCCAAAACAGCTATACGCACCCAAAAAGGTGGCCAATATGCCAGGTATACGGTAGGCCCAATCCTGGATACCGAAAATGGAGTAGGAAAAAGCCGCCAACCAATAATGCAGATGGGGCTTGTCCAAGTATTCTTCAGGACCTTTAAAAAGGTTCAGGAAATCCTGTTCCTGAACCATCCGCATGGCCATGACGGCAAACTGGGCGGAATCGTTTTCAAAAAGGGTGACGAACATTCCCGCAACATACACCAATACTACCAAAATTAGCAGGAACCAATATCTTGTATTAGAGATCATGTATAATTTTATTACTTGTAAAGATATATAACTTCCAAAATAGCCATCCCATAAAAGACCCTATAAGAAATCCTGTAAGGATATCAAGGGGATAGTGTACTCCCAGATAAATTCGGCTATATCCTACCAACAGGGCCCAACAGAACAGTACGGGAAAAAGATAAGGCAAACGGGACCTGAGCAGGCAGCCAAAAAATACGGCGACCGCCATACTATTCCCTGCATGGGCGGAAAAATATCCATATTTTCCACCACAATGGGATTTGACCAAACGTACAAAAGATCCCACTTCCGCATCATGGCACGGTCTGGGACGCTGTACCCCATATTTAAAAAAATTACCCAATTGATCGGTAACAGTGATCAACAGGGCGATGGCGACCAACAATAACAAGGTTCTTTTGGTGCCCAAGGTCCTAAAAGAGATGATCAACAAAAAAACATACAAGGGAAGGGCACTGAACTTATGTGACATAAAAAGCCAAAAACCGTCCCATGTGGTACTTCCCATACCATTGAGGTACAGGAAGAGTTCCTTGTCCGTTTCCAAAAGTTTTTCAAGGAGATCAATCCACATATCGGGATATTTCACGATCGTAAAATTCCGTCGCTTGGGCAATCAAGGTTTCCGCTTCAGAGGCAAGGTCGTCCTCGTCTTCCTGGGAAAAATCTTCTAACCATTCCACCTCATCGTTCTCCAAATTGATGATAAAGCGTGGATACTCCGTATGTACGACAAAGATCGCCGATGGGAAATCCGTATTGTCACCCAATAAAAATTTAGGAAATTCCATAATTCCGTTTCAGTTAAAACATTCATGTCCCTGGGCCTTGATCAGGCTGCGGGTCTTATAATTAAATCGAAGATACAACATTATCGCCGATGCCGTCAATCCGGCCAGTAGTCCAAGCCAAATGCCCACACTGCCCAAAGGGGTGTGCAGTCCCAGATAAAAACTGATCGGGAAGCCCATCAACCAATAGGCGACAAAGGTGATCAGCGTGGGTATCCTTACATCCTGCAACCCTCTTAACGCCCCCAAGATCACTACCTGTAGGCCGTCAGAAATCTGAAAAAATGCGGCCACCAACAACAATTGGGAAGCCAAGATGATCACTTCGGTATTGTCGACGGTGTTCAGCAGGTCGTCCACATCCAGATAAATTGTTGGCAGCCAAGTCCTAAAAATAAGGAAAAGGGCGGCAAAGGCAACTTCCAGAAGAAAGGTCAGGAAAAATATGGAAAGGGCCACCTGCCGTAGCTTTTTAAAGTCCATCAGCCCCTTCTGGTTGCCTACGCGGATCATGGCCGCCACCCCAAGCCCCATCCCCACCATAAAGGTCATACTGGACAGGTTCAAGGCTATCTGATTGGCCGCTTGGGGATTCTTGCCCAACACCCCGCTCAACCAAATAGCGGCGGTAAAAATGGCCACCTCAAAAAACATCTGTAGAGCGGAGGGCAACCCAAGTTCCACTATCTTTTTCATCACCTTCTTTTCCAGCCTTCCAAAATTAAATCCGGTAACATATCCGTTAAATTTTTTCTTGCTCCTTAAAAGGGCCCAAATAAAGATGACCATTACCATTCGCGATATAAGGGTACCGATCGCCGCTCCCACAATGCCCAATTTGGGAAATCCAAGGGAACCAAAAATAAGCAAATAGTTGAGCAGGATATTGACAGCGTTTGCCAGGACCGCCGCGTACATGGGATATTTTGTCTGTGAGAGTCCATCGGAAAACTGCTTGAACGCCTGAAAGATGATCAAGGGCACAAGGGAAAAGGCTACAAGGTCCAAATAGGGCATGGCCAGCTCCACTACTTCCAAAGGTTGCTTCATGATATACATCAGGGGCTTTACCAAAAGGATCAAAGAAAATAGGGCCAACCCAAAAAATGTACACAGCACCAACCCATGCTTTAGGGCACTTTTGCCCGCCCCTTTGTTACCGGCACCGTCCGCCTCGGCAACCAAGGGGGTAATAGCGGTGGAAAAACCGATTCCCAGAGACATGGCTATAAAGACAAAACTATTGCCCAAAGAAACAGCGGCCAGTTCGGCGGTTCCCAATTGGCCCACCATAATATTATCCGCAAAGGCCACAAACGTATGGCCCAACATTCCCAAGATTACCGGAAAGGACAATTGAAGGTTATATCGGAATTCCTTGGTGTACTGCTTTAACAAACCGTCTATTTTGGAGGTGCAAATATAAGGTTCCCTTTTGATTTTCATCCCAAGGGCAAGCCATAAAAATGCCTTTGACTTAAGTGTGTTCCAAGAACGTTGTTCGTCCTTTAGTACCCAACAATGCCCAAGTCCAAATATTGATAGGGCCGTGCATTCCCTTTTTTAGTAATTTGTACAAGATTGGGCAAAAACCTCCACTTTCATTTTCATTATGGACAATTTCGGCATATCCGGCCTGACGGAGGAAGAGGTACTTCGTTCGCGTGCACTGCATGGGAGCAATCGACTTGGCCAGAAACGCGAAAACAATTTTCTCAAATATCTTGTGGGTTTGGCCAAGGAACCCATGGTTGTCATATTACTGATAGCGGCTTCCATCTATTTTATCAGTGGCCAGACAGGGGATGGCCTATTTTTATCGATTGCGATACTCTTTGTTGCCTCCATTTCCGTTTATCAGGATTCCAGAAGCAGAAAGGCCCTTAACGATTTAAAAGACCTGACCCAACCCATTTGGAAGGTATATCGAAACGGCTCCCTTACAAAAGTGCCGTTGGACGATCTGGTAGTGGGCGACAGCCTAATTGTGGAAGAAGGCAATACGGTACCTGCCGATGGCACCATCGTACATTCGAACGATCTTTCGGTCAACGAATCCATGTTGACGGGGGAATCACTGCCAGTTTATAAAAGGTCCCTTTCAGGTGAAAATTTGTTGTATACGGGAACAAATGTTACGGGAGGGCTGGCGATCATGACCATTACTGCCATAGGAAATGCCACGGAGCTGGGTAAAATAGGAAAAAGCCTGGATGATATAGAAGTGGAGAAAACGCCCTTGGCAAGGCAAATCGATGATTTCGTAAAAAAAATGGTGGTGCTTGGAGCCGTTTTCTTCTTGGGGGTCTGGGGCATCAACTACTATCGAAACCCTGAAATTCTGGACAGTCTTTTAAAGGCGCTCACCTTGGCCATGAGCATACTGCCGGAAGAGATCCCCGTGGCCTTCACCACCTTTATGGCCCTTGGGGCATGGCGGCTGATGAAGATGGGAATAATCGTTAAACGGATGGCCACCGTGGAAAGCCTCGGCAATGCCACGGTTATCTGTACGGATAAGACCGGTACCATCACCCAGAACAAAATGGAGCTAGCCCGTTTGTATATTCCGGGGAGCCCCATCGTCACCTATACGGACAATCTTCAGGACCCATTGGGGAAAGAACTGCTACGCATCGCCATGTGGGCCAGTGAACCGATTCCTTTTGATCCGATGGAAATCGCAATCCATCAAGGGTATGTTCGCAATTTTCAAAAGGATGAAAGGCCCTTGTACAAATTGGTGCACGAATATCCCTTGGGCGGAAATCCGCCAATGATGACACATATCCAAGAAGATGAAAAGGGCCATCGTATCATTGCCGCCAAAGGGGCACCAGAGGCCTTTCTAGAGATTGCTGACCTAGGTCAGTCGGAAAAAAACCACCTGATCAACGGCATTTCTTCCCTTGCTTCCCAAGGGTTCCGGTTACTGGGAGTAGCTCTTGCCACAATGGAAGGAGGAAGCTACCCCGCCCAACAACAGCAATTTCACTTTAAATTTTTGGGTATGGTGGCCTTTTATGACCCCCCCAAACCAAACATTCGCGAGGTATTCGAAAAATTCGGGAAAGCGGGCATCGCCATAAAGATCATTACCGGGGACAATGCGGAAACCACCAAAGCCATTGCGAGCCAGATCGGTTTTGATACGGGCAATAAAAGCCTATCCGGATCACAGTTGATGGCCCTTTCTGATGACGACCTCCAGCAAACGGTGGGTGAGGTAAAGATATTTACCAGGATGTTTCCGGAGGCCAAACTACGTATCATCAATGCCCTAAAGGCCAATGGGGAAATAGTGGCCATGACGGGGGACGGGGTAAATGACGGGCCTGCCCTGAAAGCGGCGCATATTGGCATCGCCATGGGAAAAAAGGGGACAGAGGTGGCCAAAGCGGCCGCGGCCCTTATTTTGGTGGAAGACGACCTGTCAAAAATGGTGGATGCGATAGCCATGGGCAGACGGATCCATACCAACCTAAAAAAGGCCATCCAGTATGTGATCTCCATCCACATCCCCATTGTCCTGATCGTATTTTTGCCCTTGGCCCTTAACTGGGCGTTCCCGCATATTTTTACCCCTATCCATGTTATTTTATTGGAACTCATCATGGGGCCTACCTGTTCCATAATCTATGAAAACGAACCCCTTGAAAAAAATACCATGTCCCAAATGCCAAGACCGTTTTCCATCGCATTTTTCAACAACAGGGAATTGATCACAAGTCTGCTGCAAGGGCTAGCGATCACTCTGGGGGCACTGGCAATCTACCAATTTTCGGTGGGACAGGGATGGAACGAGCCCACTACAAGGGCATTGGTCTTTACCAACCTTATCACGGCCAATATCTTTCTTACTTTGGTAAACCGTTCCTTTATCTACCCCATTTCCACGACCATCACCTATAAAAATGCGCTTGTTCCCTTGATGATCGGGGCCACCATCCTACTGACCGCAGCGTTGTTATATATGGAACCTTTGGCCGATTTTTTTAAATTCGAGGGTCTTTCCCCTGTTCAACTGGGCAGTTGTACCACGGTCGGGTTTTTATCGGTGGTTTGGTACGAAGCGGTCAAAGCGATAAAAAGAAGCGGAAAAACCAAAACCGGGCCTCTGAACCGATCACAGAGGATATGATCCTTTAACCCATTGTGCATTTTGATTTAGCGTAAAAACTTCGGTATAGCAGTTAATCTAAGTATCCATAAATCAATTTATCATGCACAAGTTCAAAGCAGATTACGGAAAAATATTGAAAGTACCCTAACAGATACCGAAGGAAAACCTGTTGCCCTATCAAGGGCGCATGCCCGTTTTGCCTACATCGAGTTTATGGCCTTCCACCCCATGGCCGCACATCTTGTTACCTATAGTGAACGTGACCTTTTCGGAAAGCTTCCGAAGGACCTTTGCTCCCATATCGTGCGAAGCGTTCACAATGGAAGGCGATCCAGTTGTGCCCTTGCGGTGATCCTTTCCCTTTGAGACTATCATATCTGTTTTCACTTCCTTTTATATGTAATTGATGCGCTATTGATACATCATATATAGGGTATAGATACGCTATAGATTCGGCATACATTCGGCATAGATACGCTATAGATTCGGCATACATACGGCATATGTACGATATATATGTAGGAATATTCCTATTTTTTTATTATTTTGGTAACAACTTAAAATGGAATATTATGGCACGTATCAGAAGTCCGTTCATCATTAC
>TARA_R110002020_G_scaffold262126_5_pt1 | contig 16450 bp, 14 predicted proteins | sample TARA_R110002020 | Tara Oceans TARA_R110002020 (sample SAMEA4396489) | marine metagenome | biome: Westerlies Biome; feature: [MES] marine water layer (ENVO:01000295) within the mesopelagic zone...; material: water (ENVO:00002006), including particulate matter (ENVO:01000060) such... | reverse complement strand
CCCAGAAGTAAATGCAGGTTCGATGGCAGATATTGCCTTCTTACTACTCATTTTCTTTCTGGTAACAACAACAATTGAGACAGATAGTGGTATTAGTAGAAAATTGCCACCAGAACAGGACGAGAATCAGCCACCACCACCGGTGATCAAAGAGCGTAATCTTTTCGTTGTAAACGTTAACAGTAATGATGAATTACTTGTTGAAGATGAATTGATGGATCTTAAAGATTTAAGAGCGGCAGCTGTTGAGTTCTTAGATAACGGTGCAGGTACTGGTGATGATGCTTGTAGTTATTGTGAAGGCAGTAAGAGCGAATCATCTTCTGTTAATCCACAAAAGGCTATTATATCTTTGGTGAACAACAGAGGTACCTCTTATAAGCGTTACATCTCAGTACAAAATGAGTTAGTTGCTGCTTACAATCAATTAAGAGACAGAGAAGCTCAAAAGGCATATGGTATGGATTTTGTTGAGATGGAAGCACGTTACAATGATCCTAGAACTTCTCAGGCAAACAAGGATAAGCTTGAACCAAGAATTGAGCGTATTAGAGAAATGTATCCAGAAAAACTTTCTGAAGCAGAGCCTAAGAAGTAATAGCTAAGAACCTTTAAAAATTAAATAATGGCAAAATTCACGAAGAAAAAAGGGGGAGAGTTACCAGCTATATCTACAGCATCTTTACCTGATATTGTATTTATGCTACTTTTCTTCTTTATGGTTGCGACTACCATGAGGGAGACTACGCTTATGGTTAATAATAATTTACCAACAGCAGATCAGGTTGAAAAGCTTGATAAGAAAGATTTGGTAATGTATATTTATGCAGGTAAGCCTAGTGAGAGATTTCAGTCAACTGTGGGTAAAGAAGCCAAAATACAGTTGAATGATAAGTTCGCAGATGTAGCTGAAATACAAAATTTCATTTACGAGGAGCGAGCTGCTAAACGTGAAGAGCTAGTGCCATTTCTTACTACTGCTTTAAAAGTAGATGGAGATACCAACATGGGTCTTGTTTCTGATATTAAGCAGGAATTGAGAAAAGCGAATGCTCTTAAAATAAATTACGTTACAAAATCAGGAGACGCTGTAACAAGCAACTAATGTTTTCTGCTTATCATAACGAGCAATCTTAAAAATTTAAACGTCCTGATTATTTCAGGACGTTTTTTTATACTTCTAATTTTATATGTCTACAGCCGATTTTTATAGATTTAGACCGTTTTTTCTATTCTGTATATTACTAATGTCAGCAAGTCTTTGGGCACAAAATGAAATAGCAAAAGATAGTGTGATTGATACGGCTTACAGAGAGGATCAATTTTATTTTGGTATAACCTTTAACCTGTTGACAAATACTCCGGCAGGCATGGAGCAGAATGGTTTTAGCGGGGGATTGCATACAGGTTTTATAAGAGACATGCCTTTTAATGAAAGACGTAATTTGGCGATAGGTGTAGGATTAGGTTTTTCAATGAATACTTATAATCAAAATCTGTTTGTAGGAGAGGCTGAGAATGAAACATCAATCTTTACGGTTTTAGATTCGCAAAATGAATATGATAAAAACTGGTTTAGTACCTATCTGGTAGAAATGCCTATACAATTTAGATGGCGCACATCAACGGCAGTAAATAATAAGTTTTGGCGTATTTATAGTGGTTTAGAATTGGGTTACGTCTATGCGTACAAATTCAATTTTGAGCAACCGGGAAATCATGTAATTCAGACAGATGTGGCAGAGTTTGATCCGTTCCGTCTAGGTGCTACATTTACCTTTGGCTACGATACGTTCAACTTTCACTTTTACTACAGCCTAAATTCATTTTTTAAAGACGCCACCACTACAGATAATACACCTGTAGATATAAATACGTTTAAACTGGGATTGATGTTCTATATTTTATAGCCAGATATAGAGAATTGCCAGCTGCGGAATAAGTCCCACGAGAACGCCTATAATCAATTCTGCATTAGTATGCGCACTGGCTTGTAATCTTGAAGAAGCAGATGCTCCTGCTGCAAATATTAAGAGGGCAATGAATAATAATAAATTACTGGAGTAATGCAGGCTTAGGCCAATTATGAACATGATCACTCCGCAGATGCCTACCATGTGCAGACTCACCTTAAAGCGCAATAGCACCATAATAAAACTTACCGCTGAAGAAAGTAAAATACCTATAAAGAAGTAATACAGCTCAGGAAATTCATAGCCGTTTATTATAATCTTTAATATTGTAAGAGTTAAAACGATATTGCACAATAACGGTATTCTACGCTCATTTACGTCTGAAAGAAAAACAGACGAAGCCATTTTAAGATTTCTAAGTAAGAAATAAAATAAAAGTGGCACCACAATCGTAAGTATCACCAAAGCTAAAATTTTAGCATACAGAAAGGGCTCAGGTACAAATTTTGGTGTAATCCAAAAGTATAAAACGACCCCAAGCATCGGCATGAACAAGGGGTGAAAAATGTATGAAAAGCTTTTAAGAAATGTCTTCATTAAATCTGTTTACGTAATCTGGCTACAGGCACATCAAGTTGTTCACGATACTTGGCAACCGTACGCCTTGCAATAGGATATCCTTTATCTTTAAGAATCTTCGCAAGCTTATCATCTGTAAGTGGTTTGCGCTTATTCTCTTCCTGTATTGTTATTTCAAGTATTTTTTTAATCTCTCGGGTAGAAACCTCTTCCCCTTGATCATTGGTCATACTTTCACTAAAGAATTCTTTTATGAGCTTCGTTCCGTATGGAGTGTCAACATATTTACTATTTGCCACTCTTGATACCGTAGAAACATCCATATCAATTTCGTCAGCAATGTCTTTTAAGATCATTGGTCTCAAATTGCGTTCATCACCGGTAAGAAAATATTCTTTTTGATAGTACATTATCGAACTCATGGTTACAAATAATGTTTGCTGTCTTTGTTTGATCGCCTCAATAAACCATTTAGCAGAATCCAGTTTCTGCTTGATAAACATAACCGCATCCTTTTGAGATTTGCTTTTCTCTTTAGCCGCTTTATAACCTTTTAGCATATCGCTGTATTCTCTCGAAACATGCATTTCTGGGGCATTACGACCGTTAAGAGTTAATTCTAGTTCGCCATCTACTATTTTAATAGTAAAGTCTGGAACAACATGTTCTACAACCTTAGTATTACTGGAGTAAGAGCTTCCCGGTTTCGGGTTTAAATGTTCAATTTCGGCAATAGCTGCTTTAAGTTGATCTTCTGTAACATCAAACTTTGCAGTTAATTTGGCATAATGCTTTTTGCTAAAATGATCAAAAGCCTTTTCAAGAATATCAATAGCTAGAGCAACAGATTCTGTTGGTGTTTTTCGCTTAAGCTGAATTAAAAGACACTCTTCAAGACTGCGCGCACCCACGCCTGCAGGGTCGAGATCTTGCACCAGCATGAGAATTTTCTCAATCTTATTTTCTGTAGTATATACATTTTGTGTGAACGCGAGATCGTCCATAATATCGCTTAAAGATCTGCGTAAATAACCGCTGTCATCTACGCTGCCTATTAAAAACTCTGCGATTTCCCACTCTTCTTCGTTTAAACGAAAAGTGTTCAATTGGTTTTGCAAATGTTGAGTAAATGAGGTTCCGGAAGCGTATGGTACCTGCCTTTCTTCATCATCTGCGCTGTAGTTATTTGCATTGAGCCGGTAACTGGGTATTTCGTCATCAGATAAGTAATCGTCAACATTTATGTCTGTCTCTATGGTTTCAGACTCGTAGGTGTCATCTACAGAATTGTCAAACTCATCAAACTCATCTTTCACCTCCTCTTTACCACTGTCTAATGCAGGGTTTTCTTCAAGTTCCTGCTTAATGCGCTGCTCAAACGCCTGTGTAGGCAATTGTATAAGCTTCATCAACTGGATTTGCTGAGGAGATAGCTTTTGCGAAAGTTTAAAATTGAGTTGTTGTTTTAGCATTTATTATAAGCTTGTATTACAAAAATAAACAAATGGCAATACAAAGTCTTCTGAAAATTATGTTAACGGTAAGTTCTTGTATGCCGGTAAATACTTTGATATACTAAAACTAAGCAGGGACAAAAATATTATGGAATGAAGATATTGTTTTTTATGGCGTATAAAACCAGACCTGTTCTGTTTTTTACATTTAATTTCTGAAAAAGTGCCTCGCGGTATCCTTCTACAGTTTTAGGACTCAGGCACATTACATCTGCTATCTCTTTGTAGGTCATTTCTGTGCATGCCAACTTGAGAAATTCAATCTCTCTCTCTTTTAGAATTATTTCTTTTTTGGGATTATTCTCTGCCGATTTTAATATCTTTTTTACCGTATTTGTGTGGTAAAAACCTACTTTTTCTACATCAATTAAAGCTTGTTTTAAAACCTCTTTTTGCGTGTCTTTAAGAAGATATCCTTTAGCACCAGCTCTAATCATCTTTAAAATGATCTGCTCATCTTCTTCAATAGAAAGGGCGATTACCTTAATCTCCGGGAAATCTTTAGAAAGGGCTAATGTTGTTTCTATGCCATTCATAACGGGCATATTTACATCCATTAGGACGATATTTGGGTGTTTTTTGCTGTTTTTTAAATAGTTGAGAAGCTCTTTTCCGTTCTTGCAAACGGCTACAACTTCAAAATCTGGGAACTGTCTCACCAAGCCGGCTATTGCTTCAGACAGTAATGTATGGTCATCTACGACTGCTACTCTGTTTTTCAAGATTTATATTTTATAGTTTAAATTTAATCTAGTGCCATCGCCGGGGTAAGAGTGTATGGCAACTTCGGCATTAATTAGCTGGGCTCTTCTTTTCATATTTAAAAGTCCTATACCATTAAGTGTACTTTCTGATTCTGTGAAGCCTACGCCGTCATCTTGAGCCACAATTTTGAGTTCGTTAGGCGAAAAATACAGTTTGATCTTCAGGTTATCTGCCCGCGAATGCTTCATGGTATTTGTAAAAAATTCCTGCATGATCCTAAAGATAACTATTTCTGCTTTGGCATTTATCTTTATAGGCTCTCCTTCTACGCGCATAGTGGCGTCTAAAAAGTGCATCCTCTTAAAACGAGCTACCTCAAGGCGCAGTGCTTGCTCCAGAGTAAGATTGTTTAATGCTTCCGGATTAATTGATTTAGAAAGCGCTCTAAGTTCATTTAAACCCGTGCCAATGGTATCTGCAATTTCATTGATTTCTTCTTGATTGGCACTGTGCATATTTTGAGCCTTAATTTTTGCAAGGGTAAGTAACTGCCCAATGTTATCGTGTAACTCCCAGCTTATATTGCGCAGGGTTTCTTCACGTATCTCAATTTGGGTTTCTGCTATTTCATGTTCAAAACGTTTTTCAGCATCTGCTCGCTCATTAATAAGGGTGTTTTTTCGTTTCATAAAAACTGAGAAAAGAACAAACACAATGACTACAAGCATTAGTAATACCAGAAGAACAACGAGTAAAACCAATTGAATGGTTCTCTTTTCCATTTATTTTAATTTTACATCAGGTCTTTTAGATTTCCATAAACCATATGCAAAAATAAGATACATAAAACTGCCTATCACCATAGAAATTTGGCGAAATAGGCTGAAGAATTTTACCTCTTCTTCAGTTGCGTCCCTTAACCATCCAGTATAGATAATTACGCTTATGGGTAAATCAGCCACAAAGTAAATAAGAAAACCCAGACTTACATACACAACAATATTGTCTGTAACATTAGAAAGGTTGCTGCTGTTTATTATTTCTATAAGATTAAAAAGAATAATTAACATCAAAATAAAATCTCCTAATGATGATGTTAATAAGTCGAAACTATATTCAAAGTTGCCTAGCAGAAGTGCGCTTAGATATATAATTAGCCATACACATCCTAAAATTAAGGTGGCTTTTTTAAATTTATTAGTTTTTAAAAAAAGCCAGTAAAAAGAGAGCATTAAAGGGAAATATATTCCTGATCTTATGTTATAAAATATGTGATTATTGTCGTTCCCCAGAATATAGTATAAACTTGCAACATGTTCATTAAGCATATTATATCCTAAAAAAATAATAAACAAGACAACTGGAGTTCCTTTATATTTTTTGAAAAAAATCAATCCAACAATGAATGAGACGAACTGACACAAAAGCATAAAGTCTGTTGTAATATTCTTATAAATTGACAGGCGGCCCTCCCAATCAGGACTGGCTATCTTTTCTAAGGCTAAAGTGTACAACATGTATTACTATTTAAAAATCGTTTTTTTGATTATAAGGAGGCGGGATAGTTTGACCTTTATTTGCAGACATAGAAAGAACCTCTTCTGTTGCCTCAGAACTCATTTCTTCTTTTTTGGGGTTAAGAAGAGTACCTACCATCACGGCGCTATATTTACCATTTGCTGCTTTTACTATGGCGTAGCTCACCGTATCTTTAGTGCCTACAGCAGAGTTTACACTTGCAGATGGATTTAAGAAAACCGTTTCTTTACCTTTTTTATCTTTATGAGGTACTTTTTTACCATATTTCCCAAAATAGATACGAAGATCAACAATCTCAACACCTGCAGAATCTGCTTGTTGCTCAATGTATTTTAAATATTCTTTTAGCTGTTTGTAAGGCAGCGCAACAGCACGTGTGGCTTTTTTATATTTAGCGTCTTCCGGTGGAATAGTATCTCCTTCTTCGGTCACATTTTCAGCTAATTCTAGAAGTGCAACATTATTGTTTCCATATTCTATGTACAAAGAGTCTGCTGCGGGCAGGGGAATAATATTTGCCGGAGCGTTTATAGATGTTTCTGTCAGATCATCGCAATCGCAGGGTTTGTTTTCGCAGGCTGCAAATAGAAAAAGACAGCCTATAGCTTGAGCCAGGATTAAGTTTGATTTCATTAATAGGAGGTTAATTATTTCTCCTAAAGTAACTATCTTTTTATAATAAGGGGGAAATCATCCCGAAAAAGGGGATTTTCCCCCGAAAAAAGGAGGTTTTAAAATAATAAACCCGCTCTCTGGCGGGTTTATTATTTATCTAAAATTCTGCATTTTGTGGAAAACGAGGGTAAGGAATTACATCTCGTATATTAGTCATGCCTGTGGCAAAAAGAACTAAACGTTCAAAACCAAGACCGAAACCACTATGTACACAGGTTCCAAATTTACGAGTGTCTAGATACCACCACAATTCTTCTTCCGGAATATTTAAAGCAGCCATTTTTTCTTTCAACACATCAAGACGTTCTTCACGCTGTGAGCCACCTACGATCTCGCCAATACCAGGAAAAAGTATATCCATAGCGCGTACCGTCTTTTGGTCTTCATTTAAGCGCATATAGAATGCTTTGATTTTTGCAGGATAGTCAAAAAGAATAACAGGGCATTTAAAATGTTTTTCTACAAGAAAACGCTCATGCTCGCTTTGTAGATCTGCTCCCCATTCTTCAATAGGGTATTTAAATTTTTTCTTTTTATTAGGTTTAGAATTTCTAAGTATCTCGATGGCCTCAGTATAACTTACACGTTTAAAATTGTTATCTACAACAAAATTAAGTTTATCACGCAATGCCATTTCGGCTCTGTCTGCTTCCGGTTTAGATTTATCTTCTTCTTTTAAGCGATTTTCCAGGAATTCAAGATCGTCCTGGCAATTATCTATAACATACTTGAGAACGTATTTTATAAAATCTTCAGCGAGATCCATATTGCCGTCAAGGTCGCAAAAAGCAACTTCGGGTTCAATCATCCAGAATTCTGCAAGATGACGTGAAGTATTGCTGTTTTCTGCTCTAAAGGTTGGCCCAAAGGTATACACCTGACCCAGTCCTAAGGCAAAAGTTTCGGCTTCTAATTGACCAGAAACCGTAAGATTGGTTTCTTTGCCAAAGAAATCTTCTTTGTAATTAATGTTTCCCTGCTCATCTTTTGCAGGATTTTTTAGATCTAGAGCGGTAACCTTAAACATTTCGCCGGCGCCTTCTGCATCACTTCCTGTAATTATAGGCGTGTTTACATAATAGAAATCGTTATCCTGAAAGTACTTATGTACGGCATAAGAAAGTTTAGAGCGCAAACGCATTACTGCGCCAAAGGTATTTGTACGTACTCTAAGGTGGGCTTGTTCTCTTAGTTTCTCTAGTGTGTGACGTTTAGGTTGTAAGATCGTGCGTTTTACATCCTCAGGATCTGCATCTCCTAATATGGTTACATTTTTAACTTCTAGTTCAACACGTTGACCAGAACCCTGACTTTCTACTAAAGCCCCGTGCACTGCTATTGCAGCACCCACAGTGATACGTTTTAGAACGTCTGCATCTGTATTTTCAAAATCTACTACACATTGTAAATTATTAAGCGTAGAACCGTCATTTAAGGCAATAAAGCGATTTGCTCTAAATGAGCGCACCCAACCTTTTACCTCTATCTCCTGATGTCTGGCTTCGTCTTTTAAAATGTGTACAATCGTGTTTTTTTTCATGCTCTAATATCTAAAAAATACAGGCAGTAAAGATAAATGGTACATTCTTCTCTGCCAAGATGTTTTTATGCTGTAATAATGCGATTTTATGTATTAAAAGGGCGTTTTTCTTTACAAATTAGCCGTTTTTTTCTTCCTCATTCTCCTCAGAGATATCAGTATCTATAATATTTAAACTGGGCTCTTTAAATTCTTCTTTGTTAGCCACATTTCGCTCTAGCGAAAGTAAAAGCGATGGCAATAGCAGCAAGTTTGATAACATCGCAAATAGCAATGTAGCAGATACTAATCCGCCTAAGGCGACTGTACCGCCAAAACTACTGATCATAAATACTGAAAAACCAAAGAATAGCACTATTGATGTATAAAACATACTTACGCCTGTTTCACGCATAGATGCGTATACAGATCGTTTGATTTTCCAGCCACTTGTACGCAGTTCCTGCCTGTATTTTGCCAGAAAGTGTATCGTATCATCGACTGAAATTCCAAATGCAATACTAAACACCAGAATAGTTGATGGCTTTATAGGTACCCCTAAATACCCCATTATGCCCGCTGTAATGATCAAAGGCAGTAAATTGGGAATTAAAGAAACCAAGATCATTTTAAATGATCTGAACATCCATGCCATGAAAATAGCAATAAGAAAAATTGCAAGCGACAGGCTTATTACAAGGTTGGTAACGAGGTAATTTGTTCCTTTTTGAAAAACCAGCGCTTTCCCCGTAAGGCTAACATCAAACTTATCTGGAGGAAAGAGAATGTTGATTTTGTTCCAGAGATTGTCTTCAACAATTTCCATACGGTCTGTGCCTATATCTTTCATGAAAGTTGTCATGCGCGCATACTGACCTGTAGAATCAACATAGCTGTCTAATAATCCCGCCTGATTTGAAAAACTACTTGCGTAAGGAAGAATGAAATTTCGCTCATTTGAAGTCGGTAATTGGTAATATTCCGGAGAACCGTTATAGAATGCCTGCTTGGCATATTTTACCAGATTCACTACAGAAATAGGCTTAGATAATTCTGGTATTTCACTTATTGTATTGCTAAGCTCATCCATCTTTCTCAAAGTGGGCAGCTTCATCACACCTTTTTTTCGTTTAGTGTCAATAAGTACTTCTAGTGGCATTATCCCGTCAAACTCTTTTTCAAAGAACTTGATGTCTTTAAAGAATTCGGTATTTTTTGGCATATCTTCTATAAGACTACCAGAAATTCTAATTTGGTAAATGCCTATCATGCTTATCATGAGAAGCACAATAGCGGCTATGTAAATTGTGATGCGTCTGTGCTGTACCATGCGTACAATCCAGTTTACAAAACCTTCGATCCATGATTTGCCCAAATGTTTAAGATGACGTTCTTTGGGAGGTGTCATGTAGCTATAAATAATAGGGATAATCAAAAGGCTCAATAAGAAAATGGCCAGAATATTTATTGAGGCTACAATACCAAATTCTTTTAGTAACGAACTTTTAGTCAAGATAAAGGTTGCAAAACCAGATGCAGTGGTAATGTTTGTCATCAAAGTAGCATTACCTACTTTAGTAATTACGCGCTGCAGCGCCTTTATTTTATTACCGTGATTTTTGTATTCCTGCTGGTACTTATTTATTAGAAAAATACAGTTTGGTATACCAATTACGATAATTAACGGCGGTATAAGAGCCGTAAGAACTGTAATCTCATATTTAAGAAGCCCTAAGAAACCAAAAGCCCACATCACACCTATAATAACGGTGATCATAGAAATAAAAGTGGCTCTGTACGATCTAAAAAAGAAAAAGAAGATGAGTGATGTTACCAGAAGTGCTCCACCCACAAATAAGCCAATCTCATCAATTATATTCTGTGAATTGAGAGTACGAATGTAAGGCATACCGCTCGTGTGTACGGTAATCCCGGTCTCATTCTCAAAATTTTCAATAAGTGGAATAAGATCTTCTATTATAAAATCTTTACGCGCCGCAGTATTAACAATGTCTTTTTTTAGATAGATCGCACTGCGTACGGTACCAGTCTCTTTATTGTAGATGAGACCTTCGTAAAAAGGGAGATTATTGAATAGTTCGTCGTGGTATTTTTTGGCTTCAGCCTCGTCTTTTATATTGTTTGTTATAAAAGGTTTCAGGTCAAAACGTTTAGGATTTTCCTGTTTGTCAAGGAGTTTAAGGTCTTTTAGTGAAACAGAAAGCGCAACTGCATCGTATCTGCTGATTGCAGTAGAAAGCGCATTCCATTTATTGAGAACTTTTGGAGTAAATAGAGAAGAGTCTTTTACACCCAGAACTATAAGGTTACCCTCTTCGCCAAATTTATCAAGAAAAGCCTGATATTCTATATTTACCTCATGGTCATCTGGTAACAGGTTTGCCTCGGTATAGGTAAACCTCATGTATTGCCATTGACTTGCTAAGAATACGGTCACCCCTACGATAAGGAGGAGTATAAAAAGCCTGTTGCGTAAGATGATTCGGGCAATTCCATCCCAAAACCCATAACTAAAAAGTTTGGTCATCGTAGATTTTTAAGAGGCGCAAAGGTACTTATTTTAAAAGCTTTACTTGCGCTTTAAACTTATGTTTTTATAGTTCGAGGTAAAAGGTGAATTTAAAAGCAATATTGTCTGCAAAATCGGGTAGGTGATAGGCGCCATAGCGATATGTTAAGCTTGTTCCAAAACCAAAAAGTAGCTTGTTAAGCTCAAAACCAGACTCAGTATATCCTTTTTTTAAAGAATTGAAGCTTACATCAAGATGATCTGCGGGGTTTCTTATATCACCAATTGCATATCTGGTTATGAAAACCATCTCTGGCTTGAACTTTTCGCCCAAGTTAAAAGGGCGAAGCCTATGCTTTACCTGCACAGTGGCGAGCCTGTCTGAGAAGAATTCGCCAAAGTACATCGTCTCAAAACTGTTTATTCCCGCAACAGAAAAGCGTTGCATGACAGTTTCTTTTGTGGGTGCATTAGGATATGCGTGAAAAAGGTGTGAAAGCGGTAAGTCACCAAAACCTGCATTTCCTTCTACCAGAATTTCAGTAGCAGATTTATTTAGACGATTAACTCTGTAGAAAACTTTTGCGCCAATTTTAGTATAGTCAAAGTCGCTATTGAAAATTCCTGAAAAGCCCTTTGTTACCTGTGCGGTTACTTTAGGGAAACCATCATATATTTCTGCAGTACCTTTTTTAGAGCGCATAAATTTGCTTGAAGGACTCCAGCGCAAGCCTAACGTAGCTTCAGAGACGGTATAGTCTCTGTATGTTTTGCCATTAAGAAGATACCTGTAAGGCGTAGTTTGCTCAATATGTACATTAGATAGTTGCAGTTCAGATAAAATCTTTGGTGTAATCTGGTATTCCTGATTAACGCGAATTGTTCTATAATCAAAGAATTGTGTGATATTCACTAAGCGCGGTTCAAAGAGAGAATACACGCGCCTGTCAGTTAAATAATTATAACTACCTACTTCTTGAAGATCATCATTATAAGTTAAACTAAGCCAAGCTCCATGGGATTCATTAAGAAGTACACCACCGCCTAAACCGTATTTTAGTTTTTTATCTTTAAAACCGAAGGCTGTATAACCCTCAAGGCGAAATTTTCTTGAAAATTCAGAATTTGTTACTCCGCCTAAGCCCAACCGTAAACCTTCATAATTGTTGTATTTAACGGGGTAAGTCAGGTCAAAATCGAAAAAATCTACTGTATAATAACCAATACCAAAATTGCTGATTATTGCAAGTCTTTTTTCAATATTTTCAGCTTTTACCACATCATCAAGAAAGGAGAAGGAGTTTATATCCTTTCGCGAAAGCGATTCTGTTCTGTATTTTTCCCAGAATGTTTCTGGTTGTGTTTCTGCTCCCGGAAGAATTTCAATAGCCAGATTAGGATGCTTAATTTTCTCATCGCTCTCAAAATCATAATTAGAATTCAATGAGGTCGAAAGCAAGTGTCTGCCTTTTATGGCTTCCTTCACAGGGTTAGTTTCTATGGTGCCCATAGATACTTTGCCTTTAAAAAGGGCTAACCTGTGTGATGAATTACCTTTTTCTATATAGAGCTTATTCGTCTTAGGTAGGTACAATTGTTTCTCCTGCAGATATTCATATTCTCTTTCAATTGTGGCAATAAGATTATCCTTAAGATCAATATGAACTTTTTGAATTGCCAGTGTTTCTGCATCAAGCCATATTATACCCTCAAGACCGGGAATAGTTTGAGGTCTTTTAGGTTCAAGATGCAACGCAAGAGAAGGTCTTCCTAAAATTGTAGTGTCGCCCAGAAACGTATAGTAATAGTTTTTAACACCACGAGAGGATAAAGGCCCTGCATATCTGTAATTAAAAATGACAAAGTCATCGTCATAGAATGAGCGGGATTGTAGGGTAACAGCAAGTACTTCGTAACGAGGCTCTTTAAAACCTGCCATTTCAAGACCCAAAACCTCTTCCTTAAAACCGCTATATGAGGAGTACCGATTGCGCGATACTTTTTCTGTAAAAAAGGAGTGAGAATTACTTTTTTCTAAAGAATCTGTAATTATCGTTTTTTCATAAGTGGTGAAACTATACTTTTTTAAAGCCAGCTGGGGATTGTTTTGAGGCACATTTCTAATAGCTGCAAGCATTATAGAATCTGCATCTTTTGCTATTGATGTGCTTAGATCCTGGGCTTGTATAGATAAAGAAATGACTAGAAAAAGAGAGAAGAATATTCTGTGTATCAATGTTTTGATTCTGATGGGTTTTGTCTAAAAGTACTATAAAAAAAGCGACCCATAGGTCGCTCTTGACATATGTTTAACGTATGTTATACGGTAAGAATTTCTTTTTCTTTTACAACAAGAATCTCTTCAACTTTTACGATGTATTTGTCTGTTAAAGTCTGCACATCTATTTCTGCATTACGGCAAAGATCTTCTGCCAGCCCGTCTTTTTCAAGCTTTTTGATGTCATTATTAGCGCCTTTTCGATCATTGCGGATACCTATTTTAGCATCTTCTGCTTCGCTCTTGGCTTGCTTTACTAATTCCTTACGACGCTCTTCTGTAAGTGGTGGTACATTAATAATAATGCTGTCACCATTGTTCATGGGGTTAAAGCCTAGGTTAGAATTTATAATCGCTTTCTCGATTTGAGGAATCATAGCTTTCTCCCAAGGTTGAATAGATATAGTGCGACCATCAGGAGTATTTACATTTGCCACCTGAGATAAGGGTGTCTGGCTGCCGTAATAATCTACCATCACACTCCCTAACATTGCTGGGCTTGCCTTACCTGCACGTATATTGACTAATTGTTTTTTGAAATGAGTTATTGCCTTTTGCATTGACTCATCAGTAGTATCTAAGATAAACTGAATATCTTCATTCATAATTAAAAATTTTGTAGCCTGAAAATCAAAAATTGCACCAAATGTAGCAATTTATAAATTTACCGTGGTTCCTATATTTTCTCCGGAAACAACCTTTAATAAGTTTCCTTTCTTGTTCATGTCAAAAACGATGATGGGTAGTTCGTTCTCCTGGCTTAAAGTAAATGCGGTTGTGTCCATTACTTTAAGGCCTTTTCTTAAAACATCATCAAAGCTAATAAAATCAAATTTGATCGCTTTTTTATCTTTTTCTGGATCACTGGTGTATATTCCGTCAACGCGAGTTCCTTTTAAAATAACATCAGCGTTTATCTCGATTGCTCTTAATACGGCTGCAGAATCTGTTGTGAAATATGGATTTCCTGTTCCACCACCAAATATTACAACTCTACCTTTCTCTAAATGACGTATTGCGCGTCTGCGTATAAATGGTTCTGCTACTTCATTGATCTTTATAGCGCTTTGTAATCGTGTAGGTATATCTGCGTCTTCAAGAGCGCTTTGTAGCGCAAGACCGTTAATAACGGTTGCGAGCATGCCCATGTGGTCACCCTGCACACGATCCATACCGCGGCTGGCACCTGCAACGCCTCTAAAGATATTACCGCCGCCAATTACTATGGCGACCTCAATACCTTCATCTAATATAGATTTAATTTCTGCAGCATAGTCTGCAAGCCTGTCTGGGTCAATACCATATTGACGTTTTCCCATAAGGGCCTCGCCAGATAATTTGAGAAGTATACGTTTATACATAGTTGGAGAAGATTTTTGCAAATATACATTTTATAGGTATTGACTAAAAGAAAGAATTAGGCATAAAAAAAGGCCGCCTTATGGCAGCCTTTAGTTAATCTTGTTTGAGGTACTAAACCAGAGTAACTCTTTTAAAGCTTACTACTTCAGCATCACCTTTGCTAGCAACATATTTTGCTACGTTCATGCTGTCATCCATAATGAAGTTTTGATCAAGCAATGCTTTCTCGTGGTCCATAGTTGTATTGTCAGCAATATAACGATCAATTTTACCAGGAACGATTTTGTCCCAGATTTGCTCAGGCTTACCTTCAGCTTTCAATTCAGCTTTAATATTTTCTTCTGCCTTAGCCATAACTTCTGGAGTTAATTGAGACATAGAAATATATTGAGGTACATTTTTAAGTGTTTTACCTAAACGGCCCAACTCTTCATTTTCTTTCTCAATAGCAGCGATTCTGGCTTCAGTTTCTGAAGAAACAAAAGCAGGATCAAAATCTTTGTAAGACAATGTTGTTGCACCCATAGAAGCAACTTGCATAGAAACACTTTTAGCAACTTCAGGAGCATCATCAGTAGCTTTTGAAAGACCTGTTAAGGCTCCAATTTTGTTACCGTGAACATAAGCACCTACAAAAGGAGCTTCAAGAACTTCAAAGCCACCTATTTCTAGTTTTTCACCTATAACACCTGTTTGCTCGATCAATTTTTCAGAAACAGACATTCCTTCAAAATCTGCGGCTAAAAATTCTTCTTTAGAATTGTAGTTTAAAGCAACATCACCTAATTGGTTAGCCATTTCTACAAAAGAATCATTCTTTGCTACGAAGTCTGTCTCACAGTTAAGAGAAACGAGAACACCTCTTGTGTTGTCATCGTTTATTTTTGCTACAACAACTCCTTCGCTAGAATCACGATCTGCTCTCTTTTCAGCAATTTTTTGTCCCTTCTTACGAAGAACAGAGATTGCTTTGTCAAAATCACCGTCTGCTTCAACAAGCGCATTTTTGCAGTCCATCATACCTGCACCGGTTGCCTTTCTTAGTTTATTAACGTCTGCGGCTGTTATTTTTGCCATTGTATGTCCTTATTTATGAGTTAAAATAAAAGTCGTTTAGTGAGCTGCAAAGATGCGGTACTAAACGACTTTAGATATTATCAAAATGTTAATTAAGTCTATTCTTCTTCGTCGTTAGCAGTAGCTTTAGCTTTTTTAGCTTTTGGCTTACCTTCACCTTTTGCATCTTTATCTTTACCAGACTTACGTTCTGAAAGACCAGCTACAATAGAATCTGCAACATTTGAGATTATTTTTTCTATAGACTTAGAAGCATCATCATTAGATGGGATGGCGTAATCTACCTGACGTGGATCAGAGTTAGTATCAACCATCGCAAAGATTGGAATGTTTAATTTCTGAGCTTCTTTAATTGCAATGTGTTCACGCTTAATGTCAACTACAAATAAAGCACCAGGTATACGGGTCATGTCTTCAATAGAACCTAAATTCTTTTCAAGCTTATCACGCATACGGTTTACTTGTAATTGCTCCTTTTTAGACAAGCTATCAAAGCGACCATCTTGCTTCATACGATCTACAGTTTGCATTTTCTTAACTGCTTTACGTATTGTAACAAAGTTAGTTAACATACCGCCAGGCCATCTTTCTGTAATGAAAGGCATTTTAGCTCTGGTCGCATGTTCTGCTACGATCTCTTTTGCTTGCTTTTTAGTAGCTACAAAAAGTATTTTTCTACCGCTTGCTGCGATCTTGGTCAAAGCTTCAGAAGCTTCTTCAAGTTTTGCCGCAGTCTTGTATAGGTTAATGATGTGTATC
>TARA_R110002020_G_scaffold130862_3_pt1 | contig 16455 bp, 30 predicted proteins | sample TARA_R110002020 | Tara Oceans TARA_R110002020 (sample SAMEA4396489) | marine metagenome | biome: Westerlies Biome; feature: [MES] marine water layer (ENVO:01000295) within the mesopelagic zone...; material: water (ENVO:00002006), including particulate matter (ENVO:01000060) such... | reverse complement strand
CGTTTCTTTACTACAAACCCCACCAAAATACACCGGGCCCAGTCCATATGTTCCGAGTCGAGGCGACAGGCATGGAGGAAGCAACGGAGCGCTTGCGTGGTCAAGCATTCAACAAAGGCTGGTCTATTCACGACACCCTTTCAATCGTGGTTGACCATCAAGGGCTGAGATACCGCGACTGGATTGAGATGGAATGGGACGAGGCGCAAACCCAATTGGCAAAAGCCAAAGCAACAGTGAGCAAGCTTGAGTTTGCTTACAAAAACAACCAAACAGGAGGCAACCAATGAGATACGAAATGTTCTACACCGTCACGATACAGAGAGGCGGCTGCGTAGAGGTAGAGGCAGACAACCCCGAGGAGGCTAAGGCAATCGCCATGGCCTTCCTCACAGAATCAGATGAGTCCAACGTCACCCGCTCTTGGCCTGACTGCGTGGACATGGACGAACCCAAGTACATTCTCGATGAACCCACAACGAAGAGAGTGATGGATGCAATGCTCGAAGGATGCCTGTGATGAGGCTGGCACTTGAACTGACTGGCCTTTGCATCTTTCTGTGGGCGGTCATGGAGACTCGCGGATTCATCAAATCAATCGAGAAGCAAGAGCGTGAGTAACCCCTCAACACTGGAGCTAATCGTTGCACGGACCCTTGAGCATTGGTTGAGGAAACCAAGAACGTCCCAACCTAAAACCAAGAACGTCCCAAAAGAGAAACGTAAACCATTGAAATGATTAGCGTCTGGTTTTGCAAACGTCCCAAGCAATTGTGTGAAGCGTCCCAAGCGTCCCAAGGTTGACGGCCTAAGCATCTGGAATCACTGTGTTCCATTCGTGCAAATGTCCCAGCCTGAGATTCAAAGTTCCCTTCTCCCCCAGACCCCCTCTACCCTCAAATACTTCTAATTGGTATAGATATACACTAGTAGGTATATGAATCTAATAAAAGATAATTGGATCTAATAAGATCTCAACGACCTGTCAAACCCCAATCAACAAGGAACCAACCCCATGACATTCAACAACCGACAGATGAGTGCAGCTTTCAAGAAGCTGGGCTTTAGTAAATCCGACATGCAACTGACCCGGATGGGCATAAGCTACAAGCACCCATGGTCCAAGGCCCTGTTCACATTCTCTAAGAGTATGAACGGTGGCATCACTTGCTCCGCTCCCGGCGAGGATAAGCTGTGGAGCTTTCCTATCGGACTAACTCAAGAGAAGTTCGAGGCGTTCGAACAGGCTGGCATTCGATTCCCTTGGGTAGAGGGCAGCAATGCTGACCAGATAGGAGTGCGCGAAGTCCTGCTATGCATAGCCCGAGGCTTTGGCGAGATGCTCGAAGAGGAAGTGAAGTGCGACGAGTGTGGCGAGGTGGAGTACCGGGCCCACATGGTCCAAGGACCCAACGGGCTTTTGATACATGAAGACTGTGTAGAAGAAGTAGCAGACTGGAATGAACACCCAGATGCATTTACCAAACGCATGCTTGAACGGCGTGCACAACAACAACAACAGGAGAGTGAAGTATGAGCGACGAAGAACGGAAAGGAACAATCTTAGAAAGCGTGAAGAATGGAGTCACCGTCTACGAACTGCGACAGGATGGAGACTACTACAAACTCTACACTGTAGGAGAGCACGGCTACTTCTGTGGCTACGTCAGTAACCCGGAGTACATGCAAGACGCCATCGACAACCACGAGGAAGAGATGGGACTCATGGTCTGTCAAGCACGAGAAGAGTTTGGTATCCATTTCACGAATCACTAACCAACAACAACCAACAATCAACAACCAAGAGAGGCAACCAATGTTCAAACACGACACACAAATCAACCGAGCCGGGACCGCAATGGCCCGAGCATTCCAACAAGCAGCCGAGGAGCTTATCCGTCAGCGGAGAACCTGTCCGGTATGGACGCCACGAGACCTGGGTCTCAAGCGATTCACATTCAAGGGCACGGACATCGCAGCGAACGGGCTGAGACTTGCCAAAGGATTCAATGCACCGCGCCTCGCCGTGTCCAATGGTGTCATCGCACTCGACATCATTGGCAGCGAGCAGCATGACGAATGGCTTAGAACCAACGACGATGTCCATGCTTGCACCGGGCCAAGCTGGGAGAAGCAAGAGGTAGGCATCAACCCGGAGGTCTTCGACCAAAGCGGCTGGCTTATCCAGAAGCTGCACCACGAGAAGGCAGGGGTGAACGCTGTACTGCTCAACGCTGCACTCAAGTGGGTAGGCGATGGAGAGATCACCATCACCCAGAAGCCAACCGATCCACTTGGACCAATCCTGGTCACAAACGTGGAGAGGCTTGTGTCGGCAGTGGTCATGCCAGTCCGACTCACCTAAACACAACGACCTGGACACGTCATCAAACTGTCCACCTTTCAACCGACAAGTACATTCAACGGAGGCAACCGATGAGCAACCTTACAGTAGAACTTACGGGTAAAGAACGAGACGAATACATCGCAAAGCGATTCCCTAAAAAGAAACCATGCACGACTGTGCAACCAGTCAAAGGAGAGAAACTACCTGATGAAGCAGCGATGTGGACACCGACCACATCCAACGAGAAGACCGGGCCAGTGCCCACCATGTCCGTCGGACGGACCCGAGAGGAGAGTCTGTCAAGCTGCATCGGATGCAAGCAACTGGAGGACAAGACTTGCTATGCTCAGTTCGGCACGCCGGGTATCGGCCACACGTCAATGATTCGAGCAGCCAAGAGAGGCAAGGACTACAGCCTGAAGCGAGCACTGTTAGAGAGCAAGCGTGTCGCAAAGATGGCTCGATTCACAGCGGTGGGTGACTTGACCGCAATGACCGACAAGTACATGCAGAAAGCACTCAAGGCTGTGAAGAGCTACGGCCTTGCACCAGTCGGCTACATTCACATGTGGCGAGAGAACAAGCAGTGGGCCGGTGTGTTCATGGCATCTTGCGATGACCTCAGTCAGGTTGACGAGGCGCTGGAGGCAGGGTTCAGGGCAACGGTAGTGCTACCCCCCACCCACACCGAGCGCGAGTTCACAACGCCAGGAGGAGCCAAGGGCATCCTCTGTCCTGCCATGGTGGCAAAGGACATGGGCAAGAGCCTGACGTGCAACGACTGTCTGTTGTGTGATGGCTCTCAACCTGGGCCAGTGATTGGATTCCAGAACCACGGACCCAAGCACCGACACTTGAGGCAACCCATCAAGAGCAAGAACAAATCAGGATGGAGGTCCGTTGAACTGAAGCGGGCTTCAATCGAAGACTTAGACATCTAACCAACAACAACAAAGAGAGGCAACCATGACAGAACCAACAACCACAATCCGATTCACTTCCAACGAAACAGTTTACGTCCCCGGCTATTTCCGGTGGTGTATGGCAACCCGCTCGAACGAACTCAACGAGGAGGGAAGAGACATCGCCGCCAAGATGTATATGCTTGCGGATATCTTACCCGCATTGAATGGGTCTGAACTGAAGAGGGTGGCTGAAAATCTACTTGAGCCAGTGATAGACGAGGAAGAGGCAACCGTGACGTTCACCGTTGAACCAACTGTGAGGGAACGCGAACACAACAAGCTCTTGGCTGTGGTTGAGAGGCTTCAGGCATGGGCGGACACAAAGACCTCCGACTGGTTCGAGGATCTCCAAGCCAACAATGCACACCAGGCACCCAACCTTTCAGACATCATCCACGCCGCAAACGTGGCAGTGTCCGAATCAAAAGGAGGTGAGTGATGACTGACGAGCAGACTGACGAGCAAGTAAGAGAAGCTCTTCGCATATTGCTTGACCTTTGGGAGCAAGCAAAGGAACGAGAGGAGAACTACGAACAGACTAACGACCAGATGGATTGGTTGAGTCAGAGCATGCAAGAGCCCCCATCAATGAACGACGGGGGGTTCAAATGAAACTGTGGCAACGAGAGTTCAACCCCACCCTACGGATGAAGTGGGTGGATTCCAAGAAAGTATTGAAACCAGGCCAACAGACCAAGGTTCTTTATGAGCCTGGCATCTTGGCCGCGATTGAAAAAATAAGAAACAAAAGGAAGAAACCATGACAAAAGTATTCCTTGTGCGATTCAACGTAGGAGTGGAGACCTATGCAAAGGTCTGCCACTGGCTGGTTGAGGGAGGTGACGCCAGGACAATAGGCGACCAGCTTCTGAGGTTTATGGTGGACCTGCAACAAGGGCAATCAAAGCCCCGCTTCACCAGCCCAACCATCTTGGCAACAAGGTGGTTGGTGTGGTCATGCCAACAGCAGAACAGAATGCGTCCGCTAAGTGTAGAGAACATTGGTGTAGTCTCAAACGAACGGTATGTTTTTGCGGACTATGTGTTCGACATCAACTGCGATCAACTGGGGCCACTAACCAACCTTCCAGACATCAGATGCATTCGCATCAATCACAACGGAGGACAGAATAAAACAATAAGACTTCAACCATTTAGCATGTACCGACAACTCATGCTGGACGAGAAGACACAACCAATGATCATTGAAGACAGCATGCTGTGACATATCGTGACAGCTAAACATAAACAATGTGGTTACTATGTAGCCATGGAGGCAACAACTATGGGACACTCAAACCCCGACCAAGACATGACCGATGCGCTAATCGTGGCGCTCAGTAAACTTATCAACGACAAGACATACAAGGTGGCTCGTCAAAATCTGGAGCCTGGTTCATACGATGTGCCAGTGTTGGTCCACGGAACCTTACAGGTTGACGTGGCAGAGGACTACAGTCGCAAGGGAACAAGCCGTATCCCTTACACCGTCGTCATTGCATTGCTTCTCAAGCATGCTGGCTACACCAAGAAGTCCTCAGTGCGGACGCTGACCAAGGTGTTTCGTGAAGCTCACGAGATGGACAAGGACGCAGCCAAGCTTCTCATGCAGGAGTACGGACTCACTGAAGCCTTGACTACAGTGCAGAAGATTGTGGCTGACTCGCTTCCACCTATCCACGCCAAGGGTGTGGTCAAGGTTCATAGCGAGGGCTTGGTAGTCGAGCAACGTGAGTTGACTCGCTCCGAGGCTGAAGCCTTGTTCCCTGCCGCAGCGGTGGCCGATGAACGCAAGCTCAAGCCACGCCAAGCAGGAGGTGAGTGATGAAAACCTACAACGTAAACTTAGACCTGAGCCTCTCCGAGCTTGTCGATATCGAGTGCCTAATCGAGTACGCTCTGCCCAAATTACACAAGGAAATAAAAGACGCGGACGAAAACGAGTTCGAAGACGTATCGCATTTTGCGGGCATGTATTCGGTAGGACACCGCCTATGGGTAGAGCTACGCGACAACAGGACCAACACTACAACCCATAAAGGAGGTGAGTGATGAGGCAGCATGACGACAAACCATGGCTCTCAGTAAACGTCAACCTCGACTTTAGATTCGAAAGCGAACAGGAGAAGAAAGAGTTTCAGCAGGAGGCCGACGACCGAGGCGTCCCCCTTGCTCAAGTAATCCAAGAGTGCATCGACGAACAGAACCACGTCGGTGCTGCTGAGAATGCGCAGTGGATGCGGGACAACGACCCCGACTCCATCGTGGGGATCATGAACAACATCAAGAATCTGGCTGACCAGATCAAAGGAGGTGAGTGATGGATGACTCATACGAGTACGTCAGGCTTGACGATGAGTTCTGCGATCCTTTCAGGGAGCCCACTATCATTCGCCTGCTTTCGCACGCAACCGATGGACTCTGCTTCAAGCTCGGCAAACCAGAGTCGCGGGGGGAGGAACAAACGCATCCAATCATCCGGGCTTTTGTCGAGGTGGCTTCCAGCGATTCCACTTATTGCTTTCCTCCAAACAGTCCCAAGATGTCTATAAATGGGTTCATCGCAATGTCCAGGTTCGTAGAGAACATGGTCCAACTTGAGACAGAACGGATCATCAAAGCCGGGAAAAATGCTACCCACGTTTCTGCAAGGAAGCTTTACTATGCACAGATCAATGCTTTAAATCGCCACCAAGACAGAATCAGAATCACTACGGGTGAGCTTCTACGTTTGCGTGACGAGCTTGAGAATGGCTTTTGTCACGGCGATTCTTGGGAAGAGCGAGTTTCTCAAGGAGGTGAGTGATGAAGAGAAGCAAGTGGATTGAGACCGAGGTCGAGGAGGGGGGCAAGGTGTTCTTGCTTCCCGTTCGATGTCGTCTTGAAGTCAAGGACAATTACGTCCGAACAACAGTGCAAAGCAGGGATGTAAATACCGGCAAGTGGAGCACCAAGATGCATTCAGAACCTATGCACATACCAAATACAAATACAATATCAATGGATGCATTGAACGAAATGGCTCACAAGTACGCAGACAAACTCGTCGAGTCTACTGAAGATTCATTGCACCCTGACTGGGAGGTGGCGAATGAGTAGCTTCAACTTAGAAGATACAAACAATGTGGTGATGAAGAACCTTCACTGGATGATGGTCATCCAGGGCTTACAGCGGAACATGCTGCACGCAAGGATGGCTATTCAAAAGCGAACGGAAAAGTTTGCTGTGGATGGAGACCCAAGAGACAAGCATGCAATAGATGCTTACAAGGGGGACATACGAACCCATAAAGCCCTGCTAAAACTAATCAGGGAAGCCATGTTCACAGAGGAAGAAATCCGACATGTTCCCGACGTTTGATCGCCAACACATAGACTCACAAGCGATTGATGAAGCTCATCGTGAAGCCACGAAAGCAATGAATAGGGCGAAGAAGCGAGGAGCAACGGGGCCGGAAGCGGCTGTGATTGCAGAGGAAGAGAAGAACCGAACCTACAAAAAACTAACGGGGACCAATCTCCCCGGTTTCAAAACGGAGGCAACTATGAAACCACTATCTAACCACGACGCTGTCGGCCTGGCCGAGGGCTTTGTCGAGGGAAGTGATGACCAACGCATCCAAGCGTGGCAGCAACTCATTGACACTGGCCTGGTCTGGCAGCTTCAGGGCGGCTTTGGGCGAACAGCAATGAGTCTGATTGAATCAGGCATCTGCTCACCACCCAAACCAATCGCCGCACCTTAGCGGTTGCGTGCCCACCCAGTACCCCTGGACTCCTGTGTTCTGGCCGTCGCATAACGATCAAGGATACGAACAGCCGCAGTCCTGGCCTTCTTTGCGCTCGACAAGTCAAGCGTCTTGAGGTCTGTAAAGTTTGCTGTCTTACCTCTCCGACTCTTTCTGCAAGCCCTGTAAGCAAGAGCAGCGTCTGACGATGTCAACAGCACACGGAACAAAGGCCCGCGCTGGCTGTAGAGCATGTCGCACAAAGACCGCGTCACATCTGGGAGCACAAGCAAGTCTTCAAGAACCGCTTGGTCGGTGTCATCCCAGTCAAGCGCTTCCTCTACGAACGACTCAGAAGCTCTGCGCCATCCAGACTTGATGGGCCATGGTCTCTTGGGAACTACAGATAGGTAGCATCCAATAGCTGACTTCTGAGTCAGCCCGCAGAACTCTCGCAACGCTCTGGTAATCTCCGCTCTCGAAAAACCATCAAGTCGCATCTCTCGTACAATCTCTTGATGTTCATCAATCCAAAGACGACTACCCATGAAACGATCTACAATAAGAAACGCTGAATCCCGAGCGATTAATGTCGCTGACGGAAGCGAAGTGCCCGCAGCACCCTGGCATTATGGTGCCGTCCAAGCGTGGCTCGCATGGCGAAAGGTGCAACAAGACATAGGAGACAGCGTTCTTCTCAAGGACTTCTCTGCCGATTGCAGTAGCACAATGGTGCGTGTTGTCGCGCTGTTGTCTGGGCTCAACAAAGGTTCAGGATCATTTGATGCCATACACAAGTGGTGCATTGAAATCTCAGCCTCTTGGAAGGAGCGGGGTGTTGAATACGAAATGTGGTTGCTGGCCCGACCAGACGGAACGATTGGAGCGAAAGCAAGAAAAACTACTGGCCATAAAGCTACAACTGTATAATGTGTGCATACACAAGGAGGTAATCAATCATTCACACAAGCAAATCTTTGAGGGGTCAGGTATCGGTGTTCGGGGCACCAGCGGAGCCCTTTAAAGTCGCCACCCGCAATCTCAAAATGCGGGGGGAATGGCGGACCCAACCGATAGCAGTGAGGACATACACGGTCAATAACTTTGGCAACGTGGTTCCCTACAAAAACCCGTTCACCTATAGCCAAAACCTTGGCCGGTGAATCATTATCTACTTGAGTAAAAAGAGAGACAACCATGTCAAGACCTACACCTAAACCAAAAGAAACACATGCTCAAAAGTTTTATAGACTTTCTCAGTGCAAGTCAATGGCTGAGTTCGCACGGCAAACAGACTTCCACCCTGTAACGATTAGGACTTACTTACTACCGTCAGACAGGAAAAGCTGGCGGCCTACACCTATTCCTGCGCTTCATCAGTGGGCTCAAAAGCTCAAACACAAGGGCGGACCATCAATTGCCATTGGCCTATGGCCAGATGGAGAGGTGACGTTTGAAGTCGAGGAGAACTAAGAGACCCAAGTATTGGGCTAACTGGAGAGAAGATCCAAAGCTGTCAAGCATCGTTGCTTCTTATGAAATATTTATAGGCGACAGGCTTTCAGTTGTAGCGCTTACAAATACAGGAGCGCCCATTATGGAAATCGTTTCCCCAAGAAGAGCGTTGAGAGCAAAGGCTAAAAAAGCAGGCTTAACATACGGGCGTTGGCCTACAGAAACCGGCGGACTGCGGCGCGGGTGGCTTCCGGGTAGACCAGATGAACCATTAGAAACAAACCCATATTTGATTGAAAAGCGTTGATGATAAGACAAAGCCTGTTAAACTTCAGGCTGTCAGGTGTTGGTTGCCTCCAACTATGACAAAGACAGCCCCGGTGATGGTCGGTCACACCGGGGCTGTTCTGCGTTTAAAGATGGAGACGGCGGGGGCCTGGTACACGAATCAATCGGGGATTGAGTACCCCTAAGTTTGTGAATCCCACCGCCTCCGGGAAAAGATAGTCACCACCCACTCACCGCAAACACTTCAATGAAATCGGTTTATGAATGATGACCTTGGGCAATAAAGTTAAAATGAATTGTGGTGACCGGCAAAATAAAAAAGCTGGGGCGGCTGGATTCGAACCAACATCCTTCGGAGTAACAGTCCGATGCGCTGCCAGTTGCGCTACACCCCATTAGAGCCAGGTAGGTTGACTGTCGTCATCATCAATATCCCTGCGAATTCGCTTAACTTGTGAGAAGTCCACAGGCTTATGAATCATGCGAGTCTTGTCTTCAAACTTTTGGTTGCTTGCATTCCAATCAACATTCACTGTACCAGTAGCACCGTTACGGTGTTTAGTAATAAGAATCTCTGCGTCTGATGGGTCGGCCCTTTCATCGTAATAGTGATGCCTATACAAAAACATTACCACGTCCGCGTCCTGCTCCAGTGAACCGGAACCTCTTAGGTCGGACAACATCGGTCGCTTGTTCGTGCGTGACTCACAACCACGGTTGAGTTGCGCCAAGCAAAGCACAGGCACATCCAAGTCCCGAGACAGCACCTTCAATGCATTTGATACCTGAGACACGCTTTGCTCCGCACTCTCAGCCTTCGGCTGACGAATGAGTTGCAAGTAATCAATTACAACCAATCCAAGGTTTGGTTGCTTAGACTTGAGTCGGCGGGCTTGCGCGGCAATCTTGGAGATACTGATTCCTGCTTTATCAGAAACAAAAAGCGGTGAGTCGTGCAGAAAATCCAACGCTTCTGACTCCAAACGACTCCAGTCTTTTGAGCTTAGGTCTCCTGTCTTAATGTTCCATGCGTTGACCCGAGCCAGTGACGAGGCCATGCGATCCGTAAGTTGGTCCGCGCTCATCTCAAGAGAAAAGAAAGCCACGGGCACCTGTTTCTCCAGCGCAGACACGGTAAGGTTCAAGGCCATAGCTGTCTTCCCCATCGACGGACGGGCTGCCAACAGTGTTAGCCCTGGGTGCAGACCACTCAGGACATTATCCAATGCAACCAATCCAGTGGACAGCGCGGTCACGCAATTGTTTGCCTTTAGTTCCGCAAGCTTTTCCCACCTATTCAAAGCCCGCTCTACTAACTGTGGTCCAACAAACCAATCGTCACCACGCTGTCGCCCGGCAATGTCGAGCAAGTCCTTCTGGCCTTGTTCAATTAGTTCATCTACGTCCAGGTCCCCGTTAGTTGCATTGCCCTGTAGCCGCTGAGAGGCCAGCACCATGCGTCGGCGGATAGCTTTTTCGCGGACGTTCTTCGCGTGATGTTCTGTCATCATCGTAGAGCCAACGGCTTCCGGCAGGGAGATTACATAAGTCAAGTCGCCAAATCTTTTATGTTGATTGGTAGACATGACGTGGTCTGCAAGCAACGCCATATCAATAGACTTTCCACTGGTAATCCAGGAGCGGATAAATAAATACAGATCCTTGTGTTGGGCTTTGTAAAAATCGTCAGGCTCAATCTCTCCAGCGACTTCGTTAATCAAGCTGTTGTCTATTAGTAAAGCGCCAAGGATAAACTTTTCGCTCTCTAAGCTATTAGGGAATGGCTTCATGTGTGGTTGCCTCTTTTTAATTTTGGTCGGTGTTGTAGTTTAGAACGAACCTCAGAAAGGAAATCATTTTTTATCTGGTCCTGTTGCTTGCCTGCACGCAACGAACCGAGGAACCTCCACCCGCCAATGACATCGAGTGCGTTATGCATAGCCGCGTTTACAACTTGAACAGGATGTAAAGTGTCTGGCTTTGCTGGATGGGAAGCAACCAAGAACAAAACATCATCCCAAAGCGCATGGTACTTGGAGTCAAAGCTGTACTGCTTATTGCCACTGAATACCCATTCATTTCCATCCCAGCGTTCACGGGCCACAGTCACATTCCTGTCGACCTTTGCGTTATTGAGAAGGTTGGCAACGTCCATGTAGCCACCGTTTCTCCAGCTATCCACGAGGTAGTCTCCTTCTGGAAACTCAAAGGCCATACGCACAACAAGAATTAGATCTTCAACAGCGTGACCTCCTTTGAGCGCAGCTTTAATTATCTTTTTCCTTCCGGCAGTTAGTTTGTTTCGGCGTCTTGTTCGTTGAAACTGAGCCACCTCCCAAGCCTCAAAGACAACCTGTATATCATCAGAGAAAATATCTGACGGTTTCGGGACGCTTACAACTATAAGCTGGGACGGAGTTGACTGGTCAACTGTAGTGATTCCAGCAACTTGAGCGTCGTCAACCGTATTGTTTTGGGACGTTTCGGTATTGCACCTGGGACGTTTTGACTTGTGTTTTTGCACAATGGTGCGAGCTTTTCTTTCAGTAATCCCCCACCGCTTCATCAGTTTTCGCCGTGGCGGTACATCCCCAAGCTCAAGCTCAAGAAAAGCAATGTCAATTTCCGCCAGTCGAATTGGCCACGGTCCAACAATTGTTTCTTGTAAAGCTCGCCATGTTGCTAAATCAATAAACAATCCGGTCGGTCCACTGTCTTTGCTCATCTGTTCATCGGTCCTTTCCACATCTTCTGATTCATAGCGAAAACTGTTTTCCTGTCAATGGCGAAGACAATTCATGACATCTTTCCCAACAAAGATTTAAGGCCCCACATTGCAATGCATGCACTATCTGCAATCCCGTCATGTGATTTTCGTTTTTTACCGGGAGCAAGGTCTAAATCAGGGAGGCGTTGTTTGCAAAGCAATATTGCCCTGCCTTTTCCAATCCCTGGCACATCACGGAGAACATCTTTCTGCCAGGTTTTGGGATGCACTACTGAGCACGGGATGGCCAATGTCCCGATTATACCTAACCAAAGGCCATAGCCCATTCCAAGAGAAAACATGGAGGTTCCGCCCTGCGAAGGCATGGCCTGTTGTTTCTCTATACAAACAAGGCGCACCCCTTGTAGCGAATGAAGCTCTGTCAAATAGTTTCCCATAGCTACCGCATCGTACTCGCGACGGCTGCCCTTCCCTATTGGAACTGTGAATCTTTCTTTTGTAAGAGCTACACTCCTTACGGTTCCATTCTCGTCAATGGCCGTAACTGCGCCGTCTTTACCAGGATCAATCCCGACAATTAACATTTTTAATCTCCACGATTTCAGGGACAAGGTCGTCAAACATTAGGGCACCGGGCTTCACACCAAGTCGTAACGACAGTGCTTCAAGCCGTTCTTTTCTTGGGGCAACGCGGCCCGACATGTACCGCTTTAAAAGCGAGTAGTCGATGCCTGTTTCCCGAGCGAACTGCCTAAAGCCGCTGCCGTATGCGCGAATAAGGTAGTGGAGATTCTGGCCAAAGATTCGATATGGTTCATTCATTTCTTTACTACTATACATAGTTGGGTGCAAAATGCACACCCACCCTTGACAGGGGACACAAAATGCGCCAAGTTCATCGGGTGGAGCGGTCACTTTATGGTCGTTGCTAAAGTTAAGCTAACGAAAGGAGTTGAGCCGTGTCGATTTTGCCAGAACAACCTGAGACCTTAATGGCTGAGAACACGTCACGAAAGCTGACGGACCCAACTGTGCTTGTTGCTACTGCCAACAGGATGGTAAACAAAGTATTAGTAGAGCCAGACCCCGAGCACCGCACTCGTGAAATGATTGCCCGTTGGCATGTCGCGAATCTTTTAAGCGCTGTCGATGAATCTACTTGGTTTAATATGGTGTCTGCTGCTTTGGACGGGCAAAAGAAGACCCTTAATAATATGCAGTCGAATGGAAACTGGCAGCCCTGCGCTTTCGAAAGTGAAATCCGGGACGTAGAGGGCAGTGCCGTTCTAATGCTTGGAGTCAAGTGGACCGACGAAAACGGTGGAGACGAGGTTCAGTATCAAAACGGCGCACCTATCGTAAACGTCAACGTCACAGCTAAGACTGAACCAAGCGGTGACAGCGCTATGACTCTTGAGATTTTAAAAATGTTAGCTGCTGGTCAGGTGAATGCCAACGAGGCAATCGCTCGTTTGGAAGGAGTCATTACATCAGACGATAAAGTCGAAGCTTCTGTTGTGAACGTCGACCTTAAATCAGAAGAGGATGTTGTGATCAAAGAGGCAGAGGCTAAAAAATCAAACCCAAGAACTGCTGGCAAGCGCTCAATGAAGCGTCGTCCGGCGAACTGAGCGGCGCTCATCAGGATGAATTTGTTGGACCGACCCATCATCTCTAAGCAACCCTTTGCGTTCGAGGTTCTTACCTCGGGCAAGGGCACGCTCTGCTTTATCTCCAGAGTCCATGGCTTGTTGAGCATACTTGGCGGCTCTTACGATTCCTTGATGGCTAATTTTATCTTTCATAAAAACATCATATCGCATGGAGGCAAGTTTGCCTAAACCAGAAGGATGGCACGAAGCTAGAAAGTCGGGACTTGGAGGGTCGGATATCGCGGCTGTACTGGGTCTGTCTAAGTGGGCAAGCCCAATGGATGTTTGGTATCAGAAGAGAGGTCTTGTTGACCCTCTTGAGGAATCCAACGCTATGAGGCGGGGTCGACTTTTAGAGCCTGCAATCGCTGAGTGGTATGCAGAAGAGACAGGTCTTCAAGTAGAGGATGGTGAGGAGATGCCAGTAGTTGGCCCCAAGCCGTTCATGCTTGCATCGCCTGACAGGTACGTCAGTTCCCAGGGACGCCGGTTTGGGTTGGAGATCAAGACGGCGCGTAGTGCCGATGGTTGGGGAGATTCCCTTAGTCCTGGCGTACCTGTCTACTATGCAACACAAGCAGCGTGGTACATGGCCTGTACCAACATCGACCGTTGGGACTTTGCTGTGCTCTTCTTGGTCAACGATGAGTTCCGCCGCTACACACTTCTGCGCGACAAGAAAACGGAAAAGAAGCTCGTTAAGAAATGTGGTGACTGGTGGAAAAAGCACGTTGTAGGAGGGGAGCCGCCACCAATAGACGGGTCTACTGCTGCTGACAAATTTTTACAAGACAAGTTTAACAATCCTGGTGAAGAGTACAGGTCTGCTGATGTGGAAGAGGAGGAGCTTATCTTCAACCTTCACGATCTTCAGACAGAAATTAAATCAATGAAAGAGAAGGAAGCTCTTCTTAAAAACACAATCAAACAACGGATTGGTGATAACGCTGGGCTCCACGGTGTCTTTGGTACTGTCTCGTGGAAGATGAACAAAGGCCGGTCATCGCTCGATTCTAAAGGGATTCGAAAGACTCACCCTGAAATCGCAAAAAAGTTTACCAAAATCACTGACCCTACAAGAACTTTTAGAATGAACATTCAACACAAGAGAGGCAACTAATGGCTAAAAACGAAATCGCTCAGAAACCAGTAACTAAGATGGACAAATTCAAGGACCTCATCAACGGTAAAATGAAGGACCAGGTGGCAGCTATCTTGCCTAAGCACCTCACTCCTGAGCGCCTGTGTAAGGTGATGATCGTTGAGGCCAGCAGAACTCCAAAGCTATTGGAGTGCAGTACCATTTCCGTGGCGGAGTCTATTATGTTGTCCGCTCAACTCGGGCTGGAGCCAGGCGGCACACTGGGCCACATCTACTTCATTCCATACGGCAACAAGTGTACGCCTATTATTGGCTACAAGGGATACCTTGAGCTTGCACGGCGTAGTGGACAAGTTGCTCGTCTCGATGCTCGTGTCGTCTACGAGGGAGAGAAGTTTGAGGTGACCGCTGGGCTGCATCCCAACATTGAACACGGTGTTCGTGGCGATGTAGACAGGTCTGACGACAAGATTATTGCCGCATACTCCGTTGCCGTACTCAAAGACGGCTCATGCTACTTCGAGGTTCTTTGGAAGGTAGACATCGACAAGGTGCGTCGTCGTTCTAAAGCAGGCCGTAGCGGCCCATGGGTAGATGACTATTCCCGCATGGCTCGCAAGAGCGCTATCCGGGCGCTGTTTAATGGCGGCACCGTACCGATGTCGTTTGAGCTTGCAACGGCTGTTTCCGCAGACGGTGACGATCCTCATGCAAAAATGCCACCTATTGACATCACTCCGTGGGAAGACGATAGCAAACCCAAAGAGACTAACGGAATGAGCGACCTTACAGCGGCGCTGGCATGAGTCGTATCAAGCGAATCTGTTTTGAGTGTGACCATCGCTATACGGGTGACGAGCGTTGCCCCAAGTGTGGTCATTTCTCAGGCCAGCCGATTCCGGGAAAAAAGAAATCTCGGCTACATCGAGCCTTGTAGCTCTTCTTGATTTGCTCGTTCTTGCCACTCATTAGATGACCCATCCTCTGAGATTGGGCCTCCGGCTGCCCAGGTGTAGCAGGCTCTTGCGCTATGGCATTTAAAGTTATGCATCCAGCAATATCCTAAATAACCGTCCTCGTCCTCGATTGGCTCAGACGCAGGGCCAGGCATACACTCTTTCATTCGTGGCGAAATATCGAACGCAATGCAATTAGAGCAACGAGATTCCTTAGCTACGTCAGGTGTTGTGTTCCAGTGCTCCGCTGCGCGGACCCAATATCCTTCATCTGTAAGATTCAAAGGACCATATTGGATAAACTCCTGCCGAATAGCGTTGTCGCGGTTTCTGGTATTAGTCTCAAGATTTCCAGTTGCTGCTGGACACGAGTTTTGATCTGCCATTTTTATTCCTTAGAATCCTCTTCAGGAGCCTCCGCCGGAGCAGCGGGCTTCGGTTCTGCTACTTCTTCAACAGGAGCCTCAACGGGAGCTTCCTCTGAAGCCCCTTCATCGCCGCCCACAAAGTGGCAAGTGCCTAATGACGTTGTCAAAACGATAGCGCCACCAACCATGGCAACGCGAGGGTTTAGTTTTTTCAAAAGTTCTTTTAGCTTTTCCATGATTCATCCTTTGATTTAAGCCATGCTCGAATGCTATCTGAGTCTACGTTTAACCTAACAGCATGAACTGCAAGTTTAGATTCGATCCGAGACTTCCATGTTTGGTTCGTTTTGTCTTTCCAATCCGGCCCAGGATTTGGTACATCACGCAAGTTTCCGATGCCACCCCATCCAGCGCCATCAATATTATAATAGCTGTTGGATTCGAGCGTTAGAATCTTGTCGGTATCTTGATCGTGAACCAAGACAATAAGGGAATGCCCGCCCGTGGCGGTAAAATATTGAACGAGCCACGGGCCATCGCCTGGGGCTGTAGTGCCAATACCCCAATCCAAAGCAACCCGAGGGCCGTAGTTCGGAACGTCCAGTGTCTTCTTCTGCCGTCCGGTGTTTTGCCACCGCGCCCACTGATCCGAAGTCCACTTTGTCTTAAACGCTTGCGATACCATAAAGGTAGTGAACTGAGTGCAGTTAATGGTTTCATCACCTACAACGCTTGAGCTTAAACGAATGCCGTTTGGCTGAACAGGAGTTTGAGCGCCAACCAACTTGTATGTTTGTTCGGACACTTGTGAAAACAGATCAACAATAGCCTGCATCTCAATGCTTGTAAGCGCTGTTGGTTGCGTC
>TARA_R110002020_G_scaffold380766_1_pt1 | contig 16457 bp, 15 predicted proteins | sample TARA_R110002020 | Tara Oceans TARA_R110002020 (sample SAMEA4396489) | marine metagenome | biome: Westerlies Biome; feature: [MES] marine water layer (ENVO:01000295) within the mesopelagic zone...; material: water (ENVO:00002006), including particulate matter (ENVO:01000060) such... | reverse complement strand
TAAGATATGGAAAGATAATACAGAAGAAGAAAGATTGTTAGGTGTTTCTTTAACAGGTATACTAGATAATAAAATGTTAAACGATTACAATACTGTAACTCTTGAGGATGGTAAAGAGATATTTGATGAAACCCATTTACAATGTATGCTTACACAGCTTAAAGAGATAGCTATTAATGTAAACAAAAAGTATTCAGACTTATTAGATATACCACAGTCTACTGCTATAACATGTGTTAAACCTAGTGGAACAGTATCACAGCTAGTAGATAGTGCTAGTGGTATTCATGCTAGGCATAGCAGTTATTATATTCGTACTGTGCGTGGTGATAATAAAGACCCTATTACAAAGTTTATGATTGATAGTGGTATACCTAATGAACCTGATGTAATGAAACCTGATAGTGTGACCGTATTTAGCTTTCCTATGCAGTCACCTAAAAATGCTATCACTAGAAATGAGATGACTGCATTACAGCAGTTAGATCTATGGCTAGTCTACCAAAGATATTGGTGTGAACATAAGCCGTCTGTAACTATAACTGTTCGTGAAGATGAATGGATGGAAGTAGGTGCTTGGGTATATAAACATTTTGATGAGGTGTCAGGAATTAGTTTCCTACCACACAGTGATCATACGTATGCACAAGCTCCATACCAAGAGATTACAGAAAAAGTATATAATAAGCTACTTAAAAAAATGCCTGAAAGTATACAGTGGTCTTTATTAAGAGATTATGAAAAAGAAGATAATACTACAGGTGGTAAAGAATTAGCATGTACAGCAGGTGCATGTGAAATAGTAGACATAGAAGGGAGATAAAAACTATGACTGAAGAAGATAAAGATAAATTAATGAAAGTAGAACCTATGACAGCCTTGCAGGTGCAAGAGTTAATTATAGGATCAGCAGAAAAGATGACATTATTAAATGTGTTTAATACTTTAATGCAAGAAAACACTCACCTTAAAAAGGAATTGGAGAAGCTAAAGAATGATAAATCGTAGACACGGTTTAGCAAAATACGATGCACCGTTAAGAATACAATTTGAAAAAGGCTATCATGCGTTTAAGAGAGGTATTATCTCTTCGCCTTTTAGTTTTAATACTATGCAGTATCGTGAATGGCAGAGAGGTTTTAACTCTGCCTATTTTGCAAATTTAAAGAAAGTAAAATATTATGAAACTAGAAGAAGAGGTAAAGAGGTTCATGGACAATAAAAGTAAAAGTATGATAACAGCAACTGAGTATCAAGAAAAAGCAAAAACAACTGCAATATTTCCTGCTAATACAGCACTAGAGTATCTTTCTCTAGGTTTAGTAGGTGAAGCAGGTGAGGTTGCTAACAAAGTAAAAAAAATAATAAGGGATAATAAAGTTGCAGGAACGCAACAGGCTGACTATCTACATTTTAGTAATGACATAGCTAGTGAGATAGGTGATGTGCTTTGGTATTGTGCTATGCTGTCTGATTATTTTCAAGTTAACCTTGGTCAGATTATGGAAAACAATTTAGATAAATTACAATCTAGAAAGTCACGAGGTGTATTAGGTGGTAGTGGCGATAAGAGGTAGCTATCTTTTTTTGCCTTCTCTTTCTAACATTCTACCTAATCTAACTCCTAGAGCATAATCACCTTCAGCAGTGATTCCTCTATAATCAAACCCATATAGAGTACCACCTGTTTTTCTTTGGTACTCTCTCTTTTTAATTTCCATCATTTCTGTTTCTGCTGCTCTTCTAGCATCGGCAGTTAATCGTAACCAATCAGTACGATCAAATAAATTAAATCCTTCGTCTGTAGATTTGCTTAAATTAAGTCTAGCACGTTCTTTTGCTCTTTTTCTTATTCTTTGCAATTCACCTTGAATAAAAGTTTCTCTTTGATCATACGTTTTTTTGTAATATGTTTTATTTATTTTTGGTGTTAGGTCTGTTTCTATTAACTTTGCTACTTCTTCTTTAATAGCACTATCTACTCTTCTATCACCTGTAGGTGTAACTATTTCCCAACTTTCAAATCCATGTTCTATTAACTCTTCTTCAGCAGGTGTTCTATATTCTTTTAATTTAAATCCCAAGAAAGAAAGAATAGGTTGTTTTTTATATATAGTTTCTGATCTAGTTGGAGATTTAAATTCAGGAAGTTCTTTTTTAAAATACGGTAAATTTTTAGTTGCCTGATTTAGATATGCATTTTTTGCTCTGTCTAAAGCACCTACACCGTCTACCATTTTACTATCTCGTATTACAGAACTTTCGTCATCTATCATATCAATAATTTCATTTAGACCACCCAATACTAAGTTATTAGTAAAACCACCTGTTAACTCACCTGCAAATGTTCCTAATGCTTCTCCTAATCGTTCTACTTGCACATTAGTTAAATTAGATTCTACATCTTTTAATCCGGGTAAAGCAGCTTCTGTGTCTTTAAATAGATTATAAAAACCATCAATAAACACACTAGATGCTCCTATTCTAAAATTAGCACCTGTAAATGCTTCAAATGCTTGTCTTTGTGGTAATTCATGTAATCTACCTAATTTACCTTTTGCCCATAAATCACCGAGAAAAAAGTAAGGTGCAACAGGAAATATAGGTCGCATATCTAATGTAGATCCTGAAGGTGTTTTATACTCAAACCAATTTGTGTCTTGGTTTTCAATTCTATATTTCATAGCAGCCCATGTAGCAGCCATTCCAACAGTTCCTTTTGCTATACTGTCTCTCATCTTATCTAAATCTCTAGGATTTAATGGCTTTCCAGATAACAATCTTTTACCACCTGTTTTTCCAATAGTGTATATAGGGTTTAGTATACTATACTTTAATTGAAAGGTCATAGCATTTACCATAAATCTAGCAAACGGAAATACTGCTGTACCTGTTGGCACAACACCAAATAATTTAGGAGAATTTTCTACCATACGTATAAAAGCATTACCTAAATAATTTTCTTTCTGACTAGGTGAATATGCAAAAGTTGCTTCTAACGCATTGTTTACTCCCTTTTGTAATATCTCTAGTGGTACATCTTTACCTTGATTAATTGCTTTATATAGTACATTTTCTCTTGAACCATCTTTAAAAATATTTCTATTTTTTACAGTTTTAATTCCTAGTTTTTTAATATCTGCTTGTGTAAGATTTCTTCTCATCATCTTATCTACAGAAGCCATAAAAAATGCTCTTCTAAAAAAGCTATCTTGAACTAGATTTAATGTGTTAGCGTATTTAGTAAACCACCACATTTGATCAGCATCACCACTTTCTTGTAGTGTTCTAAATAAATTTTTATGTAGTTTAGTATTGTTTTGTAATAATAAATCAGCAGCTTCTTTGCTTAAATTCTGTTCAGATAGATATGCTATTAGACCAAAAGAGTCTCTAAACATATCATGCACACCTGCTTTAAATGCTCCAAACGATGCGTTACCTGTTGCAGCGGCTTTTAAACTTTTACCACCATAATACAAAGCAGAATCTAATACATCTGCTGCTGTTTGCATTCCTACTACGTTAAAACCTGTTAAAGCATTTCTAACTGTTGTAGATATTTTTGAAACCATTAATGCTCTTCTATTTTTATCAAGCATTGAACCAAATCTAGATATAGCATTTAATCCTTCTATAGATTCTTCAGCTATACCATATCTTTCTTTAGCTCTTTTTACAAACTCAGGATCAATTCTTCTTAATACATTTAGCGTTTTTGACAACCTAGAAAGTGGTTGAAGTATTTGTCCACCCTTTTGAGATGTTTTTCTAATCATAGCTCCCATCTCTGGAGTTTCTGCTAAGAATTTAAAAAACGAATCTAAAGATAAATTATTTTCTTTTAATGCAACTTCTAACACATCAGCATCTACTATTCCATCAGGATCATCTTGAACAGAGTCAATAAAACGATTTACAAAATCAGAAACTTTTTCATCTTCTTTTCTTGCTAATTGTAAAGATGGTGCTAGACCTGCATCAGTTAAGTCTTGTTGCCTTGTAACAATGCTTTCTACAACCTTTGCCATTTTTCTTTGTATTGTTATTCTTAAAATACCCTCTGTTAAATCTGTTTTTTCTCCACCACTTTTAACTATTCCTTCTTCACCTTCTTTTAATATTTTTTGTAGTTGTGTTTCACCAGCATTCATTAGATCTGCTAACTGTGCATTTGAAATATTTTGCTCTTGTATACCTTTATTAGGATCAAATTCTAAATTATCTATAGTAGCTTGTAGTTTTTTATCGCTTACTTTTTTTATTTTCTTTTCAGGCAATACAGAAGTTAGGTCTTCTTTTGATATCTTTTCACCTCTACCTGCAATGCCACCACCAACAGCACCTAACGTAGCACCTAAACCTGCAGCAAGTGCAGTCTGACCAAAACTAAAAGCTTCTTTATCTCCTGTTTTAGATTTTAATCTTATCTTTTGTCCTATTACATCACCTGTTGCACCTTCTACTGCACCTACACCTGCACCTGTAACTGCACCTTTTGTTAATGCTGATATGCCTGTCTTAGTAGCAGCTTTAGAAAAAATCTTACCTAAACCAAGTGTGCCTATATTAAATGGATCAGATAATGCCGACACTATAAGATCTCTAGCACCACCCTTTTCAAAAAAACCAATGCTTCCTTCTTCTTTTTTTCCAAACCAATTGTAGTCGGTATTATCCCAAGCATGGTTTAACCTACCAAATCTTTCTCTCATTAAAGGAGTTGCGTGTCTAAGATAATCTATAGTACCTACACCATACACAGAGTTACCATCCATCTGAGCTTGAGAACGTAAAAACCTACCTACATATTCTCTATCAGTTTCTGTTTCTAGTTGCTGTCCAATTTCACCATATCTATCTTGAGCATATATTCTTAGATCATTTAAAAAATCATCGTCTGCCGAAAGAGCATCTACATTTACCTTTCCATTAGGAAGTAAAACGTCTGGTTTATTTCTAAAGTCAAAGGGATCACGATCATCTTTTACAGTAGTGTCTGTTTTATCTTCTTCTTGATTTTCTTGTAGTAACATATCAAACATTTAATTTGTCCTTTGCATTCCTATCTTTCCTGATATTCTATCTATTATTTCTATTAACGCTTGTTGTCTTATTATTTGTGAAAAATAGTATTGATCATCTTTTGTATAATCGCCTTGTACTAAGGGTACATTATACTCATTTGACTCTGTTAAACTTATTTCTTCTAATAAATTAATAGATTTATTACTAAGAGGAAGTATAACATTTTCTAATTGAGCTACTTTATTTTGAATAAAATCAATATCATCTTGTCCTAGCATTACAAAAGGATTTACGTTTGCTCCACCTGTTCTATTTAAAGAAGACGTAATTAAATTATTAAGAACTGTTAAATTTTCATCTACTAAATTAAAATTAAAGTCTTTCTTTGTCATATTAGAACCTACAGAATAATTTTGTTGCGTTCCCATTTTAACTAAGTTTAAAGCAGAAGATTCACTACCATTGTATTGTTTTACAAGTGACTTAAAACTATCTGGTTTATTAGATGTGTACCAATTTAATGCATTCATTTTAAATGCAGAATATTTTTGTTTATTTTTATCTTCATCTCCTGTGTTAAATGTACTAGGATTAAAAGAAGCATTAAATGTAGTTTTAATTGTATTTAAGTCTACTTCATTATCACCTGTCCAAGAAACATTAACAGGTGGTTTTTTTACTTCTGGTTTTGTACTTATTATAAATTTTAAAGTTTTTTCATCATATGTTCCGTACTCTTTTTTCTCAATGTCTTGTCTAAGAGCATCTGCTAAATTAGATAGTATTGTATTAGCACTTTGACTGTGCCCTATTTTATCACCATTCTTTTTTGTAAGAGTCAATGACTCAGATAGTGCATTGTAAGTTGTCATATTTAAAACTGCATCTTGTCTATTAAATGCATCTATTATGTCTGATGATTGACCACTTAAATCTTTTGGTAATACAATAAGGTTTCCAGTTGCATCTGTTGTTATATCATAGTATTTATTGTTTAACGCATAATCTGATTGTATTAATAAATTTTTAGTATCTTCAAATAGGTTATTATATGTTGGCACATAAGTATCATCATTTTTTATATTTGTTTCCGTTTCTAATTGTTCGTATTTATTTGCTAATACTTCTGTACGTAAGCCTATTAGGTATTTTAAATTTTGTTCTTCTTCTCCTGTTATAGTTTGTGTTTTGCTTTTTTCAGTAAGAACAGCTATTTCATAACCTAATATATCTACTCTTTCTTGTGATGAAAAAGATAACAGTTTATTGTATTTAGCTTCTTTATATTTTTCATCCCATTTAGAAGCACTATCATATTCTAGCTGTGAATGTTTTATTTGTATTTTTTGTAGCCTTTGATTTAATAACGTGCTTTTTATGTTTACTATTTTTCCACTATTATCTAACTTAACTCCTGAAACTCTATAGTTATAAGTAGTTTTATCAAATTTATTTTTTAAAGTTAATGCTTCTTCTTGTAATTTTCCTATCTTTACTTTTTGTTCTTGATCAATCAACTGGTAAAACTGAGAATAATCTCCTGTTCCTAACGTAACACTTAAAGGTGCAACTCTTGATTTATTTTCATTGTCTAAAGGAATACCTCCATAAGCAGAAAAAGATGCATTATATTTATCTTTCATATAACCTGTAAGTGCTTCTTGACCAAACAAAGAACCTGTTATTCCTTTACCACTTTGCATCATTTGTTTTATATTATTTGCAGTGGAATCTGGACTTCTTTCCTGTGCATATTGTGTAGCTAATTCGTTAATAGTAAATGCATCAACATCAGGATCTATATCTCTACCACCTACTCTTTTAAAAACACCATTAATAAAACTATTTCTATTTTCATTATTAAAACCTGTTGTAGCATAATTAAATCCATCCATAGAATTATTTTTTGCGTAATACTGACTTCCTATAAATTGTTGATGTGCACCCATTTGTTGTATAAAAGCTTCTGCTTGGCTTATACCACCTTTTAATAATGATTCAATTTGTAAATTGTTAAGACCATATGCTTTTAATTTTTCAGCTTGCTCTTTATATTCTTTTTCATCTGTCCTTCTAGTTCTCCAAATTTCTTTAGAATCTACAGAAGCTTGTTTTGCTCCATCACTTAATAACTGATCTAATCTTTGTCTTTGTGAACGCAGGTTATCTGCGACTGTTTCAGCAGCACCTTGTAAAAATGACATACCTATAAAACTCATTATACCATCTCCTTCTTTCTAGACATTAAACCCATTGGTTCACTATCATCTTCTACAATATCTTCTTGTTTTATATCTTTACTTTCTTCAAATTCAGATATAACTTTTTTTATCATGCTAGGAGAAGGTGCATCATCATCTTTTGTCTTATCTCCTAAATCATATTCTACTCCAGCACTTTCTGCTATATTTTTTAAAAACTCTACTATTACAGGATTAATTAAAACTGCTACATCTATGGTATGCACACCTTGCATAACACCACCTGTTGTTAAAGTTTCAGCTAGTACAGTTAATGGTATTTTCATATCAATAGCATCTAGCATACCCTCTATTGCTTTAGGAGCACCTAGTCTTGGCAAGTAGTATTCTGCTGCTTGTTCTACTGTAGTTATTTCTGGTGGATTAAACCAAGGTCTAGACTGTGGTTCTGCTGTCATACCCTGTCCCGGAACAGGTCCTTTAAATTGTTCTTCTTGTAAAAATGGCATTATACTTTCCTCATACTCTCTCTTAAATTACGCATTATATATAACACACTATCCTCTTGTGTTTCTTGTTTACGTTTTGGTTTGTTAAGAAAACCTTTAGACACTACTTCTTCTTTAGCATTTTCGTTTTCTTTATTTAACATATTATTGTATCGTATATAGCCTATCATAGCTGTCATATCTTTATAATTTGTTGCCATTAATTACTCCCTAATTATTCTCCACTTGGTGGATATGGTATATTAAATACTCCACCTAACAAACTTCCTGCCAATGGATTAGTTAGTATCTCACCAAATAATTTTCCTAGACCTGCTGATTGTGTTGCTGATAAATTTAAATCTGCTTTATATTTTTCTATTTTAGCATTTATTTCAGCTATTGACAACTCTGTAATTCTATCTTGTTCATTTTCACCACTAGTCCATGCCCACTCCATCATATCACTCATATGTGACCACATATTTGTGTAAGCTGTATTTGATATACCTAGCAAGGCTGTTGCATTAAACTGATTAGCTTGGTTGGTTGCTGCTGTATCTGTTGTTGCAACATTCTGTCTCCATTGTGCATTAAACTGTTCTATTACTAATTTATTCTGTGCATTAAACTGATCTCTTTGGTTTTGCATTTGTGCATTAAATTTAGCCGTAGAGTTTAGTTCACCTGTATTAAATTGTGTCATAGCATTTTGCTGTGATGCATTAAACTCTGCAATACTTTTTGACAAGTTAGCCATAAATTGATCTGTCTGCATCTTAGATGTTGCATTAAACTGTTTAGCTGCATTGTCAGCAGCTTGATCTGATAACATAAAGTCTTGTTGTGCTTTAGCATTAAACATTGCTGTCTGTTGTTTAGTTTCTAGGTTAGCTAAATCTACCTGTAAAAACCTTTTAGAGTTTTCAACTGCGGCTTGCTGTCGGTTATTTAGATTTGCTAAGTTAAGTGATGACAGAGCCGCAGCTTTTGCAAGTGTAGCTTGCTGTGCATTTGTTGCGTTTGCTAAACCATACTGTGCAAATGTATTTGCATCTGCTTGTGCAATAGGTAATTGTGATTCTAATATAGCATTAAAGACTGCACCACTAGCCATACTGCTTGCACCTAAACCACGAGCCGCCATAGCACTCATAGCTGATCTAACGGCTGCTGTAGCATAAGATGGTATCTGTCCATCTTTAGCTTGGGCATTTAAATTTTCTAGTTGTCCTTGTACTGTAGCTTCTTTAGTAACAGTTGCTTGTCCTGCTTTTAATGCATCTACATATGCTTGTGCTTCTTCAGGTGACATTTTACCTTGAGCAGCTTTAACTAACATTTCAGGTGTTATTTCTGTTGTAACAGCATCAATTTTAGGTGCATCACCAACTTTTGTTGGATCAATTGTTTCAGCTTCTACTTTAGGTGTTTCTGTTATTTCTTTTGTGTCACCTGTTTTTGTTTCTACTTTAGGAGCATCACCAACTTGTCCTGTACCTTCATCTACAGTTTGATCATCTTTAACTTCTATTTTTTCTGCATCTACTGTACCACCAATAGGAGCTACAGGATTTGTTATTTGATCTCCTGTATAGTCCATAATACTTTGTGTATTTTCATCTGTAGCAGGTGTATCCGTAGCAGGTGGATCATCAGGATTTGTCTCTTTTTCTACATCACCACCTTCTTGCATCTTTTTAACTACACCACCTTCAGCCATTTGCATAGCTTTTGCATTATAGTTTTGCATCATATTGCTCTTCTCAGGGTTAGCCATTAAGAAGTTTTCAAACTGATTCATGTCACCTGTATGACCCATTGAACGTGCTATACGTTGCATCGCTTCAGGTTTAAATGCTTTAAAAGTTGCCATAATTATTTACCTATTAATATCTTATCTAATTTATCTTCTAATCTTTGAAGTGCATCCATTACTACATGCATATCTTCTTTAACGTCATCACGTTTTGCATACTCTTCTCTTGTTTTATTGAGTAATATGTCAAGTCTTTTTATCTCCACAAACATACCACGAAAGACCCATATAGCAGGAGCTATTACTACTGTAAGTATTCCATTCCAAAATAGTATAGGGTTTATTTCCATTATGCTGTTGCTCCTAATAAATCATTAAAACTTATTGTACCAGATTCTGGAACACCAGTGTTTACATTGCCTGTAGAAGTTGAAGTAAAAGCACCTGAAGTAGGATTACTTAATCCAGCACTTGCAGAACTTTGATTATCGCTATCTGGATTTTTTGAAACTGAGATATAGCTTAAAATTTTAAATGCAGTTGTTCCAGACGGAATACCTAAAGATGTTCCATTAGAAATTGTTGTTGATAACGAACAGCTTGTAGTGCCTGCACTACCAGAACCTGAAAAAGCACTATATTGTGTTCCACCAGTTAAAGTTCCTGCAGCATTAGTGGTAGCATCTGTAGAAACAATTCTTACACCACCACTTACACCCATAACAGCAGCATTATCACCACTTCCTGAACCACTTGCAGTAAAAACAATATTACCATTTGCTGTAACATTTCCATTGTTTCCACAAGTCATATTAGACGTAAACTGTGCAACTTGTGCAAATGCTATAGAAAATGATCCCTGACCACTAGAAGATACAGCAGAACCTGTTAAGTTAGCAACACTAGCACCTACAGTGGTCGTAGCTGAAGATGGTACTTTACCACCACCTCTATATAATTGATTCATAGCTATAGAGCCACTAAAGCTAAACTCAGTTCGCATATCATCCATGCTTATTGGTCCACTACTTTGAAGTGTCATGGCACTTACATCCTTGTTTATGTGTATCTATTTCTGTTTTTAATTCTTTAATTGCTTCAATTAATAAAGGTACAAGTTTTTCATACTGTACAGTATAGTAACTATTGTCAATAGGAGCAGGTTTAACTGCTTCAGGACATACTTCTAAAACTTCTTGTGCAGACACACCAACCTGATCTTCATCATCAAATATATTAGCATCTAATTTTTTAGCTGTATCATTCCAGTTAAAATTATATCCATTTAATTTTTCAACTTTTTCTAAAGCAGAAGGAATTTTTCCTTTAAAATCTTTTAATCTTTTATCTGATGTTAAACCTGTAATATTTCCTGAAGCTGTTATTGCACCTGCAACTGTAAGAGTACTACCATCAAAAGTTAGATCAGCTTCATCTACAATAGCACTTGTGCCATTTCCTGTTAGCACTCTATTGTTTGTAAATGATGTAGCACCTGTACCACCATTAGCAACACCCAATGTACCTGATACACCACCTGCTCCTGACGTACCTAACGCTGTTGTTGTAGATACAGAAGCAAAACCTAAATTTCCAGATGCATCAGTTTTTAAAAATTGTCCTGCACTTCCATCACTAGCAGGTAATGTAAAAGCTGTGTCACTAGCTGTCTTTTTTAATGTACCTATATGTACACCTGTTGTATCGCCTGTTACGTTACCTGTAATGTTACCTTCAAAGGTAGCTACAATTGTACCTGCCGTACCTGAAAACACTTCTGAAGAGTTAGTTGCATCAGGTATAAAAGTAAACTTACCTGCACTATCATCAAACCCAAAGAAACCAACTTTAGCAGCAGAACCTGTGTGGTATCTAAATTCTATACCTCTGTCTTTATTGTCATCACTTCCGGGTGCACTGTCTCCACCTAATGTAAATATAGGATCATCTATTGTAACAGTTGTGCTGTTAACTGTGGTTGTTGAACCATTTACTATTAAGTCTGCACCTACAGTAAGATTACCTGACGTTTCAATACCTGCAGCAGTCGTAGTTATTCTTGCTGTATTATCATGGTAAATAATAGAAGCACCATCTGCTGTAAACTCTGCTAGTTTTTCATCACCTGAATATTTCTTTAGGGTAATAACACTACCTCTAATTATTAATCCACCTGCATCAGCATCATCAATATATGAGTTACTACCATCGTGATATATTTGTAGGTCACTACCTGCACCAAACATTAGCTTATCACTATCTTCAAAACGTAGTCCTGTGTCAGCTACATGTGTTACTGTTACATCGTTGTCTGTACCAAAACCTAACACAGCACCATCACTATTTAACTGAAGATCATTACTAACTGTTACTGCTGTAGATGCATTAAGATCAATAGTAACCTCACCATCAATTGTCATTACACCATCAGAACTTTGATGTATAAAAGTAGCTACATCTCCAAAGGTTAGTTTGTTTGTGCTGTTAAGTGTTAAGCCTACTCCATCTGTATGTGTTAAAGTTGTATCTGTGTCAGCACCAAAACCTAGTACTGCTGAGTCAGAACCTAATACAAGGTCATCTCCTACTAATAAATCTGTTGACACATCTACTCTTGTACTTGCGTTAATATCTACAATAGGTGCTGTAATCTCTAGCTCACCATCAGCATCTATATCTAACTGACCATTTGTTGATGAGTTTATAAATATTGCATCATCTCTAAACTGTATCTTTTTATCAGTAGCTACAAGCATGTCTCTACCTAACCCATCAATATAGGCTGTGCCATCTATGAATATATCTTTAAACTCTAGGGCATCTGTACCTATATCTAATGTATTAGTTGTCTTTGGTGTAACAAGAGAACTTGAAACTACAAGGTCTTGTCCCGGACCTATCTTAGTTACAGCACCACCATTCTCTGATGTGCCATCGTGAGTATGTCCTGATGTTCCAAATGCTGTAGCTATTGCATCAAACTCTCCATCAAAGTCTGATGCATTAATAATATTACCATCTGCAATATTATTTGTTGTATCTGTTCTTGTGTAACCTGCCATAATAAATCCTATGAATGTGTATGTTCTGCGTATTCTAATGTTACAGCATCTAATGAGTATGGAGCATCTGTTGACTCTGATCCAAATTGTAAGGATGCTGTAAATCCTGATCCTGTAGTTTGTTCTTCAAATATACTTTTTAAACTTTCGCCACCATATGTTGAAGAACCTACAGAGTTTACTGTTTTAAATGCTAACTTTGTGTTGTCATTTAAACTAGAAGGTGTTGCAGGACTAAAAGTAAAGTTACCTGCACTGCTTGTTATAGATGGTGTAGATGATAATGTAAATACTGTGTGTGTAAAACTAGCACCTGATCCTGTTCCTTGACCTGCAATTATAAATGTATCACCTGCAATTAAGTTAGATGTAGATAAGTTATCTACTGCAATAGTGGTAACACCTGAACTATAGTCGCTTCCGTTGTTTACTAAACCACCATGTGCAAACTGTACATTACCATAGATAGCTTGTACACTTGCTATAGATGTATTAGATATTGTTTTAGTTGCAGGTTGTATAACAGCAGGGTCAGCAAAGTCATACTTTAATGAAAAGTTTGAATTAAAACTACCCTGTGGGTCTGTAAACAAAAACATCTTATAAAAAGATTTACGTATTCTTGGATCACTAATTGGAAAGAATGGTGTAGCAAATGTAGATATTATATTACTTCCATCAAAACTATTACCATCTTCCATCTTATATACATAACCATCTGTATGTGCAAACACAATTAATTCAGATGTGCCGTTGTAATTACTGTCTGCTACAAATGCTCTTATACCTCTAAGCTCACCCCATGCTAAACTTTCTTGTAGTTGTGTAGCTAGTAAACCCTGTGCAGATGTTGCAGTAATACTACGATTAAAACCAAATATTCTATACTGACTTTTTTCTCTAATAACTAAACTTGAAAACGATGTGTTTCTGTTTACAAAGTTTGTTACTTCATCCTGTATTTGTTTAGATGTAACAGCTAAACCAAAGTCACCAATCTTATCCGTAGCACTTAATGATCTTATACCATCAGGTCCTAAGAATAAAATGTCACCACCTATTTCCTGTATTGTATCAGGTGCAACACACCCAATGTCCATTGTAATAGGTTGTAATTGAAAGTCTGCTTCTGATGAACCTACAAGTCTTTGTATTCTTCTTTCACTAAATATAATTAGCTGTTCTCTAAATACAACGATACCTGTAATTATATCACCTACATTAATTGATCCTGCACCTGATGCAGCAGTAAAGTCATCTGAACTAAATAATGCAGTATACACTATATTAGAACCTTTTGCAAACATTATATGATTTTTAAAGTTTGTTACATGCGTTGCTCCAATTACATCTGAAGGTGCATTATCCATTGAATTAAACACAGAACCATCAAATGTAAAGGGTTTATTAATTTCATCTACACCTACTAAAGTTTCTGTTCCATTAAAGTTAAATGTACTAAACCTATGCTTTGACATTAATGATCTATCAGAAGATAAAAATGTTACAACAGCATTATCAGCAGGAGCACTTGCAAGAGCAGGATTAATATTTATAGTTGACCCACCTGACGATACAGTTGCATCTGCTGTTACTGTATACACTTTAGCTACGTTAGCTATAGTAAATGTATCACCTGCTTGAGGTGCAGCAGTTAGTGCATCTATAGCTAATGTAGTACCTGACTGTGACCCACCATTAACTAATACTGTTCCATATACAGGTATATTTATTCTAGTCCAATTAGATGCAGAACCTGCTGATCTAAATAAATTACCACCTCTTGCTACAATAACTGTATCTTCAAAAGATGCTACACCTTCTATATCTCCTGACCCTGTTACAAAAGTAACGGCTACTTGATCTGTTGCATCTGCTACAAGGTTAGGTGTAAAACCTACTGTAACTCTTTTGTTTGCTGTTAAGTCTGTTGTATTTACAGAAGATACTGTATACACTTGTGCATTACCTGCTACTGTAAATGTATCACCTACGCTAGGAGATGAAAACATATTACCTAAAACTATACTACTACCACCTGACGATACTGTTGTTGATACTTTAGGTTCACCATATGGTGGTACTTGATTATCATCAAACTTTTGAAAACCTTCTATTCTTCTAAACCCACCTTGAACAGATGGTTCAAAGTTACTTAACACTCTTGCTGAGTTAGGAAGTTGCATACCATGCTGTAGTGGAGACAGGTTAGATACTAACCCACCTTTAAACTCTAAGGGATATGTTTTCCATGTAGTCGGCATTTATAAAGAATCCAATGATGAACCTGATGTTGTTAGTGATGTTCCAACCCTACCTCTACCACTAGAACTAGGTGTCATATATGATCTAACATATATGTAGTTATTATTAATTAATAGAGAACGCATGTGTTTAATACCTTCGTCAAACTTTTCTTTTGCTACTACAGCATCCTGTGTATTACCTCTAAACAAATAGGCATAGTGCATTGCACCATCAACTATGATATGTTTAAATCTTTCAGGTACATTTGGTACATCATTATGGTTCTCTAATTCTACAGCTATTCTGTAGTATTCATAAACTAATTCATATGCCTTGTCAGGTAAAGGCTGTACTATATATTCTAAGGATGGAGCACATATAATAAACCTAGGTACACCTTTTGTAGGCTCTGCTTTATACTCTTGATCTACATACTTTTCTAAGTATTCATTATATGCAAGTTCTTTTAACTTCATAGTTTGATTACCTAGTGTACTGTTTTCTTTTATTCTAAAACTTCTAAAGTTAATTGTTTTTGAATCATCAGGAAATGGGTATCTACCTGTACTAGCTGTTAGTGTATCTTCTTGAAGTACGTGGTTATAGGGCCATTCATATTCTGATTGATTAACATATCTTATAGAAGCATTGACTGCATCTTTAGCTAGGTTATAAAAACCTGATGCCGTAGCAAAGTTAGTAGATGATAACTCTACTTCGTTTAATCTTCTATTTACATCATTTACTATACTTAAAAAATTGTATGCCATTATTTATCTCTCACAGCTATCTTTACACTTCTCTTTGCTGTACTGCCTGTACTATCAGTCATAGAGCAAAAGAATGTGTACTCTCTATTTGCAGTACCACCTGCAATATTTATTGTTGCAACAGTTGTTGTATTAGTTTGGGATATGTTTTGTATGGTATCAGAAGTTGCACTACTAGATGCAGTAGCCAAAGTTTGTCCACTACTAAGAGTAGTCTCGGTTGAGTATTCAGTTGATTTTACAGACCATGCAACACTACTTATAGTTGCTGTTCCTAAAAATCTAGACCAATCTACACTATAATCTAACTGTTCATCAGGGTCTTTAATGGGCCATCTGAATGACATTTAATATAACTCCTTTACGCTGCTATTCTTATTGTTCTATCATCTGATGATGATTGTCTTGCTACAAATGTTAATCTTATTTCTTCTTTTACGTTTACTGTTCTTTCATCTGATGTACTTTTTGCTTTAACATACACAACTCTTGATATATCAAATTGATCTTTAACAGCATCAAAGTCAAACTGAACACCTGTAGCAGTGAGTGTTCCTATTGAACCTGTAGCAGTTGCACTTGGTAACGTAAAGTCTGCGTTTGCTGTTAGGCTAACTGTGCCTATAGAAAAAGTAGCAGATACATCATCAGCAACTTTGATAACAATAGGTGTTACAGTTCCTATAGAAAATGTAGCACTTACACCTGTTAAGTTTTGAGCAGCTGATGATGCTACTACTGAAACTGAACCTAGTGCCGTTGTTCCTACAACTCCATCTATAGAAACTGATACATCACCTGATGCAGAAAAGGATGTTTGAGAAAAAGCTATTGATGAAAATGACATAGCTTATACCTTAATCAGCATCCTCTGCTGTATTTCCTTCAGCCACCCAATCTAA
>TARA_R110002020_G_scaffold12549_4_pt1 | contig 16459 bp, 30 predicted proteins | sample TARA_R110002020 | Tara Oceans TARA_R110002020 (sample SAMEA4396489) | marine metagenome | biome: Westerlies Biome; feature: [MES] marine water layer (ENVO:01000295) within the mesopelagic zone...; material: water (ENVO:00002006), including particulate matter (ENVO:01000060) such... | reverse complement strand
AAAACTCACAAATTAACACATACCAGCAGCAAAGTCTTCATAACTATCAGCTGCACCAGAGGCTACCCATGCATCATAACACGACTCATCTGGCATCATACTTTCATCTACACCTGTACTGCCACCCATATCATATTGCCCTTCAGGACCAAAGCCTGCACCAAACGGATTAGTTATACCTTCTCCAAACATACTATTACCCATTCCTCCACCTGCAAAATTACTACCAGTTCCTAAATCGCCTGTACCACCTTGTTGACTTCCGCCAGTCTGGTAATTATATCCCGCCATCCAAGTATTCGGATGTCCAGTACCGTAATCCGCCGAAGGTGTAAATCCACCCCCACCATAAGTTTCATTCCATGAATTAAACCAATCCATGAAATTATCGTAGCCACCTGCATTACCATAGCTACTACTTGAGTCTTGACCTTCATTCACCCACCAATCATATAGGTCGTTCATATTATTTATGTCCTGAAAAGCATCTATGTTACCGCCACCAATATTATAATCTATGAAACTCTCTGATCCACTTTGCGACCCAGGACCTTGCATCTCTTGCCCATATTCTTCTCTAGGGCCAGGTCTTGAAATCAAATTTGGATCATCCATACTCATAGTATTAGCTGAAGATCCTCCAGGTACTATGTTAGGGTTAGTTCTTCCAGGTACTCTGTTTACTAAATCAAATATATTATGTCCTTTTTTATGTGGCATTGTCTATCTCCTTTGGTCTTTTGACCTCTTCAATTGCATTATCTCCAAACCCTTTAAACACTGCACCCGATATTTGAGTAACTGTAGTTTGGTTCTTATCTTCTAAATCCATAATATCAGATAACTTGAACAAAGCTTTAAGCCTAGTATCTGCTTTTTCTGCAGTTACTGCTTCATCTTTTATACCCTTAAGTATAAATTCTTCATTTACACCAAGTCCCTGTAATACAGGTTTTAATTCTTCCTTCATAGCTGTTATTATCCTTTTAGTTCTAACTAAATCAGCTGATTTTTCCTTAGCATAACCAGTATTATTCGTAGGAAATGCCTTTAAGTAAGCCTCTTGCGGCTTTAATCCCTGTGCTAAATATAATACAAAAATACTTTCTGTCTTAGTTAAATCTTTCCTTTGGGATAAAATATTATCAGGATTTCTTTCTCCACCGAAGGAATATATATTAGTTCTTTTAGAAGTATCCATCTTAATATTAGGACCTACTATAAATGTACCTGTGCAAGTACCTATATATTCCCTGATTCTATTTTTTCCTTTATTACGCAGCATTTGCCCGCGACGCAATACTTGAATCACACACTCATCATCAGCTAATACCCAATCACCAACGTGACCATCCCTCCAATCCTCTAAGACGTTAAGATTTCTTGGCAGAGGATCGTTTTGTTCGTACACTCGATGACTTATCTTTTTTATTAGATATTGCCTCATTGCCCGCCTTATTTATTAGCTCTAACTTAGAGTTCATTTTCTCTAAGTATCCTTCAATATGTTTAACTCGCTTCTTTAGTAACCTTATTTCTTCTGTAGTTACTTTAGACTTTTCTTCTAAGCTCCATACATCCATCTTATTCCCTCCCGTTTATTAACGAAGGCCAGCGCCAGCTGGCCGTTTGCTATGACTCTCCTATGTTAAACTCCATCACACAAGCAAGGTCACTCTCTGTGAAGTAGTCTCCTAACTCTATATACCCCAGAGACACTACTTGATCATCAGGACATTCTTCTATAAGCCTTTCTTCTATAAACTCACATTTATCTTCGTTGTCATTATATTCTATAGTTAAGATATAACGTTTTTTATTTAAGTTCATATCACAATCTCCTTTCAATCAATATTTATAATAATATATTAATAGAAATATAAATAATAATCAAGCTTTATTTTTTCTTGTAACTACTATATATATATAAGTAATAAAACAGACCGACCAGTCGGTTTGGTTTTGGGTAATCAATCCTAAATTGAAATTAGAAAAAGTTTTAAAAATTATAGCATTTTGATGTGTGGTCTTTTAGTATAGTACCGCCCTATCGGGCGGATTTCCAAAATGGAAATTTAGTTAAAATTCATTTAGAATTTTTTGAATTAATAAAGATTAATTTAATGTATTAAAAATAAAGGAGATAGAAATGATTGAAGTACCTAAAGTAGAATCATATGTACAAAGAGTGTTGGATACAATTAAATGTTATGGTCCTCTGATTCAGAGTGCACCTGAGCGTAAAGGTTGGGATCCTATATTCAGAGTTAAGACGAAAGGTAAGTGGGAACTAAAGAATGAACGTAACTCTACTATTAGAGAGATTGCTGATGAAGCTACATTCTTTGGGTATGATTTATCTCATCACTTTGCTAATCTGAAAGCTATGACTAGTGAATGTGAGGAAGGGTAGGCCTTTTGGTCTACTTTTGACACACAATTGATGATATATACTGTAAACGATAGGTAATTGTATTGTAACTGTGCTAACTATAGATATGTACGCCGGTGCGATTGTCTATTGTTTATGGTATAAACTTACACTAAACACTCTTGAAAGGAGGATATGATACAATGGCAACTAAAACAGTTATAATGTTAGGTACATCACATAGACATCCTAATGATAAAGGTCATTATGGTAAGGTCTTTGCTAAGTTAGAGTTTAATGATGATCCTAAGTTTAAAGATAGTGTTGTAGATTTATTGGAAGGTATCGCTGATAAGAAAATAACTTTTGTTGATACTGATGGACAAGTTGGAATATAATTAACATTTATATAGTCATACTTCGTGAAGGAGTTGAAACGGATACCATCAAACAATCCTGAGAAGGTTATTAATCTAAGATGCATTCTTCGGACTATATAAAGATATGGGGTGCAGTTATGAGCCTTATAATCCAAATCATACTTTTAGTGGATGTAAGTCAAAGCCTAGCTTTACAAGTGAATAAGTTTTATAAAGGGATTTGCAACCTTTTATGACATTGATTATAAGCGAAACTCTTCGGAGGAAAATGAGCAATAATAACTTTAGTAGCGAGTATTGAGGGTAATTAAGCTACATCCACTATCATAATAGATTTAACTAATTACACTAATAAGGAGTTAAAATGAAAGATAAATATAAAGAAGATAATACAGATGTAAATGATAAAGTAGAGGTAGAAGCAAAATATGATTGGTTACTAACCATGCATAAGGAACTGAGAACTAAGAATATAGAGTTAAAAAACGAAAGAGATGAATTATATGATAATGTAGAGCATTTTCAACATAAGTATGAGACTAATAAAGCCCTCTATCAGTCTGAAGTTTTATTAAGAGAAACTAAAGAAATAAGAGAAATAGGCGAAAATACAGATCATCCTGTAATAGAGGTCAAAAACTATCCTAAAAGTGATAAAAGATATGAGAATATCATGTCACATATGAATATTCTATGGCATAAAGGTAAGACAGGTAGTGATGGTTGTCGTAAATGTGATAGTTATAGAAATATATTTATGTCAGCATTTGATAAGGTAGAGAGAATGTCAAGCAGAAATATATCTCAAGACTTTTCAACTACACATATTAATGATGATGAACCAAGTGTAGATGATAATAATAACATGATAAAAAGAGTAGATGGAGAGATAATAGGTGGTGATAAAGATTATGATGATATAGAATCATATAGAGCATAGATAAATTAGATAGAGTTTTGCCTGCAATAAAAACCCAACATTAGGTATGAGGTAGTTGCCGTAATAATTCTAGAGCCCTCAAGCAAAGGTTCTCTGTTTAATAAACTTAATAACTTGGAGGATATACAATGAAATCAATCAGAAAGAGCATTATGCGCTGGATCAGAAGCTGGAAGCACTGTGTGATATGTGAATACATGGTGAAGAAACATTTAATGTATAGTAATTTGATATGCTATACATGTTACACTAAAAAACAAGGAGTAAACAATGAACGTTAAATTAAAACTAGACACAACAATACTACAAAGTAATACATCAATGCATTTAGTACAATATATAATAGAGCAAAGGAATGCTATTAATGCTTTATTAAGTATATTTAGTAATAAATGGGTTATGCAAAAGATCCAAGAGTCAGACTTAACTGAGAATCAGATAAAAGAGTTAAATGAAGACTTTGAGTATATTATGAAGAAACATGCCGATGCATTGCATAAGAGATGTAATACTAATATCTATAGCACTGGTACAGATGACGATAATGACTATTCTGCATTCTTGGAGTCTAAAAATGGCAACTAGAATAAAGGATTTAAATGAAGTTGTTAATATCTTACGAGATGTACAAGCATTTATGTATCTTATTTATGCTCGCAAAGGTGTAGTTGAATTAGGTGACAGATTAACTAATCGAATAGATAGAGTATTAAAAGATATAGATGTAGAATAGTAATATTTAGACTTCGCTGGCATACCGAGTTCATAAAATCCAGAAATGGTTCATTATGTGTTGTATGCTAAATTATTAGAGAGGTTGGGTAGCTCCCATTAAATATTGGTTTTATCGCGAATGTAATGTAGTGTTGCCTGAAACATGGCAAACTTCCCAATATTACCTCTCTAATAGATTTATAAGACTTGGCTGGCATACCCACGACAGAAGAGAAACCTAGGAACTCATTATGTAATGTATGCCAATAATTAATCAAATAGGAGTAAGTATGTTAAAGATAAAAGTAACTAAACTAGACAAAAATGGTAAAATACAAAAATATACTATGAAGTTAAGAAATACTAATAGTAATAATTTAGAGTTGGAAAAACTGGCTGAATTAGCAGAAGATTGTTATGTTGATCAGTCAGAAAGTTGGAGATAGTTAACTAAACAACAAGGAGGGCCAAAACATGGCAACAAAAGTAATAAGATGGTTAGCAGGTGGTGGGTTTGTAGATAAAGAAGTAGAGGCAAGTACTGTAGCACAATTAAGAACAGAACTAGATATTAATAGTTCTGCAGATATTGCTGTTAATGGTACTAATGTTTCGGATACACATGAACTTTCAGATGGATCCGTAGTAGCAGCTGTACAGAATAATAAATCTGGTGGATATAGTTGTTAAATTAGTGTAACAAATAAGGGCTAGAGTGATAAATGTTATTATCAGAGTATTGAATTACCTCATTATAGCTACTTTAGCCCTTATTAAAATTAAGGAGGATACAAATGAGTAATACAGGAAGTAACAATATAGTAAGTGAACAGTTTGATGAGCCTGATATTGCAACAATGATACAAAATTGCTGTTTAGGACCTCAAGCTGAAGTACAAGAGTTAATAGATGATTTTAATACTTCATATTTATGTAATACTAATAATAGTACATTATTAGCTAATGCAAAAGAATTAGCAATCACTAAAAAGTTTTATTGGAAACCTGGTGCATATGATACTATAAAAGAAGTAATAAGAAAACAGGGACAATTACATAAAAAGGCTAATAGTCTAAGTAAGGTTATTGATAGATTCCTTGATTCTAGATGGAGATATTGTAACATTCATCGTTCTATACAGGCTATTGAACAAACATTATCTACATTTAGACAAAATGGTACAATAATGCAAGATAATACAGATGATGTGGTAGAAGCTTGGCAATTTATCAAGAATCATTTAATATCACAAGTTGAAAAAACAAATGATATGAGTATACGATTGATTCCTGTAATAAATACATATGATAATAGAAGTGAAATAATTGATTATACAATTAATATCTCATATTACTATAGTGATGTAAGAATAAAATACAAACATTCAAATAGTAGTGAAGAGATTGCTAATATTACATTACCAGGTGATGGACATTTAACTATGAAAATAAAACTATCTAAGTTATTAAATATTATTATATCAGCAAAATATGATATATCTAAGATTAATAGCAATTCAATAGTAATGAGCAATTCAAGCAGAAACAAGAAATATCTTTTTAGTATTGGAGGTAACTATGAATCATATGAAGGTATACATCATCCTTACATATCTAAAGTTAATAGTTGGCATTCTAGAGATGGAATATATAATTCAGATTATAGATATGTTTGTATAGGTAATATGTATGAAGAGATAAATGCTTGTGTTCAATCATTAGATTTTGTCTCTTTAAAAATATTCTTTGATAGGATTATGACACATTACGATACAAATACAGGTCCATTAAATAGTCTTAATCAGTCTTATCATGGAAATCCAATATTTCTAGATAATAACAAGGAATTCTATAATATATTTACTGAATTAAAAAGTAATGGTTATGATTGTAGGTATTCTGGTTATTTAGTAGACATGGAAAAATCTGAGATTAAAAATGAATCATATTGCTCTAGATATTGTACATTAACAACAACTTGTAGTGTATATACTAATCTAACAAAAGAGCTAACTGAAGAAGAAATAACACAAAAAGCACTAGAACATGCAACTTTACAACTAATAAGGAGAGGATAAAATGGAAGTATTTATAGACAAGAAAGACTGGATTAAAATAATCGACTATGCCAGATGTTCATCAGATAAATGGGGCACTGAAATAGGTGGTATGGCAGTCACTATACAAGATAAAGATGGCAATTGGACAATAAAAGATCCTGTTATAATGAAACAAGAGGTATCAGCGGCATTATGCGAATTAGATAAGTCTGAATTAGCAGAATATTATAGTAAAATGGCTATGAAGTATAAAGATGACACTATGAGATTCTGTTGGTGGCATTCACATGCTCAAATGGAAGCATTTTGGAGTGGTACAGACATAAATACAATAGATGAGTTTAAAGATGGTGATTTAAGCTTTGCTCTTGTCGTAAATGTAAAAGAAGAGTATAAATGTAGAGTATCTGTATGGAAACCAGTTGAAATGCATCAAGATGTAGATTTAAATATACTTAATTATGTAGAAAAGTATCGAATACCGAAGAAGATTAATAATGAAGTAGAGAAATTATGCTCTAAACCTGTATCTAATTGGTATAATAGCGGTTCTCATTATTCTGCTTTTAGAAATAAATATAATAAAGAACAATCATCATTATTTGAGATTGAAAAAGGCAATGTATTTGATAGAGAATCAGAGAATAATATTATAGAAATAGCTTGGGGTAACTTAATAGAGAAAGTAGATGATATAAATACTGCATTCATTTCTGGAGAAATAGATTATCAAAAATATTCTTCAAAAATAAAAGATATGAATAGAAGGTTAAAAAATGCTGACATGCCATTAAAAGTAGAGTTAATAGAGCAATGCAATTTTGATCAGCTATTACATGTATTTTCTTGGGATTTAATTACTTGTGAAAGAGGTTATGAATCTTTAGACCCAAGTGAGTCATTCGCTGAATTATATGGTTATAATGATAGCTTTAACGTTAAAGGAAATGGAGTATTACATGGAGAGAAATAGTAGATCTGTTGATATTGTTAGTAACATGCAGGACTATTCTTACCACATACTTGGTTGCGGAGCAATAGGAAGCTCTGCAGCCATACAGTTGGCAAGAATGGGAGCAGAATATTTTGCTTTATATGATGGTGATCATGTAGAGGCAGCAAATATAGGAGTAAGTCAATATAATATGGATGATATAGGTAAAAATAAAGTTGATTGTCTATATAAACATATTGTAAGTATTACAGGTAATAAGAATAATGTGAATAGATTTCATGGATTCTTTCCTGAGAATAATACATACGAACCTATGTCAGAAAAAAGTGATATAGTAATATTAGGATTTGATAATATGTCATCAAGACTTAATGCTGTTACTAATATAACTAATCATAAAAATAAACCATTTGCTATTATTGATGGTAGAATGGGTGCAGAGCATTATCAGCAATATATATTGCAAAAACCAACACTAAAGAAGTATTTAAAGAGTTGGTATCCTGATCATGATGCTGACCCAGAACCATGTACAATGAAAGCAACAAGTTATTGTAGTAATATGAGTGGAAGCTTTATATGTAATGCTGTTAGAAAAATAATTACTAATCAGCCTTATGAAGCTAAGTTTTCTTTCAATTTTCCGACAATGATACTTGCAAAATAGATATAATATACGTATATTATAAACCCATCTAGGGCATACAAAAAAACATACATAAACTAAGGAGGATAGATGAAATATCTAATGTTCGATTTCGAGCACGGTTCCCAGTCCCTTGGATCTAAGGACCATATCGAAAAAACATTAGGTTATCCATTATTAACACCAAGCACATGGGATCAATTCCAAGGTGTAATTGGCAATCTTTACAAACAAGAAACTGTAGAGAGTGATGTTAAAGTGGGTAACTTAGTGGTAAAACAAAGTGAAAATAAGGTCTTACCAAAAAATGGAACTGTTATTGATGGAGTAATTCTTGATACATTTTCTGAACTATCAAAGAAATATATGAGAACACTTACAGATAAAACAGGCAGAATGAAATTACAAGAATGGGGTAGATTGAAGAATAAGTTAGATACTTGTCTTGAATTTATCACAAGACTACCTGGTGTAGTTATATGTACATGTCATTCTAAAACTTCTACTTTAGATGATGGAACTACTAGATTCACACCATATATAGACGGATCAACGAAAGAAGATATATCTAAATGGTTTGATTTTGTATTCTACACTAGAACTACTGTTGACCCTAAAACTCGTAAAAGAGAATATCTATGGGTAACTAGTAGAAGTGAAGCATATGATCATGCTAAAGATAGAACAGGTCTATTAGATGAAGAAATCCCACAAGATTATCAGCTTGTAATTAATGCTGCTAATAAAAGAGGATTTGATGGTGTAAAGATACTTGTTATCGGTTCACCAGGTAGTGGTAAAACTAGAAGCTTATTAACATTAAAAAAGGAGAGTAATAATGGCCAGAACAATGACAGTAAATAAAGGTGGTGGTGGTGGAGCTAATTATAGTGAAGGTTGGAAAACTTTAACTATATCTAGAGCAGCCTATGGAGTATTTAACGATGCTAAATATCTAGATGTTTGGTTCGAAGGATACCCTGAAAACTTTAACGCTAGGATATATTCTAAAGTTAGTAATGGAGAAGAATGGGCTATGGGTCAAGTCTTCAGATTTGCTAATGCAGGAATTACTGGTGGTTTAGAAGGAGCAGATGGTAAAATGGTAATTAAAATGGATGATAATCCTATTAATTTAGCAGGCAAAGAGGTTAATGTATACATATATAAAGATGGCAAATATGGTAGAATATTAAAACAATTTGCACCAATTGCATTCAAAAATGTAGCAGAAACCTTTTCCGATGAAGATGTAGTATATTGGAAAGGAAGAGCTGAAAAGTATTTTACAGATTACGTAAAACCTAAGCTCAGTGAAGCAGGTGAGGCAGATTCTAGTTTTGTATCCTCAACAGCAACTACAGAAACAAATACAACATCAGTAGCAACTGGTGATGATATGCCGTTTTAGTTAGTTGCAAGTATAGGGGGTGCTTAGTTGTGCCCCCTATAATAATAATAAATAACAAGGAGAGGATATAAATGATTAAAGATTTAATAAAAATAGTTGACATGTATTTAGATGAAGAACAAAAACATTACGAAGAAAGTCCTAATAAGAATCATATTTTTCATTCATTGTTAAATGTATCTTTATGGATAAAAGAAAACCACACAATGAAGGAGGGACAATGATTAAAGAATTTGCTTTTAGTATTTCAAATAGGCATCATTTTCAAGATGCTAATGCAATAGGTGATTGGCAAGGAATTGATAATGATACATATTGCTCATTATATAATTATGATGACTACGTAAAAGAGTTTTACGGTAAACATAAATCTTTATCAGGATATGATGGGCTTATATATATGCCTGATGAATTCTTATTAGATGTAGATGGAGATAATTTACAGGAATCAAGAGATAAATTAGAAAAACTACTTATACTACTTAATAATATAAAAGTTCCCAATAAAGTATATTTTAGTGGTACTGGTTATCATGTAGGTATACCAAGTTCAGCTTTTAAGTGGGAGCCACATGCAAATCTTCATATAAAAGTTAAAGAAGAGCTTAACAGGCATGGTATATTTAAATATGCAGATCCTTCTGTTACTGATAAAACTAGAATCATTAGAGTAGTAAACACTAAGAATACAAAATCTAATTTATATAAAATAGAAATAGATGCTGAAACATTAGAAACTATATTTTCTGTTGATAAAGAAGAATATGCACTAGGTATAAGAGAATTAGCTAAGCAACCACAAAAAATAACACCATTTACTTTAGATTGTAAACCAATATTTGATGTAATAGTTAAGGAAACAAAGAAACAATCTACTGATAATATTCAAGTTAATGATACTAAGCACTATACATGTATACAAAAGATGATGGAAGGTGCACCTAGAGGTAAACGTCATATGGTTGCATTACGTATTGCATCATATCTTAGATGGAGATTTCCTGAAAATATTGTAAACATGGTTATGGAAGAATGGAGGAGGAAAGTTAGTACAATGCATCCATTTAAAGAAGAAGAAATGGCTAATATTATAAAAGGTTGTTATGAAGGACATGGTGGACAAGGTTATACCTATGGATGGGATGACCCTATTATTAAATTCTATTGTGATAGTACATGTAGATTACATCAAAGTAGAAAAAGCTTAAGAACTGAAAGTGTTATGAATGCAACATCTATGGAAAAAGAACTTATAGAGTTTTATGCAAAAGATCAAAAGCCTATCAATATAGGTAAACTATATGGTCAAGACTTTCCTATATATCCAGGTGAAGTAGTTATAATACAAGCACCACCTGCTAGTATGAAAACTATGCTATTACAGAACTGGATGGTAGCACTTAAGAAACCTACATACTTTATTGAGATGGAAATGTCACCACGACAAATATGGTCTAGATTTGTAATGATAGAAAATAGATGGACTCAAGAACAATTAGAAGATCACTATAGTAAACTAAAGAATGGTCAAGAAAATAAATTTGATTGGCTTACTGTAGATTATGCTGCACCATATCCTAGTGATATAGAAAAGAAAATATCTATGATGCCTATTAAACCAGAGCTTGTAGTTGTAGATCATATGGGCTTATTTAAGAGTAAACAAAGAGATAATAATATGAAAGTAGAAGAAGCATCTCAAGCATTAATGGAATTAGCAGTAAAATATAATGTAGTAGTATTTGCTGTTAGTGAAATTAGTAAATCAGCCTTTAAAGAAGGTATGGATATATCATCATCTAGGGGTTCATTTAGAGTTGCTTATAATGCTAATAAACTACTATCATTAAGTCCATATAGAAATACAGAAAATGGATTGATAGAAATGATACAAGTTAAAAGTGATAAGAATAGAGAAAGAGAATTTCTTAATGTCAGATTAAATGTAAATAACGTGAGGATAGAACTATGAATGACTTAGAAAAACACATTAGATGTAAATGCCGTAAGTTTTGGGGTATGAGAAATCATAAAAGAAAATGTAAAAAATGTAAAACTGAAGTTATAGCAAGGGGGGAATAATGAAGCATAAAGAAATGTTAGAACAGATTGATTATATATTTGGAGAAGTTAAAAAAATACATACTGAAGGTCAAAAAGAATATGCAATGGACGAAGATAATGTATTTGCAAACTTTGAAAGAATAGCTAAGCAAACTGATTTTGATAAAAAGATGGTACTTTGGATATATTTAATGAAACATATCGATGGTATTGCATCTTATTTAAAAGGACATCGTTCGCAAAGAGAAGATGTTGAAGGCAGGTTAACAGATGCTATAGTATATTTATGTATACTATGGGGTATGATAGAGGAGGAAAAATGAATAGAACAACATCAAGATTAGCATATAAAGAAATAAATGAAGATGGTACAGTGGTATCTCAAAGTGCTTATATTAAAGAAGTAGTAGAGAGTATACCCAATCAAGACAAAGACTTTGGTATAACCTTAAGGGAATTAACAAGGACTACAGGATTCGACATTAATGCCGTATCTGGTAGAGTTAATGAACTTAAGAAAAAAGGTGATATTGAAGAATGTTCTAAAAGAAGGTGTCGGATCACGGGTCGTTTAGTTACACCAGTGACCTTTATTAGAACATAACAGGTGATGACTAATACTAAGAGCCAATAACTGGTCCTGTAAGTCGTAAATGACCTACTGAGGAAATTTCCGCAAAGGAATATGTGAGGCTCTTAGTATTGAAAGGAGAATTATGAAATATATAACAAGAAAATCTATGATTATTAGAGATTCTGGTAGAAGTAGTGATTTTATTACACCTAGTTTTGGTTATGGTTGCTTATATAAATGTAGTTATTGTTATATGCGCAGACATGCTAAACATGGACTACAAGTAGCTACTAATACTAATCAAATTATAGATGAAATAGTAAGGCATCTTTGGTTGTTAAAATGGCCAAAGGATCCAAACCAAACACATGATAAATATTATACATATGACTTTAGTTGTAATGAAGATTACGTGTTACATGCAAAATATCATGATTGGCATAATTTATTTGATTATTTTAAAGATAATGATAAAGCTATGGGTACAGCAGCAACTAAATATGTTAACAAAGACTTGTTAAAGTATGATGCTGAAAGAAAAATTAGGATTAGATTTAGCATTATGCCACAAGTAATGTCAGATAAATTAGAACCAGGTACATCAAAAATAAAAGATAGAATAAAAGCTGTTAATGATTTCTATGAAGCAGGTTATGATGTTCATTTAAATTATTCACCTATTATAGTATATAAAGACTTTATGCAAGATTATTTAAAGCTTTTTAGCCAAGTAGATAAATTAATTGATGACTCTATAAAGTCTAAAATCAAAGCAGAATGTATATTCTTAACGCATAATAAAGAAATGCATAAGTATAATGTTGAAAATAATGTAAAAGGTGAGGAATTGTTGTGGACACCGCATAATCAAGAAACTAAAATATCTAATTATGGTTGTGAGAATATTAGGTATGAATACAAAAAAAAGAAGAAATATATAGACTTGTTTGAAAGCATCCATAGTAGTAACATAGGATGGCAAAAAATAAGATATATTTTCTAAGGAGGAATAATGAGTATAAGATCATGGGGTAATAGTAAAATGTATTATTGCCCAAAAAAAAAGAAAGTATGGCAGAAAGTTGCTAAACATGTAAATAAAGATGGCTATGAAGTTTACTTAGATATGCCTAGTTATGGATTAGAAAGAAGGGAATTAAATGAGATTAACTGAATACTTTGATTGGCTAACAAGAACTGATATAGGTGTGGCAGCAAATCCAAAGAATGATGATTACATGCATCTTAAAGTAAGCATGCTGGATAAAAGAGCTAGATATTTATATCAATGTAAACTAAAAGGGAAGGAGCCAGTAAAATGAGTAAAATAGGAGATTATCTGCAATATTGGTTAAAAGAAGGAGGTTATGATTTAGGTTATTCTGAATATGAAATCCCTAAATTAGCTGATATGGATGATATATTGAAAAATAATGTTAAGGTGTGGGAATACTACAAAGTAACAGAAAGACAGTACTATGCGGGTAAAAGAGTACCTAGGTAAACAAACTGAAAAGTGCGAGATGTGCAGTGATAACTCCTACGGTGATAAATATAGAATCGTAGGAGAACTCACTGATGCAGTATTGAGAATATGTATTAAATGTGCAAAACGAGAAATAGGAGGTAAGAGATGGCAACAAAAAAGCCAACAATTAAAGAAATTACAGCAAAGGTAGAAATGTTAAATAGAGTAAATGATACAGTTGTAGATATGGTAAATAATTTAGGTTATCTTGTAAAGCAATATATTGAATTTAAAGATGATGTTAAAGATTTCCATGAATATCAAAAAGAAATATTAGCAGCTAGGAAGAAAATAACGGAGGGTATCGATGAAAAGAAAATTATCACGTGATTTATGGTTTGTATGCGATGAATGTGGTACAGAATATGATAATGATTTAGAGAAAATAGATGTGAGTATTCATCCACAAGAAATTATCGATTGGGCTTATAAACCTACATCTAATGAAAATTATATAGATGCAATTGAAAAAGCAATAATAAGGGGGAAACATGAAAACAAAAAGTGCGAAAGCAAAGGGTAGAAATTTACAGAATTTAGTAAGGGATAAGTTAAGAAGTATCTTTGTTGACAAATGGACAAGAATGCCTAAGTTAGAGGATGATGATATAAAATCACAAACTATGGGTATGGGAGGCGAAGATATTGTTCTATCTCCAATAGCAAAAAAACTTATCCCTTACAGTTTTGAATGTAAGAATACTGAAAGATTAAATCTATGGGGTTCTTTGAAACAATGTGAAGATAATTGTGAATATAGAGAACCAATATTAGTAATTAAAAGAAATAGATCTGAAGTATACGTAGTAATGAAGTTTGATTCATTTTTAGAAAACATAAAGGAGAAGTATGAGCAATAAAACAATAGATTCACTAGAAGGATTACAAATATTAGTTGATTTAATTCAACAAATGGAAGAAAAACAAGAAAATCATCCTGAATATATAATTAAGAATATAGAATTAGTTGATAAAGTTATATCAATATTAAATGATTTTAAAAACAACTTAATTAAAAAACTCCCTACCTCTTAATCCCCTTTGATTTCTGGGAAGCACCTGACTTTGATCTTGCTGCTTCCCTGTGATCTTCAAATAAGTCTAAGGCATCTAAAACTTTCTTAGGTAAAATATTTTCAGCAATGTCTACTCCAAACTCTTGATATTGCTTAGCTTTAGCAGTAGGAAATAAACCTGCTTCAAAAAATGCTGCTTGACCACCATGACCATCAAATATCATATCGCCTGTAGTATATATTGTTCGTCCCATTTGAACATTTATAGTACTAATAAGCTTTCTTATTTTTTGATCTTCTGTAGATTCACCCATATTATTATATCCAGCAAGTAAAGCAGCCCATCCATCTGGGTCTAATTCCCATAATTCAGCAAGTTCACCTAACGCTAAAGCATCTGAAAAGACAGGAGCACCAATTAATGCACCAATAGCTCCTCTACCAAATGAAGCTCGTTGAAATTCTTCTTCATCTCCTGTAAAGAAATCCCACCATTGAGACATTCTTGATTGTGAATCATGCTGTATAACTCTAGTCCAATCTGTTTTCATAAGAGCACTTAATAATGCAGGTACCATAAAATAAGCTATACCCATTCTGTAAGCTTTTCCAACCTCTCCACTAAAACCAATTTCACCAGCCATTAAACCATGTTTAGCATTCCTTAGTAAACCAAAATTATATTCACCAAATTTCATTCCATAATGCTGAAACTGAAACATAAATCTACCTACTGGTGATCTTAATAACTGAGATTTTGAAACAGATGAGTAATCAAAATGAAGTAAAGTAACCATTCTTTCTGAATATAATCTAGATTTATGCATAACGTGACTTTTCCATTGTTTATCAGTTTGTGGGCTTTTCTTACCACCTTGCCAGGCATCACGATAACCTGTATTTTTATATAGAGAGTCATACATTTTATAAAAAGCAAGCTTATAAGTAGTTTTACGATTAAAATTTTCAATTCCTCTCATAAATACACCACTTTTACCAGCAAGCCAACCTGTTGCATCTGCAAATTGACTCATTTTTGATGGTTTAGTAAATGTAATTTCATTACCAGCAAGGTTTATAGTATGTCTAAAAGCTTTTTGATTACCAAAACCTTCTAATTCTGGAGTTCCTGAATCAAATCTTAAACCTGATTCTGCCATTGCTAAATCAACAGCTTCTTGCATTTTAGCATCACGATAAAATGATTTCATTTTCAACATATGCATAGGGCCAAATTCAACCAAGTTTAGTAATCCCTGAGTAGCATTCTTAACACCTGATCTTGCATTCCAACCAAGTTTAGATACAAATTCCATATTTAAAATAGCACGACTAAGATTGTTCCATTCAGGATTAGCAATTTCCTTAGTTCCTAACTGTGCACTATTCATTTCTTTAACCATTTCTACAAACTGAGTACCATACCCTTCTAAATCTTTTCCTTGTTTAAATGTGTTTATAGCATCTTTTAACACTTCCCTAGTATATTTTTGAGTATGTGCTACAAAATTAAATCTATTAATTTCATCTAAATATCTTTTTACTGTTACAGGAAAGTTCATAGAATATAGAGAGTTATCTAAATCTTTAGTTCTAGCTTTAATTCTTTTAGACATATATAAATTTATATCATCTACAGCAGCTTTCATTAAATCTACTTGATCTACTGCACCTTTAATACCAGCTTCATTAGCTATATTTGAATCTACAGCTAGTTTTTGTAGTTTAGGCATTAATCCATCTAAAAATTGTACATTAAGGTCATATCTGAAGTGAGGATAATAACCAGCTTTTTCATCA